>Ga0315334_10001866_pt1 | contig 13137 bp, 9 predicted proteins | sample M150034915metaG_FD_205555 | JGI IMG/M metagenome (GOLD analysis project Ga0315334, IMG submission 205555) | Ammonia-oxidizing marine archaeal communities from Monterey Bay, California, United States - M1 500m 34915 | ecosystem: Environmental > Aquatic > Marine > Intertidal zone | place: USA... | reverse complement strand
CTGCAGCTGTAAAGGCCTCGTAATCCAGTGGTAGATCCCACTTTGATGCGGGCAAATAAGCGCCCAACGGGCCGCCTACTTGGACTGCCTTCAGTTCGCGTCCGCTGAAACTACCGTTACCGAATTCGACTAACAGCTCGCGCAGCGTTGTACCAAATGCCAGTTCCACTAGCCCTCCGCGGACTATGTTACCCGCAAGCTGAATCGTGATCGTGCCCCGGCTATCTCCTGTTCCGTAGTTTGCATACTCTTCTGCACCTCTGGCCAGTATGAAAGGGATAGTTGCCAGTGTTAATACGTTGTTTACCACTGTCGGTCGACCAAACAATCCTTCGATGGCAGGTAAAGGTGGCTTGCTGCGGACCAGGCCACGCTTCCCCTCTAAACTTTCCAGTAGGCTAGTTTCCTCACCACAGATGTAAGCATCGGCGCCAAGTCGCACTTCCAATTCGAAACAATAATCGCTGCCGAGGATGTGTTTGCCCAGAAACCCCGCTTTCCTGCTCTTGTCTATAGCTGCTTGTAGCCTCTCCAACGCCAGGGGATATTCTCGTCGAAGGTAGATATAGCCCTGATTGGCTCCCACAGCTATAGCGGCAATAACCATTCCTTCAATTAGGCAGAACGGATCGCACTCCATCAGTAGCCTATCGGCGAAGGTACCGCTATCCCCTTCGTCTGCATTGCAAACGATGTACTTTTTATCCGATGAAGTTTCTAATACTGTCTGCCATTTGCGCCCCGTAGGGAATGCAGCTCCACCGCGGCCACGCAATCCACTTGCTTTAACTTGGTCTACGATAGCCTGGGGTGGGCTGGCGATCGCACGACGCAACCCATCGAACCCACCCATCTTCTGGTAATCGGCAAGGTTTTCTGGATCAATCTTGCCGATTCGTTCGAAGGTCAATCGCTGTTGTTTGGCAAGGTAAGGGTGTTGTTCGATGTCCCCCAGTAGCAATTCATGTGATTTTCCTTGCAACATGGCTTTGGATAGAGATTCCGCGGTAACTGGACCGTAGGCAATACGCCCATTGTGCGACTCCACCTCAATCAGCGGCTCTAGCCAAGCAAGGCCCCTAGATCCGTTGCGGTGAATCTCAAGGTCTGGCTCTATCTCACGAAGTCGCGATACGACATCCTCTGCTCCAAGGCTGAGAGCTGTGCTGTCATTGGGCACGTAGACTTTCATCTTTTTAATTCCTCAGCAGGCCTGCAATGATCTCATCAAATCGGGCAGGAGAGACACGACCGATCAATTTCTGATCCAGAAGTATGTTTGGCCCACAAGCGCAGTTGCCCAAGCAATACACTGGTTCCAGGGCAACACTGCCATCCGCACTGATCTCATGATATTTTGCTTTGAGGTGTTTCATGGCATGACGCTCTAACTCTCTGGCCCCTAAAGCTTGGCAGGCTTCTGCTCGGCAGATTTCAAGTTTGTGGGCAGGCGGTGGCGTACGGCGAAAATGGTGATAAAAACTGATAACCCCTTCTATATCAGCCGCACTCATGCGCAGTGCGTTGGAGATCAGCTTAATGCACTCAGTCGGTATAAACCCAATATCAGCTTGAATTTTATGTAATATCGGCAACAGTGGACCCTCTAGCTCCCGGTGATTCTCAATGGCGCTATTAATGAGGCTGTTCATATTTGTTGTGTCTGCCAAAATTGTTGCAACTCCTGCTGCGTGTCGAGGTTCGCCAATCCGCTGTTTTTCAACCAATAGTTGGGACTAGATACAATATGAGTAACTACCGGAAATTTAGCAAAGTTTAGGCTCTCGGCCAAAAATAATCGCTCCACTTTTGACCAGCTTTTCACCAAGAGTTGTCTTGGAAAGCCACGATGCCCGGTCTGTCTGGCTCTCGAAACTGCAGGAGCACTTCGGGCTGCTTTGCGGAGTATCGATCGGCAGAACAATAAGATGATTCTGTCCTAACAGCTTAAAGCCATCAGCCGTCTTAATGGTAGCCTTATCCACGCCAGTATGCCGCGACCTACCTCCAGCGAATATCAAAACCGGTTTATTGTGCATAGCGCTGCGTTTCCGAGCCGACTTGCCGAAGTTAGCCGGGAGATTATTTTTCCGCCATGTGGTGACGTGAATCCACAGGGCGCATTAGCGCATTGCTCACGAGCGCAATCACCAAAAGTGCTGCCATCAGGATCATGGTGGAATTATACAGGCTGCTAGTTGGATCAGATGTCCCAGGTGGAGCGATTTCCATTAGCCTTGAAATAGTTACTGAATTTTGCGCCACTAACAAATCTAATTGTTCCACCGGAGCACCAAACTGCGCCAGAAATGCCGCGGGGTCGATCTTTGAAACCAGTCCATTAATGGCATTATTGACAGAATTCTGCCTGAGTGAAGTAATCGCAAATGGTCCCAATACGCCAGCTGTGCTCCAGGCGGTTAGTAAACGTCCATGGATACCGCCCACATAACGAGTACCAAAAATATCGGCGAGGTACGCTGGTATTGTGGCAAACCCTCCCCCATACATGGTGAAGATGATCATCGTAGCCGCATAAAAGTAAACTAGCCAAACCACAGAAGGATTGACGCTCACTTGCTGTGCAGTGAGGGGTATGGAGAGGTAGAGTGCAACCCCTAAAACAAAGAAAATCCAGTAAGTATTACGCCTGCCAATATAGTCTGAAGTGCTAGCCCAAATGAATCGCCCTATCATGTTAAAGACACTAATCATTACTACATAAGTCGCCGCGAACGTAGTATCGACGATGTCAGGAAGGCTGGAGCCGAAAATTTCAGTGATCATGGTACGTGCAACGCCGAGTACGCCAATACCGGCGGTCACATTAAGGCAGAGAACAATCCATAACTGATAAAACTGAGGGGTCTTGAGAGCCTGATCTATATCCACGTCACGATCTGAGATTAGGGCCCTTCGTGAATCAGCGTCTGGCGCTTCCCAGCCATTGGGCTTCCAGCCAGGTGCGGGCACTCGGTAGGAAAATGCCGCGATTAGCATCACTACCAAATAGATAAGCCCGATTACAAGGAACGTTTCAGCCAAGCCCGCGCTACCGGAATTCACCAGATAGACTCCCTCGGGGCCGGGTAAAGTCATCTCTCTCACCTCAGCTGCGCCCACTACTACAACTTCCCGAAGTACGCCACCGACGTCGACGAAACGCCTTCCCGCCTCAGTAACGAGGCTCAGGTCTACAGCTTGCCCAAGATATTCAGGTGCTTGATAAAATAGCCGGATTAAGTATTCCTTCAAGGGCGCGCCGATCATAGCCCCACCGCCGAATCCCATTATCGCCATTCCGGTTGCCATGCCGCGTCGGTCAGGGAACCAGCGAATGAGTGTGCTGACTGGGGATACATACCCCAAGCCAAGACCGCAACCGCCAATGACACCGTAACCGAGGTATAACAGCCATAATTGGTGAGTGAGAATTCCCAGTGAGCCAACTAAATATCCACCGCCCCAGCAGCAAGCAGAAACAACTCCGACCTTTCGTGGACCGACCTTTTCCAACCATTTCCCGCCAAACGCGGCAGCAAGCCCCAAAAATACGATGGCGACGGTGAACACCCAAACCACTTGACTCAGGCTCCAGTCATCTCCGGCACTTGTAACAACTCCATAAATACGGGTAAGCGGAGGGTTATAGATACTCCAAGCGTAAACGGATCCGATACACAAATGTATGCCAATTGAAGCCAGCGGTACACGCCAGCGATTGTAATCTGCAGGTGCTATGATCTGCTCTTTAGAAAGCAGTCCCGACATGAGAAGAACCCTCGCTGCTCCGCTACCATCAGATGAAGTAGCGAAGAAGTTAGTTATTTTTGGTGCAAAAGTAACGCATTCGCATGCTTAATCATAGAAACTTATCACGGGACAAAGAGCAAAATCCCACAGTGAAAAGCCCATCAACATCAGAGATGTTGTAGCCCGCATCCGCCAGAGCGTTAAGTGTTGCCTCACCCTGCAGCTGAATTAGGGCCGGCCATTTTCAGCTTGCTACCAGTCTTCAAAATTCAATTTATTTCTATCAAGTGTAAAGGGCATCTTGGGGTCCGGTATAAATTCTTTATCAGTGCTCCTTTACCATGCGCAGAAATTGCTGAGTTCGCAATTCGCTCGGGTTTTCCAAAACCTGCCCTGATGGACCCTGCTCTACAATCACACCTTGGTCCATAAAAACCACTCGGTCTGCAACTTCGCGAGCAAATCTGATCTCGTGAGTGACAACGATCATCGTCATTCCCGCTTCAGCAAGTGTACGCATCACCCCAAGAACTTCACCTACAAGTTCTGGATCAAGTGCTGATGTAGGTTCATCAAACAACATCAACTTGGGCTCGGTGGCCAAAGCACGTGCAATAGCAACACGCTGCTGCTCACCGCCGGAGAGCCGCATTGGCAAATGCTCAGCATGTCCCGCCAGACCCACACCTTCTAGCAGTTGCATGCCGCGCTTGGTCGCCGCCTCCCGTGACATACCATAGACATGAATTGGTGCTTCGATAATATTTTCCAGTGCGGTCTTGTGTTCAAATAAATCGAAACTCTGGAAAACCATGCCGATACGAGCATCAGCCCGCGCCTTGGACAAGTGTTTGGACGTGACCAATTTGCCTTTTCGCATCTCATATCCCACATATTTTCCGTCAACAGTGATCTCGCCACCGTTCAACTCTTCCAAGTGGTTGATCAGGCGCAACAGTGTACTTTTGCCGGACCCACTGGCGCCGAGTATTACAACCACTTCACCGCGATTTACCTCAAAATCCACACCCTTCAATACTTCCAGTGGGCTGCGCCCACGTAAGGCATAAGACTTGTGGACATTCTTACAAGCAACGAACGGTGTATCGGGCGACTCATGGACTTGACGCAAGCCTGCAGCATCGAGCGCCCTGACAATAATGTGATCGTCGGGTTGTTTATCGTTTCCAACTTCACCCCCAGTGGAGGCATCGGTTAAGGCTGCTGGTGTCGGTGTCCGCACTCCAGTAATCCAACGCGCCCACAGCGAAGGCGCGCGGTTAAGTGGCCGCAATTCTGGATCTAACTTGCGTTCTACGGACAGTTGCCCAATCGAAATCAGTGTCGTTGCAGCAAGATAAAGTGCTGCCGCAGCGATAAAAACGGAAAAGAAGTCAAAGTTAGTAGCAACAACCTGTTGCGCACGGAATGTCAGTTCATTAACGAAAACCACAGAGGCCAGTGACGTACCTTTGAGCATGGAAATCGTGCCATTGCCGATTTGTGGCGCGATAGCACGTAGCGCTTGTGGCGAGACAATCCGCATTAATGTGACAAATGGCCCCATGCCAAGCGCAGAAGCCGCAACCGATTGGTTTCGATTAACCGATAAAATGCCACCCCGGATGAATTCTGCCGCAAAGGCAGCCTCGTTCAGGGCAAAGCCGATCATGGCGGTGGGAATCGGATCCAGGCGAATACCTATACGAGGCAGCGCGTCATAGATAAAGATCAACTGCAACAGGATTGGCGTACCACGCATGACCCAAATATAAACCCACGCGATTCCATTGATGGCCCGGATAGGCGACAGTCGCATCATGGCTAGAACAAGGCCAAGCAATAAGCCCGCCAGCATCGCTACAACAGTAATCTCTATGGCGATCCAAAGCCCGGTCAAAAGATAGTTACTCGACAAATACTGCAGTATGTCCATCTTAGGTTCCTTGCTATCGATTTAGGACTGGGAAGAGGCCTCTTCGCCGATCTCCACAAGTACATCCATTGCCTCGACTGTCGCACCTCTGCACCAGAGTGGATTGACCTCGAGAGTTTCCAAACTTGAACCGATTGAATCACCAACGGTAGCAATACGCCAGGCGGCATCGGCTACCGCGCCTAGATCCACTGGATCGCGCCCACGCCCGCCCTCCAGCATCGTACTCCCTTTCAACGAACGCAGCATCGCGACGATTTCGTCGCGATCGACCGGCAGCACCCGAATCGCAACGTCCTTGAGGGACTCGATCCAGACTCCACCAAGCCCTACGGTCAGTGTCGGGCCAAAACTTGCGTCCCTGGATAAGCCAACGAAAAGTTCAACTCCACGGGGCCTCATAGGACTCACCAAAAAACCGTCGATCACTTCCTTGGGCTCCTTCTCTGAAATCGTCTGCATGCGCTCGAACGCGGCTCGTACTTCGCTGGCATCACGCAGATTAAGAGCAACCCCACCAACATCCGATTTATGCGGTAGCAACGCAGAGCATATCTTCAGCACCGCCGGATACCCGAATTTTTGGGCGGCAGCCACGGCATCATCGGCGCTCTGAACTAGATCGGCAGGAACCAAGGGTACCCCCGCATGTTTAAGAAGCTTGCGCCCGGCGTCTTCCGACCAGATACCGCGAGCCAATTTATCAGCATCGATCGATACAACGGATACTGTGGTTGTTGCGGAGCGCAGGGATGTTGACGACAGCCGTGTCCGGGCCTCTTCCCATCGCACAGCGTGACCAATTGCTGCCAGACCGAATTCCATGCCTCCAAGAAGCAGGATATTGTTCCTATCGTAAAGTTGTCTGGCGAATGGTCCTACCTCCAGACAAGTCTGGCTCACGGCAACAATGGGAACGGGGGACTGCTTGATTGTCTGACCAAGTAATTCAATACGGGCAGTCGCGGTTGCTGCTTCGCTGTCCGAAGGCTCGGAAAGTGGCATCATGTTTAGACCCATATAGAGGATGAAGTCGAAACTTGGATCCTGCGCAACGATTTCTGCCACCACATCCATCGGACTAGCGGCCGTTCCGGTGGTTTGCACTGTGTCCACGGCGTTCGCGTCCAGTGGGTTCTGGACAGTGGCAAATGACGGTAGATAGTCTCTGAGTTTTTCAGCTGTTTCATCCAAGAGGCACGGCAGTTCGAGTCCTTCATCAGACGCCCGATCAGCGATGATGTCGCAGCTTCCTCCTGAAGCAGTCACGACCCCCATGCGACGCCCTGTCAACCGAGGCCCGCTTGCCAGAAGCGATGCCGTCAAAAGCATTTCTTCCAGCGACCGAACCATCACCACTCCAACCTGCTCCAGGGCCGCTTCGGTGACGGCTGCATCGCCCGCTAAGGCACCTGTATGTGCTAGAGCCGTACGTTGACCCGCCAGGGTTCGGCCCACCTTCAGCACGATAACAGCCTTGCCTGCAGCAATCGCTTGTTCCGCCAGTCGTAGAAAATGTGCACCATCCCGGATTTCCTCGAGGAACATTGCAATAGCCCGCGTGTTGGGATCGGCGACCAAATATGCCAGCACATCCGCCGAGCGCACCACGGCTTCGTTTCCCATGCAGATGACCGTCGACAATCCGATACCGTGAGCGCATGAGAACTTCAGAACCCCCGATGTGAGCGAACCGCTCTGCAGTAGCACCGCCACCCCGCCTGCCTTCAGGCCCTCGGGAATCTCTTGGCCATAAGCAGACACACAGTCCGGCATGTTGAGAAAACCGGGACAGTTAGGACCGAGCATAGTGATTTCACTGCGACGGGCCTGCTCGATGATACTAGTCTGCAGATTCGCCCCTTGCTCTCCGATTTCACTGAAACCGGCAGCAACGACAACAATATTTCTCACACCGCCCGCCTCGGCGTCACTCAGCACCTGTGGCACAGCATCCGTGGGCGCTAAGACATAAGCAAGATCTACAGGGTTTGGTAGGTCACGCAGAGATGCGTAGCAAGTCCTGCCAAACATCGATGTTCGACGTGGATGCACTGCTACAATCGTTCCGGAAAAACCTTGACGCTCCAGGTTGCGAAAAAAGTTCTGTGCCCAGAAGGAATTCTCCGAACCTCCAACTATAGCTAGACTTTGTGGGCTAAAAAGTATCGACAAGCGGTCAGGGGCTGCTAACGTACGCAGGTATTCGGCCAAAGGTGGAGACGAGAAAGTTGAAGTCTGCATCTTTCTCTCAAATTGTTAAGAGATTTGTTTTTATTTTGTTGATGAAGATAGTCTTACCTAATACAACACACAAAATACTTGTACGAACTACATCATGTAGGGCCAATCTATACAATTGAATACATATTGACAATGTTTTTATGAAGATCGCAAAACCAGGCTGGGCATTGCAGAACTGGGTTTGATTGGATTTAAAAGCCAGGCAATACCCCGCATTGGCTCCTGACATATCTCGCCGCTTTCGATTTCGGTCGATATCGATGGGACACCGCCCAAAAATAGCAGATGCCTTGGAAGGGTCTCAGAGAATGATCAACCACGCACTGACGCTGAACACCGACAAAATCGTACTGAGCAGCACAGTGCTTGCGGTTACGCCAACGCTACGGTTGTACATGTTCGCGAACAGGTACGCGTTCAAGCCCGGCGCCATCGCCGCCATCAGCACGATCGACTTGGTAACCGCGTCGGGCAACCCAAATAGTTTTGCGATCAGAAGCGTCAGCGCGGGTTGCGCGATCAGCGACAACGCGGAAATCGCCAACGCTTCGGCGAACGACTCCTTCATCGTATATCGAGTCAGCACGCCGCCAAGTGCAAACAGGGCGACCGGTAAAGACGCCCGCGCGAGCAGATCGATCGCGCCAGACAATGCGCCGGGCACCGGTATGCCGCCGAGGTTGACGATGAATCCTAGCCCGATGCCGATCATCAAACTATTGCGGAACATTGCCTCGAACACGATGCGTGTGGTCTCGAAAGGGCCGCGCCCATCAGCTCGCAAGTACTCCATGGCGGTGATGCCAATCAGATAACAGATCGGTGCATTGACCGCCACCAGCGCATAGTTCGGTGCGAGGCTGTCCGCACCCCATGCGCGTTCCGAAATCGGCAGACCAAGCAGAACCAGGTTCGAAAACAGCGCAGAAAAACCTACCGCCACCCCTTCGCCGGGACGGTGCCGGAATACACGTGTCGCGAGCAGGAATGTCACGACGAAACTGGATATTGCCACCGTATAGTAGGTGAATATGATGCGCCAGTCGAAAGCCGCAGCGAGATCGATCGTCGACGTCGCGCGAAACAGCAGACACGGGATCGCGAACTTAATCGCAAATTTCATCAGTTGATCGGTCGGTCCGTCACCACTGAGCCCTGTTTTGACCGCGGTATATCCAGCACCGACGACGAGGAAAACCGGTGCGACTATGTCGAGAATTTCAAACAGCATGGGGGGTATTAACCTAGAAGAAGCGGAGAAGAAACCGGACACTAATAAAATAGCAACATAACTTCAACCTCCGCGCCCCCTATTTTCATTAACAGCCCGGATAGGACTGACAGGCATCGATCACCACGTCCAGAGCTCGATCATCAATGTCACGGTGTACTACTAATCGACGACCCAAAATAAGTATGTCCCGACTTTTGAAAAATGTGCGTAAATTGTCGATGTTCACTTGCTCGGATAAAAACAGCATGTTGGTTTCTGGGGGCTCGGCAAGCGCCAGACCTCTGCTGCTAGAGATAGCAGCTGCTAACCGGGCACAGCGATGGTGGTCATCTGCCAGACGTTGAACGTTATGTTTTAGTGCATAAAGGCCTGCAGCGGCAATTATGCCAGCCTGCCTTAAGCCACCGCCTAACATCTTTCGCCAACGACGCGCAGCGCGGATAGTCTCTGCATCACCCACTAGCACCGAGCCCATCGGTGCGCCTAATCCCTTTGACAAACAAATGGAAACGCTGTCGAAGAATTGACATATTTCCCTTGCCGGGATTGATTGTAAGACCGCTGCATTAAATATCCGAGCTCCGTCCAGATGATGCTTCAGGCCATATTGCGCTGCAAGTTTGCTTGCACGATTCATGTAGTCAAGTGACAGCACTTTGCCTGACTGGGTGTTTTCTAAACATAATAAGCGTGATATGGCGAAGTGGCTATCATCAGGTTTGATGCTTGACTCAACCGCCGCTAAATCCAACTCACCGCATTCATTAAACGGTAGTGGGCAGGGCTGGATACCGCCGAGAACAGCAGCTCCTCCCCCCTCATGAAGATAGGTATGAGCTGCCTGACCCACGATATATTCGTGCCCTCGTTGGCAATGGCTTAATAGAGCCATAAGGTTTGACTGGGTGCCACTACAGGCCAGGACCGCCGCTTCTTTGCCGGTAAGGTTGGCGAGATATCGCTCCAATTCATTCACAGTAGGATCTTCACCGTGAACATCATCACCGACTCTCGCCTTCGCCATCGCCTCTCGCATACCGGCGCATGGCTGAGTAACCGTGTCACTGCGCAAATCTATAGAGGTGGTGTCCTGCATGTCATAAAGTCCTGTTTTAAGGCGGACAGACAGGCCAAAGTGCAGAAGTACCCTGTTAAAAACGCTTAAAAAAGTACTTCAGTCTATCCAACTGACACGCACGCTACCAATAAGCCCACTTACATCAACACATGCGTGACCATTAGATAATGCCCTCAGCACGCAACCGCTTGATATCGTCCGTTGTGTAACCCAACTCCGCCAGCACCTTGTCAGTATGTTCACCAAGACTAGGGGGTGGAGTGTTGATCTCCGGTCCTCCATGGGCAAATTTGAAGGCCGCAAGTGGAACACTGAACTCGCCATCCACCCCTGTTGCACCTTGATGACGATGGAGCAAGCCACGGCTGGCAAGATGCGGATCGGCGAGTGCCTCACCCATAGTGCGGATGCGTGCCGCAGGAATATGGTTGGCTTGAAGATACTCTTCCCACTCAGTGGCTGTGCGGGTCAACATAATGTCGATCAACGCCGTCTCTTCACGCTCAAAATCTGCTTCCCGTTCGGGGTTCGAGCGTTTGATGAGTTCTGGCCGCCCTAAGAGAGTCCATAATCGACGTTGATGCGCAATAGTCGATGCACCCAACATGACCATCCCTTCCTTCGTTTCGTAGGCCCCATTTGTCGCAGCGTTGCTACGGTTGCCCTTCGGCTTCGGATGTTGACCGTTTCGCAGATATCCAGTGACATGCATCGCCATCAGGATCATTGAAACATCCAGCATCGCCATGTCTATGTGTTGCCCCCGCCCGGTCCGTTCCCGTTGAAACAGCGCCGAAGCCAACGCGTACGCACCCATTGTACCTGTCGCGTAGTCTATCGCCATGGTCCCGAGCTTAAGAGGATTCACGGTATCGGTTCCTGTATTCGCCATAATGCCAGAGGAAGCCTGCATTTGATGGTCATATCCTGTTTGCGTGCCGCGAGGACCACCATGACCAAATGCCGAGAAACTCCCATAGATAAGCTTGGGATTGAGCGCAGCCAGCGCCTCATAGCCAAGACCGATCTTTTCAAAAGCACCGGGTCTGTAGTTCTCAACCAGGACATCAGCGGTTTTGACAAGACCGCGGATGATCTCACGCCCCTCTTCAGTCTTCAGGTCGGCCGTTATAGAGCGCTTATTCGATGCCTGGGTGAGGTACCCCGTTCCCATGCCTGCAAGGTTCAAATCAGGGTCAGTGCCTAAGTGACGGGCCTGGTCTGGCTCGTGTGGATTTTCCACCTTGATAACGTCAGCCCCGAGCACTCCTAACTGATAGGATGCAAAGGGCCCGGCCAGCACGTGGGTTATATCTATTATACGAATTCCTTCGAATGCTCTCATACTAAACTCCTGCCACTGATTTCAATGAGTCTAACCACCTTTCCACCTTTTACTGATCGCCCAGCCCTCAGAACAGTGCAATCTCTGGAGAAAACCGAACAGGGAATTTAGAGCATGCTCAATTTGCACCCAGGGCAACTCTTCGCCATCACTGAAGCTCCTCGATCACAATCATGTCTGACTCTACTCCGTACCTTTTCATTAACTCGATAAGTTCCCCACTCGCCTGGAGGCTTCTCAGACTATCGCTGACCACTGCTAACATCTCTCTGTTGCCCTTTTTAATTATGACACCTGACCTCACATCGCTCTTACGCGTAAAAGCAATCTCCAGGTTCTCACTGCCAATTGCTGATTTCACCCGAAGAACAGCAGCAGCGGTGCCATCCATGACCATATCGATACGATTATTGATTAATGATCGGAAGGCCGGCTCCTGATCAGCCGCTGGTACCCAGGTAACACCCTCCCTACCGGCTTCGATACAGGCGTTACTGATGTCGAAAATGGCTTCCGCCGAAGACCCTGTATAGGATCCCGACGCACTATAGCCGCACATACCCTGCTCAGACTTGATCCTTTTCGGATTGCCTTTCCTGACCACGAGAGATTTCGTATTGAGCATATAGAGCACGAAACTGGCCTTCAAGGCACGGTTAGAATTAAAGAATACATTGCCAATCATGACATCAATATTTCCAGAAAAAAGGGCTGGATACAGGCCACTCTGCACTCCCTTGATATATTTAAATTCGAGACCAGCACATTGCATGACTCTCTCGATAATCTCGACTTCCATACCAGCTAAACTGCCCAGATTATCCGGATCACTATAAACAAAGGGTGCATAAGCTGGCTGCGCCCCTATCAGGACGACTGTATCTGCATAGCCTGGGTACTTCTGCGCGACCTTGTCCGGTTCGCAGGCAGCCTGGGCCGCAGGTATAACCGACATGGAGCCGATCAGCACAAGGGTGAAAGCGGTTAATAAAAGCTTCAGCTTGATTTCTCCTGTTGGTAGCAGAATGCTGTAACTCAGTAAATTCAGAATGCTGTAACTCAGTAAATTAAAGAATCCTAGTGTAACCTATTAAACTGTATAAGTTGCACATTACGCTCCCTGCGCCACACACTTTCCATCCTTTCGTACCAATACGCCAGTAAGATCAGCGAGATATCGCTCCAATTCATTAACAGTAGGGTCTTCACCGTGAACATCATCACCGACTCTCGCCTTCGCCTCTCGCATGCCAGCGCACGATCAGGTAACTGTGTTACTGCGCAAATCTATCAATGTAGTGTCTGCATGCCAAATAATTCTGTTTTAAGACAGTGAGGCAACAGCGCAGAGATGCCTAGTTAAGCGCTCTTTGATCTATCTGAATTGCTGTTAGTTAGCGAGAGTCTAATTTTGCTGACTTAAAGCTGCGGAGATACTAGAACAGACCGTTTCCAAAATTTGAATACGTGCGAATTTCTTGTCGTTTCCTGCAACCAGAGTCCAAGGCGCTCGTGACGTGCTAGTGTGAGCAACCATGTCATTTACT
>Ga0315334_10001865_pt1 | contig 13138 bp, 14 predicted proteins | sample M150034915metaG_FD_205555 | JGI IMG/M metagenome (GOLD analysis project Ga0315334, IMG submission 205555) | Ammonia-oxidizing marine archaeal communities from Monterey Bay, California, United States - M1 500m 34915 | ecosystem: Environmental > Aquatic > Marine > Intertidal zone | place: USA... | reverse complement strand
GACTTGCAAATCCACTTGCAAATGGTCAAGTTTCTGGTTGTTCATCATGGATGGGTCCATCGGGCTGGCATTATGGATAATTGATTGTCTAGCATACAATAAGCCATATTAATGGAAGCTTGCCAATAAACACTTTGCGAAAATTACGAATAAAGGAAAATGGGGGCTAGGGATGAAAAACGCAATTTACCTCACGGGCCGGCGGATACTGTTGACCGGTGCGGCGGGCGGCATTGGGGCGGCCACGGCGCGGGCCTGTGCCGCGTTGGGCGTTGGCGAGCTTGTTCTGGCCGATGTTGGCCCCATGGACGACATTGTTGCCGAATTGCGGGCCCAGAATGTCGCCGTTTCAGCCCATCAATGCGATCTGAGCCTACGCAAGGACAATGCCGAACTGATTGCCGCCGCCGGCCCCCTGGACGCCGCCGTCGCCTGTGCTGGCATTTGTCCGCTGGAGGAGGATTGGCTGGACGATCCCGATTGGGACGACGTCTTTCACCGGGTTATGGATGTCAACTTGTTGGGTCCCATTCATCTGTGCCGGGAATTGCTGCCCGCAATGGCGGCGCGGGGCGGGGGCCAGATCGTCCTGATCGGCTCCATCGGCGGACGCATGGGTGGAACCTCGCCCATCGTACAGCCCCATTACATCGCCTCGAAAGGCGGGGTACATGCCCTGATCTGGTGGCTGGCCCAGCGTGCCGCGCCCCAGGGCGTGCTGGTCAACGGCATCGCACCGGGCCCCATTGCCACGGCCATGACCGCGACAACCGTTTACCCAAAGGAAAAATACCCTCTTGGCCGCATCGGCGAGCCCGAGGAGATCGCCTGGCCGGCGGCTTTTCTCTGCTCTCCGGCGGCTTCATATTTCTCCGGCGCCATCCTCGACGTGAACGGTGGTTTGTTTGTAAGTTAGGCCCTTCCATTGAAGGGCAATAAAATGAAGATCGGCGACAAGCACTACCGGACCATTTGGCTGGGAGATGACGGCTGGTCGGTCGCGGTTATTGACCAGACCCTGTTGCCGCACGCGTTCGAGCTCATGCGTCTGACCAACGTTGCCGAAGCGGCTGCGGCCATCTCAACCATGGTGGTGCGCGGTGCGCCATTGATCGGCGCCACGGCGGCCTACGGCATGGCCTTGGCGGCGCACGAAGATGCATCGGATAAGAATTTGCAAAACGCCCATGCCATGCTGTTGGCGACCCGGCCAACGGCGGTCAATCTGCGTTGGGCCCTGGATGACATGCGGGGCCGTTTGTTGGCCGTGCCGCAGGGACACCGGCGCAAACTGGCTTATAAGCGGGCGGCGCAAATATGTGATGACGACGTGGCCACCTGCCAGGGCATTGGCCAGCACGGCGGCAAATTGATCAGGGAGGCATTTGAACACAAGGGCGGCGGGGATGCGGTCAACGTCCTGACCCATTGCAATGCGGGCTGGCTGGCCACGGTGGACTGGGGCACCGCCCTGGCACCGATTTACACCGCCCATGATGCCGGCATTCCGATACATGTATGGGTTGATGAAACCCGGCCCCGAAACCAGGGCGCGGCCTTGACCGCATATGAGTTGGGCAGCCACGGCGTTCCACACACGGTCATCGTCGACAATGCCGGCGGCCATCTGATGCAGCACGGCATGGTGGACCTTTGTATCACCGGCACCGACCGCACCTCGGCTCATGGCGATGTTTGTAACAAGATCGGCACCTATCTGAAGGCCCTGGCGGCCTATGATAACGACGTGCCGTTTTATGTGGGCTTGCCGCACAGCACCATCGATTGGAGCATTGGCGACGGCGTCGCGGGCATTCCCATCGAACAGCGCGATGGCGTGGAAGTGTCCCATATTCGCGGCGTAAACGGGGATGGAAAGGGGACCACGGTTCGCCTGGTGCCCAAGGGTGCCAAGGTGGGCAATTTCGCCTTTGACGTCACGCCGGCCCGTCTGGTCACCGGTTTGATCACCGAACGCGGCGTCTGCCCGGCCAGCCGAAACGGCTTGTTGGAACTCTACCCCGAACAAGCCGCCACGGCCGCCTGAGATGAAAAATCTTTGGTCGGACGAGGATGCCCAGGCTTGGGTTAGCCGCTGCGCGGATGTTGGCGTGGACGAGGACATGGCGCTGCGCCTTTACACCGCCCGGCTGTTGGGTGGGGAAGCGGCGTTGGTATTGCACGGCGGCGGCAATGTCTCGTTGAAGGCGCGGATCACCGATCAAATGGGCGACGATTTGACAGTGATGTATATCAAGGGCAGCGGCCAGGACATGGCTCGGCTGGAGGCGGCGGACCTGCCGGCGGTACGGTTGCAGCCATTGCGGCGGCTGCGAAATCTGGCGGCACTCGATGACACGTCAATGGTCAATCTGCTGCGCGGCAATCTGTTGAATAGCCAGGCGCCCGACCCATCCGTGGAAACCCTTTTGCATGCCGTCCTGCCCCATGCATATGTGGACCACACTCACGCCTCCGCCCTGCTAGCCCTGACCAATCAGCCCGCCGGCGGACAGATTTGCGCGGATTTATACGGCGACAAGGCCGTCGTGGTCCCCTACGCCAAGTCCGGCCTGGCCTTGGCCCAGCGGGTAGCCAAAGCGCATGAAAGTCTGCCCGGGTGCCGCGGCCTGATCCTTTCCAACCATGGCCTGATCAGTTTTGGGGAAACCGCCCGGGCATCCTACGAGGCGATGATTGAATTGGTGACCATGGCCGAGGAACGGGTTCTTTGGGGCTGGACCAAGGTTTTCGCATCCATTGACCTACCCGTCGACCCGCCAACGCCGTCCCAGGTCGGGCCGCTTTTGCGGGGCGCCCTGGCCCGCGCCGACAATGACCTGCCTGGCGGACATGAACGCGTGGTTCTGGCATATCGCGGCGACAATGAAATCATGCACTATGTCAATGGGCGGGACCTTGCCCGTTATAGCCAAGTCGGCGTGGTCACGCCGGACCATGCCATCCGCACCAAGGGCTGGCCGCTTGTCCTGGATGGCTGCACCAAGGAAGCCATTGCCACCGGGATCGCCACTTTCGTGGAAAATTATACTGCCTATTTTGAGCGTCACAAGCGGCCCGACATGGTGATGCTTGACCCCTTGCCCAAGGTGATTCTGGCACCGGGCGTCGGACTATTCGCGGCGGGACGAACGGTCCGGGATGCCGCCGTTACCGCCGATCTCGCGAGCAGCGCCATTACCGTTATCAGCGCGGCGGAGGCTGCCGGCAGTTTCCACAGCATCGACGAGAGCGACCTATTCGAGATCGAATACTGGTCCCTGGAACAGGCCAAGCTGGGCCGGGAGCCAAGCCCCCCCTTGGCCGGCCATGTGGCCGTGATCAGCGGCGGGGCCGGCGCCATCGGGGCGGCGACGGCGCGGGCTTTCGCCACCGAGGGCGCGGCGGTCGTGGTCCTGGATCTGGATGGGGAACAGGCGGCTTCGGTGGCGCAAGGTTTCGGCGGTATTGGGATTGCCTGTGACGTGACGGACGCTGACAGCGTCAGCGAGGCCTTCGCGCAGATCTGCCGGGTTCATGGCGGGGTTGATATCCTGGTCTCCAATGCGGGTGCGGCCTGGCAGGGGAAGATTGGTGAAGTCGACGACGCTCTGCTAAGGCAAAGTTTCGAGCTGAATTTCTTTGCCCATCAATTGCTGGCGAAAACCGCCACCGGGATCATGACGCACCAGGGAACCGGCGGCGTGTTGCTGTTCAATGCATCAAAACAGGCGGTTAATCCGGGTCCGGAATTTGGCCCCTATGGCCTGCCCAAAGCGGCCACGCTGTCCCTGATGCGGCAATATGCCGTGGACTATGGCGATCAGGGCATCCGTTCCAATGCCGTCAACGCGGATCGTATCCGCGGTGGATTGCTGACCGGGGAAATGGTCGCGGCGCGGTCCAAGGCGCGGGGCGTGAGCGAGGCGGATTATATGGCGGGAAATCTGTTGGGGCGGGAAGTCCGGGCCGAAGACGTCGCCCGGGCCTTTGTCGATTTGGCCAAGTCCGAACGCACCACTGGCGCCGCCCTGTCCGTTGACGGCGGCAACATCGCCGCCGCCCTGCGTTAAAACGGCACCACCTTAATCTCCCGCCGCCGCGCCTCGATATCCCGGCGATGGGGCACGCCGTCCTGAGCACCCGGTTGCAGACATGCCAGGCCGCCCGCCACGCTACCATCCACCAGACAGTCGGCCAGGTCTTTTTCCGCCGCCATGGCCGCCACGAAGGCACCGACGAAGGCATCGCCGGCACCAACCGTATCCAAGGCCTTGATCGGCAGGGCATTGGCCCGCAAATTCCGGTTCTTGCCGATAACCATGGCGCCTTGGCCGCCCAATGTCAGCACCATGTCGAGGCCAAAGCGGTCCCGCACCTGGGCGCAGGCTTGGTCCAATGATGGGGCATTGTTATCCAGGTCTTCGGCCAACATGGCCGCCTCCACCTCGTTGACGATTAGCATTTCCAGCTTGCCCAGACTTTCTGGGGGAATGGACTGATATGGCGCGGCGTTCAATATTGCCCTGGCGCCGTTTTCCACGGCGCTGTCGATACCGGCCCAGATTTCCCGGGGCGGTATTTCCATTTGCTGCAACACCAGATCGCCGGGCCCGCAGTGCAACTGCCGGGCAGAGGTTTGCAGATTGGCCCCGGATGAGACAACGATCTGATTCTCACCCGTGCTATCGACCGAAATCGTGGCGCAGGCAGTGGGGCGGTTCACGCGGGCGATATTGTCGAGAAAAACCCCGGCCTGCTCAAGATTGACCAGGGCGCGCCGGCCGAAATCGTCATCGCCGATGGACGCAACGAATATGACGTCGCCTCCCGCGCGGGCCGCGGCCAATGCCTGATTGGCACCCTTGCCGCCTGGCAGCATGACATAGTCCGCCGTCAGCACGGTCTCGCCCGGTTGGGGCAATCGGCGTACGGATTGGACGATGTCCAAGCCAACGGAACCGAATACAATGATCAAGACGTGACGTCCCAGCTAGATAGCGCAAACAAAATTAGCGTCGGCCGCCGAATTTTGAAACGATACGAGGTCCGAAGCGATAAACATTGCCGGTCTGGACAATTCTCGCCCGGCGGTTGGCCATGTCATTGGCCTTGTATCGATGGCGCAGTTCCTTGAGACGCTTATCCTCTACCGCTTCGTCAATGGAACGCAGGCGTTTTTGCAGATATGGGCTCGTCATGGCGGCGAAACTCACAAGCTTGGACACATTGGTCACATGCGGCATGCCAACAGTGCCGATAACACTTTATTTACCACTTTTTTGGCGTAAGTCAAATTGCCGAAGCAATCAAAGATGGTTAACGGAAAACCTCGCGCCGGGGGCTCCGCATGCTCTCTTGTCAAGCGATGCAGGGAGCACTAGCATTCCGCCAAATTTGAGGCAGCGGTATTGGGTGATCGTGCATGGAACTGGCATTTAGCGATGAAGACCTCGCTTTCCGGGAGGAAGTCCGCACCTTCGTGGCGGACAATTTGCCGGCCGACATCGCCGAATCAGTGCGCCGTGGCCGTGCCATCGACAAGTTGGACATCCAACGCTGGCAGCGCATCCTGTTCGACCGGGGTTGGGCGGCACCGGCCTGGCCGGTGGAATATGGCGGACCAGGGTGGGACGCCACCAAACGCTATATCTTTGACGAAGTGATGTCGGAATTCGATACGCCGGAAACCATACCATTTGGCACGCTGATGGTCGGACCCTTGATCTATACTTTCGGCAATCAGGCGCAAAAAGATCGTTTTCTGCCGAAAATTCTGACCGGCGAGGAATGGTGGTGCCAAGGTTATTCCGAGCCGGGCTCGGGCTCCGATCTGGCCTCGTTGCAGACCAAGGCGGTCCGCGATGGGGAGCATTATGTGGTCAACGGCACCAAAACCTGGAATTCATCCGCCCATGTGGCCGATTGGGTGTTCTGTCTGGTCCGCACCTCGAACGAGGGCAAGCAGCAGGAAGGTATTTCATTCCTGCTGATCGACATGACCACGCCGGGGATTGATCCCAAACCGATTATCTCCATCGATGGCGCCCATCATCTGAACATGACCTATTACACCGACGTTCGGGTGCCGGTGGAGAACCGCATCGGCGAAGAGAACAAGGGCTGGACCTACGCCAAATTCCTGCTGGGTCATGAACGCAATTCCATCGCCGAAGTGGGCCTGTCCAAGCAACGGGTGCGCCGGTTGCGAAAAATCGCCGGCGAGGAACAATTCGGCGGCGGCAGTCTGGCGGACGACGCCACTTATGCCGGCAGGATCGCCAATGTGGAAATTTCCCTGACCGCCCTGGAATACCTCAACCTGCGTTTCCTGGCCGAGGAGGCGGCGGGGCGGCCCATTGGCCCCGAAGTTTCCATGCTGAAGATAAAGGGCACGGAAATCCGTCAGAAGCTGACCGAATTGACCATCGAGGCCCTGGGCTATTATGCGATGCCGTTCGAGCCCGAGCAATTGACCGACCGCTGGAACGAACCGCCCATCGGCCCCGATCACGCGGCGGCCCAGATGCCGCAATATTTATTCAGCCGTGCCGCGACCATATATGGCGGCAGCAACGAGATCCAACGCAACATTATCGCGAAAATGGTCCTCGGGCTTTAGTGGCGCCAGGATTAAGGAACTCCTCATGGATATGAATTTCCACCCCGAAGATCTGGCCTTCCGCGACGAAGTGCGCAAGTTCATCGGTAAAAACCTGCCCAATGATCTGCGGGAAAAGGTCCGTCGTGGCCTGCATCTGGGCAAGGAGGATTTCGAATTCTGGCAAAAGAAACTGAATGACCGGGGCTGGTTCGCGCCGCATTGGCCAATAGAGCTCGGCGGCGTGGAGTGGAGTTCAACACAGCATTATTTATTCCAGAACGAACAGGTTGAAGCCAACTGCCCCTCGGTCATGCCGTTCGGGGTGCGCATGGTGGCCCCGGTGATCTTCACCTATGGCACGGATGAGCAGAAACAGCGCTTTCTGCCGCCAATCCTGGACAGCTCCGTGTGGTGGTGTCAGGGCTATTCGGAGCCGGGCTCGGGCTCGGATCTGGCCTCGCTGCAGACCAAGGCGGTGCGCGATGGGGATCATTATGTGATCAACGGCACCAAGACCTGGACCACTCTGGCGCAACATGCCGATTGGATATTCTGTCTGGTCCGCACGTCATCGGACGGCAAGCCCCAGGAAGGCATTTCCTTCCTGCTGATCGATATGAAAAGCCCCGGTATCGAGGTGACGCCGATCATCACCATCGATGGTTCGCACGAGGTCAACAGCGTCTTCTTCACGGACGTAAGGGTGCCGTTGGAAAATTTAATCGGCGAGGAGAACAAGGGCTGGACCTACGCCAAGTTTCTGTTGCTGTTCGAACGCTCCAATAGCCTCACTGGCGGCCTGAAACAGCAATTGCACCGCCTGAAAACCGTTGCGGCGGCGGAACTGTCCGGCGGCGCGGCCCTGCGTGATGATCCCGCCTTCGCGGCGCGGGTGGCGGACTACGAGGTGCAATTGCGTACCTATGATGCCCTGGAACTGCGCACCCTGGGCAAGACGGAGCCGGGCGCGGAGGCGTCTTATCTGAAAATCCTCGGTACCGATCTACAACAATTGGCGACCGAATTAACCCTCCAAGCGGTGTCTTATTACGGCAATCCGTCTATCAGGGACGCCTTGGTCTACGGCTATAACGAGCCGTCCATCGGTCCGGAATATGCGGCGCCCGCGGCACCGCAATATTTCAACTACCGTAAAACGGCGATCTATGCCGGATCGAACGAAATTCAGCGGAATATCTTGTCCAAGGCAGTTTTGGGTATGTAGACGCTTTGCGCCAACAACGGATCGTGTTAATTCAACAATTAGAAAAATTTGGTAGGAGAGCGTCATGGATTTTTCCCTCAGCGAAGAGCAGCAACTGCTGAAGGACAGCGTGCAACGTTTCGTGCGCGAGGAATACGAGCTGGAGGCCCGGCGCAAATTGGTCGCCTCCGACATCGGCTATTCAGAGGAACACTGGGCCAAGATGGCGGAACTGGGCTGGCTGGCTCTGTCCCTGCCGGAAGAATACGGCGGCATCGGCGGCGGCCCGGTTGATACCATGGTGTTGATGGAAGAGCTGGGCCGGGGCCTGGTGGTGGAGCCCTACCTCACCTCCGTCGTCATCGGCGGCGGCTTTCTCATGGCGGCCGGATCCAAGGAGCAAAAGACCGAACTGCTGCCCAAGCTGGCGGCGGGCGAATTGAAGCTGGCCTTTGCCTATGCCGAGCGGCAATCCCGCTTCGATCTGAACGACGTGGAATGCACCGCTGAAGTCTCGGCGGAAGGTGGCGGTGATAGCTACAAAATCAGCGGTCACAAGGGCGTGGTTTTCCACGCGGCCTCCGCCGACAAGATCATTGTCTCGGCCCGCACCTCCGGCGGCAGCCGGGACGCAGACGGCATCACTTTGTTCCTGATCGACAACAATGCGGACGGCTTGAGCCGCCGGGATTATCCCACCGTGGACGGCCTGCGGGCTTCCGAATTGGAAATGGACGGCGTTGCCGGCGCCCCCTTGGGCCAAGTTGGCGGCGGCGCGGCCTTGATGGATACGGTGGTCGGCCAGGCCATCGCGGCCATCTGTGCCGAGGCCGTGGGCTGCATGGACGTGTTGCAGGAAACCACCAACGAATATCTCAAGACCCGGGTCCAGTTCGGTGTGCCGCTGTCAAAATTCCAGGTCCTCCAGCATCGCATGGTGGATATGTTCATGGAATGCGAACAGGCCCGCTCGATGACTTACATGGTCAACCTTAAGGTCGACGAGGCAGACAAGGTGGAGCGTGAAAAGGCGATCTCGGCCGCCAAGGTGCAGATCGGCAATTCCGGCCGCTACGTGGGCCAGCAGTCCGTGCAGCTGCACGGCGGCATGGGCATGACGGACGAACTGCACGTGGGCCACTATTTCAAACGCCTGACCATGATCGACACCATGTTCGGCAACAAGGACCATCACCTCAAACGCTACGCCGATCTCTAGGGCTGATTATTCTACCGATGGGGCTGGCCCGTTCCTTCGGGCCGGCTCTTTTCGTATCGACAGGGAGTTGAAGACAACATGTTGAGCGCCGCGCAAATCGCCGAGTATCATGAAAAGGGTTATGTGGTGCCGGATTATCGATTGGGCGCTGATGTCCTCGACGCCATCCGCCGGGACCATGACCGCTTGCTGGCCAGTCATCCCGACTTCAGAGATAATTGCCCCGCCTTGCTGTCTTACGACTTGGCTTTTTTGAATTATGCCCGTGACCGCCGCATTCTGGACATGGCGGAACAACTGATCGGCCCGGATATCGCGTTGTGGAACATGAGTTTCTTCGCCAAGCCGGCCCTGAACGGGAAGAAGACGCCGTTTCATCAGGATGGCGAATACTGGCCGATCCGGCCGTTGGCGACCTGCACGGTCTGGATCGCCGTTGATGCCGCCACGGTGGAAAACGGTTGCCTGCGTCTGTTACCGGGCTCCCACAAAGACCGGCGGTTGATGGCCCACGAGCAGAAGAATGATCCTAACTACACCTTGCAACAGGAACTACAGCCGTCGGAGTATGACGAAGGCGTGGCCGAGGATCTGATCCTGGAGGCCGGGCAGATGTCTTTCCACGATGTTTTTCTGGCCCATGGCTCCAAAATCAATACATCTACCAAGCCCCGGCGGGGCATGACGCTGAGGCTGATGCCCACGTCGTCGGTTTTTGATCGTGACGTGGCGGTGCAAATGACGGCGGAACGGGGCGGCACCACTCTGGCCGATCATTCACTGTTTCTGTTGCGGGGTGGGGATCTATCGGGAAAAAACGATTTTCGTCTGCGGATACCCCAGGCAGCGGAATAGTCAGGCCGGCAATCCGGCCTTTAGCAAGGATTGGCGGTGGTGGTCCCTATCGGCCTCGTGCATGTAGTGCAGGGTGCCGAGGTGCGCTTCAATCGTGAAACCCGGGTCCTGCCTCTGCACGGCCTCCCGGTGCCTTTCCGTGCGGTTGTCATCACCTAGGTAGGCGTAGGCGGCGGCGAGGGCGGTATTTATACCGACATCGGGTTGATTGACATGGCGGAATGCCTCAACAGCTTCGTCATAGCGGCGGGCCACAAAATAGGCGCGTCCCAGATGGCCCCAGAACCGCTCCGGGTGATAGGGGTTTAGGCGCATGGCTTTCAATATCCACTCGATTCCCTCTTCGGCCTGTCCCATCCAGGTCAGATTTTTACCTTGCTGGACGACAATCAGGTCGTCATTGGGGTCCAGTTCCATGGCCCGTTTTTGATGAAATTCAGCCTGATCAAAATCTCCGTGGAAAACTTGTTAGGCGGCCAGTATTCGGTGCACGTCGCTGTCGTTGTCGTCCAGGGCCTGGGCCGCGCTCAACTCTTCCTGCTTGGCCTTCAAGGCGGCAGCCGGATCTTCGGCGGCGCCAAGGGCAATGCTTTGGCCTAAAGCACAAGCCTTCCAGGCGTGCGCATGGGCATATTGGGGATCCAGTTCGATAGCCCGGTCCATCATTTCCTGGGCCCGAATATTGTCATCCGGCGTGCTGCGGTGGTGAAGACGCTTGCCGGCTAGGACGCATTCATAGGCCGCCATGCTTTCCGTCGGCTTGCGTTCCGCCCGCTCTTGGGCCGCCGCTTCCACCCGGCCGGGGAGGATTGAAACAATGGCCTGGGTCAATTCATCCTGGATTTCGAAGATATCTTCCAAATCCCGGTCATTGCGTTCGGCCCAGATGCGCTGGTCGGTCTCCGCGTCAATAAGCTGAACGGTCAGGCGGATGCGATTGCCGGCTTTGCGCACGCTGCCTTCAACCACGTATTGCACGTCCAATTCCTTGGCAACATCGGGAATATTTATGTCCTTGCCCTTGAAAGTGAAGGCGGAGGTCCGCGAAATCACCAATAAATCATTGAAGCGGGATAGGTCGGTCAGGATGTCTTCGGTTATGCCGTCCGTGAAGAAGTCCTGTTCCTCATCACGGCTCATATTGACGAAGGGCAGAACGGCGATTGCCGGCTTTTCGTGACCGGCGCCGGGGGCGGCGGTTTTTTTGGCCCTTGCCCTTGGTGCCGCGCCATCGGCCTGCCAGCCCCAAACCCGAATGGGACGGGCAATATTCTTGACCTCGCGCTCGCCCAGGTCGCTGAATTATTGTTCAAGTTTGTCACGAACCTGATTGTAGGCATCATCTGAAATGCAGACTCCGTTCGGTTCGGCAAGCATCTGCAGACGGGCGGCGATATTGACGCCGTCGCCGTAAATATCGCATTCTTCGACGATGATATCGCCCAGATTTACCCCGACGCGGAAGATCAGGCGTTCGATCTCCGGCATCTCCAGATTGCGTTTATGGACGGCCTCTTGAACCTCGATGGCATTGCGCACCGCCTCGACGATGGAGGGGTGTTCGATTAACAAGCCATCGCCCATGGTCTTGACCACCGTACCGTGGCGCAGCTTCAGGCCCGGGTCGATGATTTCAGTGCGAATGGCTTTCAATTCGGCCAGGGTGGCCTCTTCATTGCGCTCCATCAAACGGCTATAGCCGACCACGTCCGCCGATAAAATGGCGGCCAGTTTGCGCACTGTGTTTACGTTGGCCATGATAACGAGACTAACAGCAATGCCGGGGAAAGGCTATTGAGCGGACCCGATCGCGGGCTCGATCTCGCAGATAACCGGGGTGTGGTCCGATGGGCGTTCTTTGCCCCGCGGCGTACGGTCGATCTCCACCGTGCCCAGACGGTCGGCGGCCTGCGGGCTCAACAAAAAATGATCGATCCGCACGCCGTTGTCTTTTTGCCAGGCGCCGCGCTGATAATCCCAATAGCTGTAGGCGGAGACATCAGGGTGGCGGGCGCGAAACGCTTCCGTCAGGCCGAGATACTGCAATTGCTGCCAACGCGCCCGGCTTTCTGGCAGGCATAATGCATCCGTGGCGAAACCTGGGGGATCAAAGCAATCCCGGTCCTCGGGAATAATGTTGTAATCGCCGCCCAGTACGGTGACGTCTTCATACGTCAGAAGCTCACGGGCATGGGCTATCAGGCGGTCCATCCAGCCCAGCTTGTAGGGATATTTATCGCTGTCCGTGGGGTTGCCGTTGGGCAGGTAGATGGAGGCGAGGCGAACCGTATCCACCGTTGCCTCGATATAGCGGGCCTGCTCGTCACTGTCATCGCCAGGCAAGCCGCGCTGGACATCCTCGATGGGCCGCTTGGCCAGGATCGCCACGCCGTTGTAGGTCTTTTGACCGTGGGTCTCCACATTGTAGCCCAGGTCTTCGATGGCCTCGCGGGGAAATGCCTCGTCCGTGACCTTCAGTTCCTGCAACAGAGCGACATCCGGTTGGGCCTGTTCAAGCCATTCGGTGACGCGGGGCAACCGCGCCTTGATGGAATTGACGTTCCAGGTGGCGATTTTCAAAGTAATTTAGACAGCAAAGGAAGTGCCGCAACCGCAGGCCGACGACGCGTTGGGATTCTCGATCTTGAAGGCCGCCGCCATCAGGTCTTCCACGAAATCGATTTTCGAGCCACCGAGAAACTGCAGCGAGGTTTCATCGATCAGCACCGTGACGTCGTCATGCTCGATCACCAAATCATCATCATTGATCTGGGTGTCGAAGCGGAAGCCATAGCTGAAGCCGGAGCAGCCGCCGCCCTGCACCACGATACGCAGTTTCGCGTCCGCGCCTTCCTGTTGTTTCAGGAATGCGATGCGCGCAACGGCGTCGCTGGTGATAGTCACTGTTGATTGAGCGCTTTCAGACATCGATAAATCATATCTCCATTTAATTAACTGAATGTAAGGTCAAGGGCGGAAAAGTCAATTACTTCCCCGCGACCATGAATGGGTTTAGGTTGCCGGCAATGGCCCATGTCCCGCATCTTGCACCTTACGCCTCCCATCCGGAACAAGGCCGGGGGCGGTTGCATGATGAGCCCGAAAGCCTTACCCGTACGGCGTTTCAGCGGGACCGGGACCGGATTATCCATTCCGCCGCCTTTCGCCGCCTGCAATACAAAACCCAGGTCTTTGTCTATCACGAAGGCGATCACTATCGCACGCGGCTGACCCATTCCCTGGAAGTAGCGCAGAT
>Ga0315334_10001862_pt1 | contig 13143 bp, 18 predicted proteins | sample M150034915metaG_FD_205555 | JGI IMG/M metagenome (GOLD analysis project Ga0315334, IMG submission 205555) | Ammonia-oxidizing marine archaeal communities from Monterey Bay, California, United States - M1 500m 34915 | ecosystem: Environmental > Aquatic > Marine > Intertidal zone | place: USA... | reverse complement strand
TGAAGGTTCAAAAAAAATATTTAAGAAATATAATTGGCCAACAATTGATGTTACAAGAAAATCAATAGAAGAAACAGCAGCTTCAGTTATAAAAATTTACGAAATTCGAAGAAGTAAATGAAAATAATTTTAGCATCTAAAAGCGAAGTGAGAAAAAAAATTTTACAGGAAAACAAAATAGACTGTGAGGTTGTACCCTCTAATATTGACGAAGATCAACTTAAAGAATCTTTGATTAATGAAAAGGCTACTCCAGAATTGATATCTAAAAACTTAGCAGAACTTAAAGCAAATAAAATAAGCAGAAAAAAACCTAATGAACTTGTTTTAGGAGCAGACAGTGTAATAGATCTAAAAAACGAATTAATTTCAAAACCAAAGAGCAGAGAAGAAGCTTTTGGCATACTTCAAAAATTAAATGGTCAAAAACACCAATTAATAAGCTCTGTTTGCATATCTAAAAATGGATCTATGATATGGAACTATACAGACGCTTCTAATTTAATAATGAAACAACTTAATTTAAACGAAATTAAATCGTATTTAGCAAAGATAAAAGACAAAGAACTATATGCTTATGGCGTTTATCAAATCGAAGCTGATGGACGATCTTTATTTTCTAAAATAGAAGGAGATGAAGATACAATTATGGGCCTGCCCGTAAAACAAATTAAGCAATATTTAAAAAATTATGAAAACTAAAAAAAAATGAAAAAATATTTAGTTATAGGAAATCCAATAAAACACTCACTATCACCTAGACTACACAATCATTGGATTAAAGAAAACAATATAGATGCTGTTTATGATAAAAAGGAAATAAATGGAAGTGAGATTGAAAGAATTATCTTAGAAGTTAAAAATGGGAAAATTGATGGAGTTAATGTAACTGTTCCGTTTAAGAAAACAGTCGTGCCTTTTTTGGATGAAATGACTTCTTTGTCAAAAGAAACTCAATCTGTAAATACGATTTATAAAAAAAAAAATAAAATTATCGGAGACAATACCGATGTTGGTGGATTTAAAAATGCTTTGAAACATATCAATTATAACGTTAAAGGAAAAAAAATTTTTATTTTAGGAGCTGGAGGAGTTGCTTCTTCAATTATTTTGGCCTTGAAGAAAATGGATGCTGCTAAAATTATTTTGAGCAATAGAACTATAGAAAAAGCTAAAAATTTAAAAAAAATGTATCCTCATTTAGACTTGGTAAAATGGGGAGATATTAAAGATTTTGACATTATAATAAATGCTACAAGTCTAGGTCTTAAAGAAAATGATAAAATAAAAATAAACCATGATGATATAAGTGCAGGCAAATTTTTTTATGATGTTATTTATAAGCCCAAAAAAACAAATTTTCTTTCAGAGGCGGAAAGATATGGAAATCAAATTGAAAACGGCAAGTTAATGTTTGCTTATCAAGCTCAATTAGCTTTTGAAATATGGCATGGCATTAAACCAGCAGTCAATAAAACAGTTCTTGAATTGCTAAACAATGATTAAAATAGGTATCACAGGATCTTTAGCATCAGGCAAATCTACTGTTGCTAAGCTTATATCTAGAGGAAAGTATCCTGTATTTAATGCAGATAGAATTGTTTCTAATTTATATAAAAAAAGAAATTTTATAAAAAAAATAAAAAAAGAATTTAATATTATAAATTCAAAAAATATAAAAAAAAAAATAAAAAATCTTATAAAAAAAGATAAAAAGAAGCTTAAAAAATTGGAATCAATTATTCATCCTTTAGTAAGAAAAGAAATGAAATCTCTCATAAGATCGAAAAAAAATAACAAAATAGTAATTTTTGACATTCCACTTTTAATTGAGAGCAAGCTCATGAAATATTTTGATATTATTGTTTTTGTTAGTGCAAAAAGAAACATGAGATTAAAAAGATATCTTTATAAGCAGGGAAATAGAAAGATATTCACAATTTTAGACAAAAGGCAAATTACACCTAGCAAAAAAATGAAAATTAGTGATCATATAATTTACAACAATAGTTCTATAAAAATTTTAAAAAAGAATGTTAAATTTTTAATGAATAAATTATGAATGAAATATTTTTAGACACCGAAACAACCGGCCTATCTTTTAAAGATGGTCATAAAATTGTTGAAATAGCATGCATAGAAACAAATGGTTTGGTTCCTACAAAGAAGATTTTTCACAAATTAATTAATCCAGAAAGAAATGTTCCCGAAGATGCAGTAAAAATACATGGATACACAAGTAGTTTTTTAAAAACAAAAGAAAAATTTAAAGAAATTGCAGATACTTTTGTAAATTTTATAAAAGATAAAAAAATTATCATTCACAATGCTCCTTTTGATCTTGGTTTTCTTAATCATGAACTTAAACTTACAAAGAAGTTTGAAATTAAAAAAGAACAAATAATTGACAGTTTAGAAATAGCCAGAGGAAAGCATCCAGGATCCTCCAATTCACTCGATGCTTTATGTAAGAGATTTAACATTGATTTATCTAAAAGAACTAAACATAATGCTTTGTTGGATTGTGAACTTCTAAGAAAAGTTTATATCAACCTTTTAGACGCCAAAGAACCAAGATTAGTTTTTACAAATAATCAAGTAGAAAACAATAAAAATAATTATGAAAATAATACTATTGATTACTATAAAAAAATAATCAAACCTTCTTCTGAAGAAATTACTAAACATAAAGATTTCTTAAAAAAAGAACTGAAAAAAAATTATTATTGAACTATTCTTTCCGAATAAAGTTTTTTGAAGTCAACATTTTTGTCTATTTTTATTTCTTTGTATCCAGATTTTTCAAACAAAAATATAAATGTTTGTCTAATTTCAGAATAAATTTTTTCTGGAACACTGATTAATATAATTTCTTCCAATTTTTTTTTATCGAGTTCATTTGTTTTTAACTCAACGATTGATGCATGTGTTATCTTTATATTTATTTTTTCAAAGTCATTTCTTGTTGGATTAAGTGAAAGAGTTGTCTGGACTTCAATAATTTTTTCTTTAATTTGATTGCTTTTTATATCAATATTTATTTTGTAATTAGATATGTTTTTTGCTAATAAAAAAAAAACTTTTGAATTAGGTATTTCAAATTTCAGATCTTTTATGTATTTAGCTAAAATTTTATAGTTCATCTTTTTTATCTTTTTCTTCCTCAATCACTTCTGCATCAATAGTATTATTTTCATAATTATTTTGTTCCACGTGTTTTTTTTTAATTAAAGCACCTATTAAAAATTTTCTTGTTAAGGGAAATAATAATAAAAAACCTAAAGTATCTGTAATAAATCCCGGTAAGATTAACAAAACAGCAGCTATAGCTATAGACGCACCAGAGATCACTTCATATATTGGAGTCTTATTTTGATATAAATTTGTTATTCCTGATCTAATAATGTTCAAGCCTTCAATTCTTGCATAATAAACACCAATAATTGCGGTTAAGAAAATTAATAATACAGTATTTATAGCTCCAATTTGTTGTCCAATTTTGATCATGACTATGATTTCTAAAACTGGAATCCCAATAATAACAAGCAATAATGAGTTCATTTGTCTATTACAAAAATATATTATTAATGTATATTTATCAAATAATGAGTAATAATTTTGGCTATATTGATATCATTCTATTAGCAATGATTGCTGGGTTTATAATTTTAAGATTAAGAAATATTTTAGGCAGAAAAACAGGTCACCAAGAAAAAGTAAAAATATTTGGTGGTTTTGATAAGAAAAAATTTGAACAATTTAAAAAAGAACACACTAAAAGTGAAGATATCAATAAAACAGGCTTAGAAGGAGTTCAAAAAGAAGAATTTTTAAAAGGCGCTGAAATAGCCTATGAAAGCATTATTATTGCTTTTGCCAAGGGAGACCAAAGAAAACTAAAAGCTTTATTGAGCAGAGGTATGTCTTCTAATTTTGAACAAGCCATTACCCAAAGAAATAAAGAAAATATTAAATCAGAGTTAACCTTTATAGGAATGAAAGAATCTCGACTTGAAAAATTTGAGAAAATTAAAACTGAATTTTATGCAACGGTAAAATTTGTTTCTGAAATTATATCTGTAAAGAAAAACAAAGATAATAATGTTATTGAAGGAAATCCAGATAAAATAAAGACGGTTACCGATTATTGGAAATTTTCAAAAAACATATTCAGCAAAAGTCCAAATTGGTATTTGTGTGAAATTGTTAGTAAGTGAAAAAAAAGGAAGATATCTCCAAAACAGATAAAAAGTACTGGGAAGAATATTTAAAAAACCCAAGAGATGTTTTTGATAAAGATAATAATTCAGAAAGACCATCAATAAAAAATTTAAGATTTAAGTTTGATTTGCACGGATATGGATTGTTGGATGCTAACGAAAAGGTGAAGGATATTATATTTTCATGTTATGAAAAAAAATATAAAGAAATTTTACTGATTACTGGCAAAGGAATTCATTCTAATACAGAGAAAGATGTCTATGCTTCCAAGAATCTAAGCAAGTTGAGACATTCAATACCAGACTACATTAATTCTGACAAAGAACTGTCTCATAAAGTAGCCCAAATATCTACCGCTGACAAAAAAGATGGTGGGGTTGGGGCTATAATTATAAAACTGAAAAAACTATAAGATAAATTTAGATAAATCAGTATCTTTAACAAGATTTCCTAAATTGTTTTGCACATAAGATTTATCTATTATAATTTTTTCACCAGATTTGTCAGACGCATTAAAGCTTATATCGTCAAGAACTTTTTCTATAATTGTATGAAGTCGTCTAGCTCCAATGTTTTCAACCGAAGCATTTACTTCTGCAGATAATTTTGCGAGCATATCAATTCCATCTTCAGTGAATTCTAAATCAACATTTTCAGTTTTTAACAAAGCTTTATATTGTTTTATTAAACTGTTATCAGGTTCTTTTAGAATTCTTTTAAAATCATCTTCGTTCAAAGCGCTTAGTTCAACTCTAATTGGCAATCGACCTTGTAGTTCGGGTAACAAATCAGAAGGCTTTGCTAACTGAAAAGCACCTGAAGCAATAAACAAAATATGATCTGTTTTTATAGGACCGTGCTTTGTGCTTACAGTAGTTCCTTCTATTAATGGCAACAAGTCTCTCTGTACGCCTTCCCTTGAAACATCACCACCAACCCTATCTCCTCGAGCCGAAACTTTGTCTATTTCGTCTAAGAATACAATTCCATTTTCTTCCGTATATTTTTTGGCTTCTTTTATAATTTTATCTTCCTCAATCATTTTATCTGATTCTTGAGCAACTAAAATATTGTGAGATTCTTTAACAGTCATTTTTTTCTTCTTACCTTTTTTAGCACCCATAGATTTACCAAGAATTTCTCCGATATTTACCATGCCAACATTAGATCCAGGCATACCTGGGATTTCAAAGCTTTGCATATTTGGATTAGAATGACTTACTTCAATCTCTATTTCATTATCATCAAGATCTCCACTTCTTAATCTTTTTCGGAAACTTTCTCTTGTAGCAACACTAGCCTTGTTACCAACTAAAGCATCTAGTACTTTTTCTTCTGCAGCAAATTGAGCTTTAGCATTTACTTCTTTTCTCTTTTTCTCTTTCTCCATAGCTATAGCTATTTCAATTAGATCTCTTATAATTTGTTCAACATCTCTTCCTACATAACCAACTTCTGTAAATCTCGTAGCCTCAACTTTTATAAAAGGTGCTTCAGCTAATTTGGAAAGTCTTCTTGATATCTCAGTTTTGCCGACACCAGTTGGACCAATCATAAGAATATTCTTTGGTAGAACTTCTTCTCTCATCTCATCGTTTAATGCTTGTCTTCTCCATCTATTTCTTAAAGCAACTGCTACAGCTTTTTTTGCCTCTTTCTGACCAATCACATATCTATCAAGTTCAGAAACAATTTCTCTTGGAGAAAGAGCGCTAACCCTAGATTTTAATTTTTTCTTATTATTTTTGACTAGGTTTAAATTTCTTATTTTTTTAGCATCTGACATAATTAAATTTTTTCAACTGTCACATTATTATTTGTAAATACGCATATATCGGAAGCAACCTTAATAGATTTTCTTGCTATTTCTTCTGCGCTTAAATCAGATTCTATTAACACTTTCGCAGCAGCCAAAGCATAATTACCGCCAGATCCAATTCCTATAATTCCATCTTCTGGTTCTAATACGTCTCCCGTTCCTGAAATAATAAAACTATTTTCTTTGTCAGCTACAGCCATAAGCGCTTCAAGTCTTCTTAAAAATTTGTCGCTCCTCCAATCTTTTGCCAATTCAACAGCAGCTCTTGGAAGATTACCAGCATGTTTTTCTAATTTAGCCTCAAGTCTTTCAAATAAGGTTAAAGCATCTGCAGTTGAACCTGCAAATCCAGCAATCACACCTCTTTTATCAATTTTTCTAACTTTTTTGGCTTTGCTTTTCAAAACAGTGTTGCCAAGACTAACTTGGCCATCTCCAGCTACAACAGTTTCTTTGTTTTTTCTAAGCAACACAATCGTTGTGCCATGCCATTTTTCAGCTGTATTCATTGTGTTATATGTGGAGATTAATTTTGGATCTTCAATAGCTAGATCTGATTTATTGATAAAATGAACAATTATATATATATCAAAGATAAATTGGCGTTAGTTTATGAAAAGAAAAGCGAAAATTACTAGGAAAACAAAAGAAACCAACATTTCTGTCGCGGTCAATTTAGACGGTAAAGGAAAGTATAAAATTAAAACTGGAATTGGTTTTTTAGACCATATGTTAGAGCAACTTTCCAAGCATTCTTTAATAGATTTAGAAGTTACAGCAAAAGGTGATACGCACATTGATTTACACCACACCACAGAAGACACAGGTATAGCCATCGGTGAAGCTATTAAAAAAGCTGCGGGAAACCGAAAAGGAATAGCCAGATATGCATCTACAATGATACCAATGGATGAAACACTAAGCCGAATTTCAATCGATGTATCAAATAGACCTTATTTAATTTGGAAAGTAGATTTAGCAGTTGAGAAGTTAGGTGAGATGGACACGGAACTATTTAAAGAATGGTTCCAAGCATTTTCGCAATCAGCTGGAGTTACTTTACACGTAGAAAATATATATGGTGACAATAGTCACCACAAAGTCGAGTCTTGTTACAAGGGATTAGCTAGATCTTTAAAAGATGCTTTAGCTATTGATAAAAGAATTAAAAACTCGATACCTTCTACAAAAGGCTCTATTTAAATTTGATGAACGTCACTATTGTTGACTACCAATCGGGTAATATAAGCTCTGTCATTAACTCTTTCACAGAGGTTGCTAAAGGTAAAGTAAACTTAGAAGTAACTTCAGATCTAAATAAAATTAAATCAAGCGATAAAATTGTTTTGCCAGGTCAAGGCTCATTTAAAAGCTGCGTCGACTCTCTAAATAGTATCAATGGTTTAGTTGATACTCTTAAAGAATTTGCAATCACAAATAAAAAACCTCTTTTAGGTATATGCGTAGGATTACAAATGTTTGCTAATGTTGGTTATGAAGAAGCTGAAACAAAAGGATTAGGCTGGATATCTGGAAAAGTTTCTAAAATCGATAATCAAAATGGAAAGTTCAAACTTCCACACATTGGTTGGAATGAGATTGAAATTGTTAAGGAAAGTAAGATATTTAAAGATATTAAAAATAAATCTCACATGTATTTCGTGCACAGTTACGAGTTTGTGCCTGAAGATAAATCAGTTATCTCAGCAACTACAGATTATTCGTCAAAGATTGTGTGTTCAGTTGAAAAAGATAATTTATTCGGAACGCAATTTCACCCAGAAAAAAGTGATAAAATTGGACTAAAAATAATTGATAATTTTATAAAATTGTAATGAAAATATTTCCAGCAATAGATATCAAAGATAAAAAATGCGTGAGATTGATCAAAGGTGACTTTGAAAATAAAATTGAGTATGAAATCTCACCAATTGACCAAGCAGGAAAATATAAAGATCACGGCTTTAAAAATTTACATATTGTTGATTTAGATGGAGCTCTAACAGGCAAAACAGTTAATCTAGATATTATTCAAGAAATAGTTGGCAAATATGATTTGAAGATCGAAATAGGCGGAGGTGTTCGAACTCTTGAAAGTATTAAGAAATATGTTGATGTAGGAGTAGAGAAAGTAATTTTGGGCAGTGCTGCAATTAAAAATAAAGAATTTTTAAAAGATGCATGCGTAAAATTTAAAAATAAGATTGCTTTAGGTTTAGATGTAAAGGACGGCAATCTTTCAGTTTCAGGTTGGAAAGAAAATCTAAACATCAAAACATTAGATTTTTTAAAAGAAGTTAACGATTTCGGGATAAGCAGGCTAATTTACACTGATATTAATAGAGATGGAACTAAAGCAAGCCCTAACTTTGATGAAACAGTTAGAATTGCCACTGTTTCCAAATCTCCTGTTATTATTTCTGGAGGAGTTTCCTCTATAAACGATATTAAGAAAGCAAAAGAGTTAAATAATAAAAATATTGAAGGTATAATAGTCGGAAAAGCTATTTACGACGATGATATTAAACTTGACGAACTAGCAAAGGAAATAAATGCTTAAGAATAGAATAATACCTTGTTTAGATGTTAAGAATGGGAGAGTTGTTAAAGGTATTAACTTTGTTGAATTAAAAGATGCTGGTGATCCCGTTGAACAAGCTAAAATTTATAGTGATGGCGGCGCAGATGAAATATGTTTTCTAGATATTACTGCTTCAAATGAAAATCGAGACACCATAATAGAAATTGTAAGAAAAACAGCTAAAGAATGTTTTGTGCCATTAACAGTTGGTGGTGGAGTTAGAACAATTCAAAATATAAGAAATTTATTGTTAGCAGGTGCAGATAAAATTTCAATTAATACTGCTGCTGTAAAAAATGTTGATTTTGTAAAAGAAGCTTCAAAAAAATTTGGTTCCCAGTGTATTGTTGTAGCTATTGATGCTAAAAAAATTTCAGATAAAAAATGGGAAATTTTTACTCACGGAGGTAGAAATAAAACTGGTATAGACGCTATTGAATTTGCTAGGCAGGTTGAAGCCAATGGTGCTGGTGAAATTTTATTAACTTCAATGGATAAAGACGGAACTAAATCTGGTTATGATATTGATCTTTTAAAAGCTATTACTCAAAGCACAAATATTCCTGTTATTGCATCTGGAGGAGTTGGAACTTTAGATCACTTATACGATGGTATAGTTAAGGGTGGAGCTAGTGCAGTTTTAGCAGCATCAATCTTTCATTATGGTGAACATAAAATTAAGGATGCTAAAGAATATTTGAATTCCAAAAATGTATCGGTAAGATTGAAAAATGTTTGAAAATCTAGAACAGTTAATTAAAACGATTAGAGAAAGAAAAAATTCTTCTCCTGATAAATCATATACCAATAAACTTCTTAACGATAAAAACCTTAGTGTTTCTAAGGTAAAGGAAGAGATCGGAGAATTAATCGAGTCTGTTGAAAAAAATTCAAATAAAATACACGAAGCTGCCGATGTAATTTATCATTTGTTGGTTTATCTAGAGGCTAATAATATAAAGATCGAAGATGTAATGAGTGAATTAAAAAAGAGACAGAAATGAGTTACGATAAAAATAATATTTTTGCAAAAATTATAAGAAGTGAAATACCATGTAAGAAGATTTACGAAAATGATTATGTTCTTGCATTTCATGACGTTAATCCCCAAAAGAAGATTCATGCGTTAGTAATTCCAAAAGGAGAATACATTGATCTTGATGACTTTAATAAAAAAGCATCTGACAAAGAGATAATTGAACTAAACAAGGCTATTTCCCATGTTTCAAATTTATTAAAAGCTTCTGAAAAAGGATATAGAATTTTATCAAATATTGGTTTAGATGGAGGACAAGAAGTTCCACACTTACATTATCATATTTTTGCGGGTGAAAAAGTTGGAAAAATGGTAACCTAAAAATAACATGTCTAAAGTTCAAAGATATTTTTTAGAAATAGAAATTAAAGATAATAAAAATCTTGATTTCCATTTACCTTCCGAAATTAGAATTTTTCTAGAAGAAAAAAGAGATTTTAATATTAATAAATTTTTTTATAAAAAAATTGGGAATGATCATTTTTGGAGGGATAGATTAGTCTGGTCTGATGAAAGGTGGAAAAAATATGTATTTAATAAAAATCTAGAAACTTGGATTATGAAAAATGATAATGAATTTATAGGATTTTATGAAAAAGAGTTTCATCCTTCAAAATATGAAACAGAATTAATTAATATGGGCATACTTAAAAAATTTAGAGGAAAAAAATTAGGTTCTGCTCTTTTGCAACACGCAATTAAAACTTCCTTCCATCTAAAATCCGATAGAATGTGGGTTCATACATGTAGTCTTGATCATAAATTTGCTTTGAATAATTACAAATCAAAAGGATTTAAAATATTTAGACAAGAAGAGATAGATTTTGTAGCTTAGTTCAACCTGGTATTTCAAATATTTTTAAATTCATTTTTTGATTTTTGGATAATATTTCTATCAAGAAAGAAATTTTATTTTCAAATTGATCATTTATTTTCCAACCAATTAAATTAAAATTTTTTTTGTTAAATAAAATAGTAATTTTTTTTGCATTGCCATTATTGGTTATATGTATCTGATTATTTTTATGTTCTAATATACTTTCTTCAATTAACTTAATTAACTGTTTTTTATCCAAAATTTTGAGAAATGGAGATTTTTTTACAGAGTAATAAAGTGTTTTATTATATCTTTTTTGTGTAATTGCTAATCTATTTTTATTTATAATCAATTCTTTTTGTTTTCTGTCTTCATAATCACATTTTAGTTTACTTGGAAAAACAAGATAACAGACTCCCGATTCGGCAATCTCATTTGTTTTTTGTTCAAAGTTAAATTTTAAAGATTTTGTATTTCTTAATTTATCAATAATATTTTGTTTTTCATCAGCAATTGCTAAATTTTTAAAACCAAATAATAAGATTAAAAAAATATATAAGAAATTTTTTTTCAATAAAATCTTAAAAGACCTCTCGTTTGCCAACATGATTAGCTTTACTAACTATTCCTTTTTCTTCCATTATATCAATAATTCTAGCAGCTCTATTGTAACCAATTTGCAACTTTCTTTGCAGGAAGCTAGTTGACGCCCTTCCTTCTGATTTAATAATTTCAAGTGCTTTTGAATAAAGTTCATCTGAATCTTCATTAATAATAGATTCTGAATTTTGATTTTTATCGTTGGCAGTTATTTCTTCTACATATTCGGGTTTTCCTTGTGCTCTTAATACACTTGATATCTGCTCTATTTCTTTTTCTGAAACATAAGGTCCATGAATTCGAATTATTTTATTTGCAGAAGACATAAATAGCATATCTCCTTTACCTAGAAGTTGTTCAGCGCCTTGTTCTCCTAAAATAGTTCTACTGTCAATTTTAGAACTAACTTGAAAAGATATTCTTGTTGGAAAATTTGCTTTAATGGTTCCAGTTATAACATCTACACTTGGTCTTTGTGTTGCCATTATAATGTGAATTCCTGCGGCTCTTGCCATTTGAGATAACTTTTGAATATAATTTTCTATTTCCTTACCAGCAACAAGCATCAAGTCTGACATTTCATCAACAACAACAACTATATAAGGCATTTTAAGTTTATGTTTTGCGTTATATCCATCTATATTTCTAACACCAACTTTACTCATTAATTTGTAACGACTGTTCATTTCTTTAACTGTCCAACCAAGAGCAGAAGTAGCTTTTTTTGCGTCTGTTATTACAGGTGAGAGCAAATGAGGAATACCCTCATAAGATGATAATTCTAACATTTTTGGATCGATCAAAATAAATTTACATATATCAGGACTTAATTTGTAAAGTAGAGAAGTAATAATTGTATTGATACAAACTGACTTTCCAGAACCTGTTGTTCCCGCAATCAAAAGATGTGGCATAGATGTTAGGTCGCCAATAATTGGCACACCAGATATGCTTTTTCCAAGAGCAATTGGTAATTTAATATCTTTTTTCTGAAATCTTTCGTTAAAAATTATTTCTCTAAGATTTACGTCTTCCCTTAATTCATTTGGTATTTCTATACCAACAGTATTTTTTCCCGGTATAACAGAGACCCTTGCAGATGTTGAGCTTGTATTACGAGCAAGATCATCCGAAAGATTTATAATTTTTGATACCTTAACACCTGCTGCAGGCTCAAATTCATATAGACTAACCACAGGTCCATTATTTATTTTTTTAATTCTTCCACTGATTCCAAAATCTAATAATATTTTTTCCACAAATTCAGAGTCAGGTCTATTTTTGTTAAGATCCATAATATTTATTTTTGAAGTATTCTTTTTTAATAAATCAATAGAGGGTAATTTAAATTTAGTTTTAATTTTTGTTTCTGCGCTGGTATCTTTTTTTTCAAATATAAAAGATTGTTGAGATTTTTTTTCAAAAATAGTTTGATTCTCCACTGTTTCTTTTGTTTCAACATCGTAGGAATCATTTGATTCTTTTCTTTTAAATAAGGATTTTATCAAATCTAATAAGTTAGAAAAAACTTTTTTTACATTTATATCCGATGCTAAAATAAAAAATACGATGGTTAAAAATACCAAAGATAAATTTGAATACTTGCTCTCGACAAGTGGAAAATATTTGTAAACAAAATCATATATTATATGACCAACAAATCCAGAATTCCCATTATCTATAAGCCAATGAGATTTATTATAAGCCATGTAAATAAAAGTGCACCCAAATACTAAATATAGAACGATAAAAAATGTTTTTAGTATGATCTTTCTTAGCTCTTTTTTTATGATTAGAGTTAAGCCCCAAGAAATAAATGTTGCCAATACAAGAAATGCAATTAAACCAAAGCTTTGAAGCAAAAAGTCAGATATAATACCTCCATAAATTCCAAAAAAATTTTTTATTATTTTACCCTCTTCACCGTATATAAAAGAAGGGTCATTAGGCGAATACGTTATGAAAGATATAGTTAAAGCCAAACTTGATAGGATAAGCAACAAACCTATTAATTCAAAGGTTCGTTTTTTGACAAAATTTGCTACATTACTATAAATATTACTATTCAT
>Ga0315334_10001857_pt1 | contig 13161 bp, 12 predicted proteins | sample M150034915metaG_FD_205555 | JGI IMG/M metagenome (GOLD analysis project Ga0315334, IMG submission 205555) | Ammonia-oxidizing marine archaeal communities from Monterey Bay, California, United States - M1 500m 34915 | ecosystem: Environmental > Aquatic > Marine > Intertidal zone | place: USA... | reverse complement strand
GGTTCGCTGGGTGTGGGAGGAGAGAAGTCACCCTTGGATATGTTAACCTTACTATCTGCATAAATTGACTTCATGTAGTAGCCCCAAATTGGCAAAGCCATTCGGGCTCCTTGACCCAGAGAGCTGGATTTGAAATGAATTATTCTATCATCGTTGCCAACCCAAATTCCAGACACAAGGTCTGGTGTATGACCGATGAACCAACCATCGGAAGAGTTTTGAGTAGTGCCAGTTTTACCGGCAATCGGATTCTTAAATCCCCCGTAGTTTGGCTCCCATCTAAGTCTTCTTGCCGTCCCCCCCTCCTTTCCGTTATATGGATTGGTTACTCCTAAGGAGCCCTTCATCATTTTCAACACTTCAAAAGCAGTAGATGGAGAGACAACCTCAATTTTTTCGGGTAGGGCATCAAACAACACCCTGCCGCTTCTATCCTCAATTCTGAGAATAATAATTGGGCGGTTGTAGACCCCATTATTTGAAAATATACAGTGTGCCGCAGTCATTTCTAAAGGAGAAAGGTCGCATACACCGAGGCCCAAAGCTGGAACGGACTGAAAGGAGCTATTGGATAACTTCATTTGATCAAAAAGCGACTTTACCCAATTATTATTTCCGCCGCTTTCTTTAATTATCTTCGCTGTAATTGGATTTTTAGACGCCGCAAGAGCGTAATAAACCGGCATTGGTAAGCCATCAAAACCAGAGCCTTTCGGGCACCACTGTTTGGTCTGTGAACCATAGTCCAGGTCTAAACAGTACTCAACATTTGGGAAGGTGGTGCAGCTCGTTATCAGACCATGCTCGATAGCTGTCCCATAGACAAAAGGTTTAATGGTCGATCCAACCTGGCGTCTTGCTTTAGAAACATAATCGTATTTGAAATGTCTATAGTCCGGGCCACCCACCCAAGCTTTAACAAATCCAGTATTGGGATGGATGGAAACCATACCTACTCTCAAAACCTTCTTATAGTGGTATAGGCTGTCGATCGGTGTCATTTCCGTAGTTTTCAAATGGTTTGGGCTTGACCAATCAAAGACTTCCATTTTTCTCTTCTGTTTAAAGCTCTCCGTGATCTCTGCGTCCGTTTTTCCTTGTTCTTGAAGCACCTTATATCTTCGGCTATTCTTAATTGCCCTGGTTATATTATTGTCTCGTTGCTCCCTACTCGTTTCATCTCCATAAGGGGAGTGTTCCTTTGTGCTGTTGTCTTTGGCAAACTCTTTCTGTAAATATTCACCCAGATGTTTTTCGACCGCTTTTTCAGCGTGAATTTGCATGTCATAGTTAAGGGTAGTATAGATCTTTAGTCCATCCCTAAAAATGTTGTACGGGTTGCCTTCCGGACTCATTATGTTGCCGTCCGCAAGTATTTTTCTAACCTCTTTTTTTACCTGTGCTCTAAAGTATGGTCCTACTCCCGTGTTTTGTGTTTCAGGCCTGTAGTCAAGGACGATCGGCTTCTTTTTAAGGTCTTCCCAATCCTCATTATTCAGATATCCGTTTTTTCTCATTTGATTCAACACCGTATTTCTTCTTTTCAGCGCGTTATTCGGATTGATTATGGGATTGTAGATAATGGGGTTTTTAGCCATTCCGACTAGTGTTGCCGCCTCATTTATGGTGAGGTTATCGGGGGTTTTATTGAAATAAATTCTTGCCGCAGACCTGATTCCCACTGCGTTGTACACAAAATCAAATTGATTCAGATACATGGCAATGATCTCCTTCTTGGTGTACCTCCTTTCGATCCTTGCGGAAATCACCCATTCCGCCAGTTTCTCATTCACCCTGGCCCATTTGTTCCGCGACGGCATTTCATGAAACATCATCTTGGCCAGTTGTTGTGTGATGGTCGAGCCCCCTCCTCTGTTTTGTCCAATAACCTGCCCGGCAATTGCCCGGATCAACCCCCACCCATCCACTCCTGAGTGTTTAAAATATCTTTCATCTTCGGTGGCCACAAGAGCGTTGATGATGTTGTCAGACAATTCGTGGTAAGCAATATTGCTTCTGTTGTCTATGAAAAATGTGCCTAGTATTTTTTCATTTTCAGCAAAAACCGTAGAGGCCTGATTGCTGACCGGGTTTTCTAATAAAGCATAATCCGGAATCTCTTCTGCAGGAATGGATAGCATTAATATTCCAAGAAAAATAAACGGAAATAAAATCACGAACCAGGTGCCGAACAGCATTCTTTTTCTGGCCTTCTTTGAGGGGTGATCTGAGTTATTACTTTTCTTAGCTCGTTTGTTTGACATTGCATAACGAAAGTACGAACAAAGGCATCACAAACACTGAAGCAGTATTGTTTATCCATGATTCTTTTTTAACTGCAAGGGCCGGGTTATTATTTGATTCTATAGAGCAGCCTACCCCGGAACCTTTTTGATCTTAAGCCCGATGTCGGTAATGTCTTCAAGCACTTCCGTTCGCATGGCTTGCTCAAAAGAAGCCTTGTACTTACCCTTTCGAGGGAAACGGGTTTTCGTTTTGAACAGGAAGCTGCCATCCCTGATCTCACCTGACCCGTTGCCCAGCCACCTGCCCTGAGCATCCTGCAGGATGAACTCCAACGTGTCGGTCTCCTGCTGGCCGCCGGGAACTTCAAAGTTCAGAAAAACCCAAAGATTCTTCCACTCATACGCTCTGGAATGACGTATGTTGAAGTAAAGATCGTATCGTTGAATAGTGTCTGAAATTTCAAATTCAAAGAACGGCACATTCGCCTGACTCCACTCCCTGTTAGGGATTGGAATATACTCTTCATAGTAGGAGCGGCCTCCAACGCAACCAACAAGAATTGCGAGCAGTACAATCGCTAATATCAAAGGGGGTGGGTTATTTCTTCTTCTTTCTATTATCTCGTTTACTTTTAGGCCCTGTTTTGACCGATTTATTTTGACTTTTCGATTTGTCATTTGACCTTGCTCTCTGTTTTTTTTTGCGCCTTTGTTTTTTAAATTTCTTGTCAAAGCGCGTTAGGTCATCCTGCCCTACAACATTCTCATACTGCGGTTCATGATGTTGTTCAAGATTAACGAATTTATTCAAATCCTCCGGCTTTTCCCCCTCATTGTTCAATGCAATAATTTCTTTGACCCTATCCAATTCAAGTTTTACAATTTTGCCCCCGCCCCGGTCTTCTTTCAACCAATACCACATCAGCTTTTTGAAGATGTCGGTTTTTTGGTGTACCGCTTCTCCTCTTTGAGTGATCAGTCTTATACTGGTACTTGGAAACTCCTTGTACGATTCCAGATACATATCCAATTCATAATTCAGGCAACACTTTAGCTTTCCACATTGACCCGCCATTTTTTGAGGATTTAAGGATAACTGCTGATATCGGGTAGAGGAGGTTGCGACAGACCTGAAATCTGTAAGCCACGTAGTGCAACAAAGCTCTCGACCACATGATCCAATGCCACCTAGTCTTCCTGATTCTTGTCTTGCACCGATCTGGCGCATTTCTATCCTCGTTCTGAATTTGTCTGCCATCAGTTTTATCAGTTCTCGAAAATCGACACGTGTCTCAGCTGTATAATAAAATACTGCTTTGGATCCGTCTCCCTGGTACTCGACATCGGAGATTTTCATTTTCAAGTTGAGTGAGATCGCCATCTTTCTCGCTTCGTGCATGCTCTCATATTCACTGCCTTTTACTTTTCTCCACTTTTCAACGTCTTCCTCAGTGGCCCTCCGGATAATTTTTGGTAGGCTATGTTTTTTTGCGTTTCCCTTTTTCCTGTTAAGCTGCACCAATACCAATTCACCCGCTAGAGAAACCATTCCAACATCATAGCCCGGAATAGCCGATACGACTATTGTGTCTCCAGAATGAATGCTCAGTTTATTCACGTTTCGATAAAAGTCCTTGCGGCCATTTTTAAACCGAACTTCCACCAGGTCCGACTGGCTTTTGCCTCTTGGTAGTTCCATGTTGGAAAGCCAATCAAATACTTCTAACTTATTACAGCCCCCTGTCGAACAGGTTCCATTATTTTTGCATCCATTTGGAGTCTTGCTACTCTTATTTTTCGCACAAGTTGCACAGCTCATTCTCCAAAGGTTTTTTCAATGTGAAACGATTCTTCTCGCTTCCGTAAAGATAAATTATTTGGTGATATGTTAATCGCTGCAACGGCCCGTGTGTATCTCTTTTCGTTTCGAGAATTCTCTCAACTCCAAATGCCAAATAAGTATGTCTTCTGTTAATTCACTACCCGCTTCAATATTCTTGTCATATTATTTTATTGACGATCTGGAAAGGGAAGAAGTACAGTCAGTACACTGTGCGGTAGCTGTACGGGGTAAAAAAGCTGCTAAGCACTTTTTTGCATTAAAGAAGCTAAAAAACAGAGTGCTGCTATACCCATACAAGCAATGGGGAAAATAAAGAAGTACTGGTAGGCTATTCCAAAACCAATGAGTGCGAAAATAAGGTTAGCTGTTACAATGGCTTTGGAAGGAAGGTGAAATTTTCTGTCTTTGCGCATGAGCAAGAGATTAATAATTCCATAAGCCAATAGCATAACACCCATCAGGAGGCTAAAGCCAGTAGTTACCTCCAGCATGTCTTTTTCTCTGTCTGGGAAAATAACGGAAAGTTCTTTTAATCCTTCTATCACCTCCGCGGGTTTTTCTTCCAGTAATTCAAAGGATAAGTGGCCTAATCCACAGATGATTCCAAAAAATATGGTGCCGGTAACAAATAATATTTTTGCTTTTTTCATAAATCGGTTAGTGGTTTGATCCGGGCAACGAAAGTAATGATTATCTTAAAACATCATTCGGATTTAAAAATCCCATCCCCATTTAAAAAGTTGAGTTGGGACTTTACGAAAGCTTCCGAAAAGACAAGTGTAAGAGTTGCAATAAAAAGAAGTACTTAATTGAACATGCAAAAACAGATGATTAAGGTGTTTTCAAAATGTGTTCAGATAGAACCGCATCAAATAATTATTGGGAGCCAATAACCATAAGCGGCGGAGCTACAATCAGCATATCTGAGATTTTAGCTATTGTTTTCTTAGCAGCCTAATTACCTTTATTGATAAGTCGGTAAAAAGGATCTTGGGATTCGCATTGCGCTCTATGTGATAGTGGGCATCATTAAATTCATTTGTTAGTTCAATTACGTTCTTGTGGTTAATGAACGTGGCGAATTTATTCAAGAACTCCCTCTCTTCCCCTTGCAGGTTTACCATCTGCATTTCTGTATAATTTCCCAATACACATTGGCGTGCCATGTTGAGACAATACTGTAAAAATTGTTTCTGGTGTTCCCGGCCGATGGCAGAAAACGTATCCGCCCAGTTGAATGCCTCGACTACTTTCCTCTGATAACATATTCTCATCCACGTTTGGAAATGATTGAAATATAAGAGGTCATGAGAGTCTTTGCCCAGGTGATTACGTGCGGCAAGATATGAGCCCTCCGAAATGTTAACCACAGACAGCGCCCTAACCCTGTCCAGGCCTTCTTTCTCGATTAAAAACTCCGTAAGTTCTTCATCCGATATTCGGCTCACCCTGACAAGCTGTGTCCGTGATGTTATTGTTTTTATCAGTTGGTCCAGTTGATCTGAGATCAGAATGATGATGGTCCCATCAGGGGGCTCTTCTATCAGCTTCAATAGCAGGTTGGATGCAGAACTATTGAGCGTCTCAGCATGCCACATTATTAAAATCTTTGGGCCTCCCTCAAATGACTTGAGTGATAATTTAGCGCTGATCTCTTTCGCTTCTTTTGCCGGTATCAAGGGTTGACTGTTACCTATGTCGCACAGTTCGTTCCAATCTTGTAAGTTAAAGTAGGGTGATCTTTCAAGCTGTTCTCTCCATTCAGCACTATAGGATTGTGATGTTTCTTTTTTCTTGGCGACTGTTTTGAAGGGGAAAGAGAAGTGCAGATCAGGATGATTGAAAGAGCTTACCTTCTGACAAGATTTGCATTCTCCACACGAATCTCTGTTTGGTTTCACTTCACAGAACAAATACTGAGCATACGCCATTGCAAGGGGCAATAATCCCGCTCCATCAGTTCCAAGAAAAAGTTGTGCATGCGCCACCCGCCCCTCATCCACATTCGTTGCGAGTTTTGTTTTAAGTGCGGTATGTCCCGGGATTAATGAAAAACGCATTTATTCAGTTCAAAAATAACGATTATTCTGCCCTCCATTTCAAAAACCTCTTGATTAAAAGTAAATTCGCAATATGGCAAAAATAGATTCATATGATTTTTCGAGCAAACGAGCGCTTGTTCGTGTTGATTTCAATGTTCCGCTTGACAAGGACACCTTTGAGGTCGTTGATGACACAAGGATTAAAGCTGCTGTTCCAACCATAAAAAAGATATTGTCCGATGGAGGCTCTGTGGTGTTGATGTCTCACTGTGGTCGTCCAAAAAATGGCCCCGAGGAACGGTACTCATTGAGGCATATTGTGTCGAGAGTGCAGGATCTGTTAGGTGCAAGGGTACATTTTTCAGACCAATGTGTTTCAGGAAGTTCCTTTGAAGCGTCGTCCTCATTGCCAACTGGTGAGGTGTTGTTATTGGAAAATTTGAGATTTGACCATAGAGAGAAAGAAGGTGATGTTGGTTTTTCCAAAGATCTTGCAAAACATGGTGATGTTTATGTTAACGATGCCTTTGGAACCGCCCACCGAGCACACGCTTCAACAACAACAATAGCCAATGAGTTCCCAAACAACAAAATGTTTGGCTATTTGATCGAAAAGGAAATTGAAAGTGTTTCAAAATTGATGGAGTCAGGAAAGCGTCCGATTACCGCAATTGTCGGGGGCGCCAAAGTTTCTTCAAAAATTAAGATCGTTAACAACCTATTAAATTCTATTGACGCTTTAATAATTGGGGGGGGGATGGCCTATACTTTTGCAAAAGCGCAGGGTGGAACTGTAGGCGACTCTCTCGTGGAAGATGATCAACTCGAAACAGCAATGAACATCCTGAGTTCGGCAAAAGATCTAGGTGTGGAAATATTGATCCCTACTGACAGTGTTGTGGCGGATTCGTTTTCAGAGGATTCACAAACACGCGTAGTTGCAACCAATTCAATCGAAAAGGGGTGGATGGGCCTGGATATTGGTCCGGAAACAATTAAAGAATTTCACGATATGATACTGAAATCCAAAACCATTCTTTGGAATGGTCCGCTAGGTGTTTTTGAAATGTCAAAATTTTCAAAGGGAACAAGGGATGTTGCTCAGGCTATTGCTCAAGCCACACAAGATGGCGCATTCTCTCTCGTGGGAGGCGGGGACTCTGTGGCGGCGGTAAACCTCTTTGGGTATTCTGGTAAAATGAGTCATGTTTCAACCGGGGGTGGAGCGATGTTAGAGTTTCTGGAGGGCAAGGACCTTCCCGGGATAAAGGCAATAACAGGATAGATGCTGGATTTTGAGCTAGAAAAGAAATGGCAAAAAGCACTTGATTTTTTTCAAGAGCAGCACGGTCCAATGGATGTTTCTTCTATCCTATTTCTAATTGGTATTCAGGAAGTGGGTAAGGGGTTCATGAAACTCACCAAGGATAAGAAGCTGGAGGTGATTCACGTGGGTGTTTGCACGGTGTTGGAGTCTTACGGTTACTATGTTTTTTTAGGAAAAGATAAGGACGGCTGGCCTCATTATGAAAATAACCAAAAGCTGCCAGCATTAAATTCAGATGAGCAACAGAATCTACTAAAGGAGGCCATTTTGACCTATTTTGACAACGAGAAAATATTCTAGATCGCTACTGCGACTTCGGTTGTTTCTTCTTCCTCGATCCTTACAATGCCCACCTTAATATTGGCGTCAACATCAATATCCAATATGGCAAACCCAGCTTGGCCTGATTTGAAAAGGTCATTGTAATTGAAAGTGGCCATTCCTTGGGCATCAGTGCTATTGGTTTGTTCTAAGTTCTCTCTGGGTGCCTCTGCCCCATTATCGTAATACAATTTAACAGAAGCGCCTCCAACAGGAACCCCTCCGGAGTCCACTACGGTAATTCTTGCGATCGTGTCTTTTTTCTTGTAGCATGTGCTGAAAGAAAAAAGAATTGCAATAAGGCTAAATAAAATTATTGACAATCTTTTCATAATGCTGCTTTATCTTTAATTTTAACACGGCGTTGTTTATGCGCAGGGCCAAACAAATATAGTTAATTTCACTTTCTATGAAAGATTTTACAAATGCCCCTCGCACTATTGCCACCGTTGTAATGACGTTGGTTTTGACTGTCGGGTTGGCTCAGACAAAAACAAACATTCACTCAACTGTAAAAACGTTACCTGACGATAAAGTTACATCTATCGAAAAAGAAATTCATTTTGACATCTATACCAGCTATGGCACAATGAAGGGTAAACTCTACAACTCAACACCCAAACACCGTGATAATTTTGTAAAGCTCATCAATGAAAAATACTTCGACAGTCTTTTGTTTCATCGTGTCATCAGTCAATTTATGATCCAGGGCGGCGACCCTGAAAGCAGGGGGGCGGAAGCTGCCAAACCTTTGGGTAATGGGGGACCGGGCTATACAGTCCCTGCTGAAATAAAAAACGACCTATTCCATAAAAAGGGTGCACTTTCAGCTGCCAGACAACCAGACAATGTTAATCCTGAAAAACGATCTTCGGGAAGTCAGTTTTACGTAGTTCAGGGGCGGGTCTACACGGATCAAATGTTGACGACTCAGGAAATGAGGATCAACCAGTCCAAGTTGGATCAGGCAATAAGAGCATTTCTTGGTAAACCTGAGAACAAGGCTGATCTAGACGCAATTAGGTGGTGCCAAAAAGAAAGGAAATCAGACTCCATGAACCTGATAATGGCAAGATTAAAATCTGTTACCATGAGGGGTGTTGAAGATTTTCGATTTTCAGAATATCAAAAACAAGCTTATTCTAGTATCGGGGGCACACCACATCTTGATGCTAATTATACTGTTTTTGGAGAAATATACGAAGGGCTAGAGGTCATTGATAAGATTGCTGACGCCGCCACAGATGGTAGAGATCGACCCCTGATCGACGTAAAAATGGCAATCAAAATTCTGGGTGCTGACCCTAAGGGTGATCAATAATCATATGGAAGCTTAATTGATTACTTTTGTTTTCTAAAATGGTTGAGAAAGTAGAACTCTTATTGGCGGAGGTTGAGTCTTTTAGCAGTAGCGCCCCTGATGAAATAGAACAGTTTCGAATTCGAATGCTCGGTAAAAAAGGCGAGGTTACGCAGCTATTCGCTCAGTTCAAGGATGTTCCGAATGAACAAAAAAAGGATTTTGGAAAAAAGCTCAATGAACTAAAAACAAAATCCATCAATAAGGTTAATGTCCTAAAGGAAGCTGCGGAGCAATCGAAAGAGTCCAAAACGAACATAGACATGTCGCGACCGGCAGAAAACCTTGCATTTGGCTCGCGACATCCGATTTCAATAATCAGAAATGAGATCATTGAAATATTTTCTAAGATAGGGTTTGGCGTCTCTGATGGCCCTGAAATCGAAGATGACTGGCATAATTTCTCTGCATTGAATTTTCCGGAAGAACATCCAGCGAGAGATATGCAGGACACTTTCTTCATCAATGACAGTGTTGCACTTAGGACACACACGTCCTCCGTTCAGGTTAGGGTGATGGAGGAGTCTAAGCCTCCTATTCGTACAATTTCACCTGGACGCGTCTTCAGAAATGAAGCTATTTCTGCTCGTGCTCATTGTATTTTTCACCAAGTAGAGGGGTTGTATATAGATAAGGGTGTTTCTTTTTCCGATCTAAAACAATCTCTCATGTATTTTGCGAAAGAAATGTTTGGAGAGGAAACGGAAATAAGACTTCGCCCTTCCTACTTCCCGTTCACCGAGCCTAGTGCTGAAGTTGATATTTCCTGTGTGCTCTGCAATGGCGATGGCTGTAATGTATGCAAACAATCCGGGTATCTTGAGATTCTGGGCTGCGGAATGGTCGATCCCAATGTCTTGGAGAATTGTGATATCGACCCCTCTGTTTATTCAGGATTTGCATTTGGAATGGGTGTCGAACGAATCGCCATGCTAAAGTTTGGTATAAACGATCTACGTCACTTTTTTGAAAACGACATTCGATTTTTGAAGCAGTTTCGAAGCACTGTATAGATGAGGATCCTTCTATTTACCGGTAAAGGTGGGGTTGGGAAGACCACAATCGCAGCAGCAACTGCGCTAAAGTGCTCTCAGATGGGGTATAAAACCCTGATCATTTCAACTGATCCCGCACACAGCTTAGCTGACGCGATTGATCTGGAGCTGGGTCCTGAACCGACTGCAATAGCTCCTAATTTGTGGGGTCAGGAATTTGACGTGTATTATTCCATGAAAAAGTACTGGGGTAACATGCGCGAAATGATGAAGGCCGTTTTTCGCTTTAGGGACGGCGATAATATTATGGCTGAAGAAATGTCTGTAATTCCGGGCATGGAAGAGGGGGCGGCATTCATGTGGATCGAGAAGTATTACGAAGAAAAAGCATTTGATGTCATTGTAATTGACAGTGCACCAACCGGAGAAACGCTAACTTTATTAGGGCTTCCACAAGTAACCAAAAGCTGGATGACTCGGGCTATCCCCGGTCAAAAATTTGCGATTAGAACTTTTGGCAAGGTGGTTAGAAAAACCACTGGGGTCCCGGTGGATAAAGGGTATGATGAACTTGAGCTTCTTTTTGATAAGCTTGAAAAAGTTCAAAAAATATTTAGCGATCCTAAGGTCTGTTCTATACGCATCGTTGCCAATCCTGAGCGCATGGTTATTCAGGAATCAAAACGAGCATACACATATCTTCAACTTTACGGGTTTAACGTAGACGCTATTGTTGTAAATCGCATTCTCCCTGAGCAGGGTAAAAGCAATTTCTTTTCCGAATACATCGCCTCGCAAAAATCATACTTGAAAGAGATTGAAGAGACATTCTCTCCGCTTCCCATCATGAAGGTTCAACATAAAGGGAGGGAAGTCTTCGGGCTGAAGCTGCTTGATTCTATTGGTGATGCTATATATCAGGGCGATGACCCTACAACCATTTATTATGATGAATCTCCAATGGTGATTACGGAAATTCCTGGCGGTTTTGAGATCAAGCTCCGCATACCTTTTATTGGTGAAGACGACTTCAAGTTGAACAAGTATGGGGATGAATTAGTTATTGACCTTGGAAGTCGAAGAAGAAACGTTTTTCTACCTCGATTTGCAAATTTTCTAGAATTAGAATCCTTCAAATACAATGAGCCGTGGTTAACCGTTGAACTATCCAAAAAATAAGTGCGTCCAAAGTGTCTTGGGAGCTTAGCTTCAATGTGCCTGAACTCAACTATCACAAAATTAAAACCCCATCTGCTAATGGGAACAAGTCTCCCATTTTGGGATGGCCCGACAAAAGCTTGGTGAGAGCTGAGTTGTGAGGCCGCCCAGCGGGCGTTTTCTTTAACCATCTCATAATCTGAGCTTTATGAGTGTCTTGCCTCGGTGTTTCGGCCCATTGTCAGGTCGCATTTTCAATTTGGAATAAAGTTTGGCCTATGAATGGTAAGACAATAGCCTAACGTTCTGAAATTTTGCTTGTGATCAATAAAATTAAACTTACTACGCATGAAAAAGAAAATTCTTATCGCTGAGGACAGCGTTTCCATCGCATTATTATTAGAGCACTTATTAAGTCAAAAGTATGACGTGATAGTGGCGACAAACGGAGAAGAGGCTTTGAGCTGGCTTGATCAGGGCAATAGACCCGACACTATTATTGCAGATATAATAATGCCAAAGGTAGATGGCTGGATGCTACTACAGAACATCAAGGCTAGTGCATACTTGAGGTCCATACCAATAATGATGCTAAGTGGTTTAGAAAAAAGTGCAGAGCGCATAAAGTGTTTTGAATTGGGTGCAGATGAATACATGATAAAGCCATTTAATCCACAGGAGCTTATTATACGGATTGACAATCTTATTAACCGAAGCAAATATGTGCGCGCTTGACACTAAATATGACTCGATTCCCCTGCCTTCTCCCGAGGGAATTAGCGGAATCTATATTGGTTCCGATATTTGGTTCCTATCTAGGATGCAAGCGTTCGACAGAACGAATGTGCACATAATTCATTGCTATACTTGTGATGAGGCTCTAGCTCAAATAACGAACGAGGCTTTGGCGCCTGATCTGATCATGGCCGAATTTGATATTGCTGAACAGCTGAGTCATTTAAGAGAAAGCCCTGCTTTTTTTGAGAACGATCTGCTTCGTCCTGTTTTTCTTCTTCTTTCTAATAATCCGCTCTCTGATGCGGATAGCCAAGATATTATTAATCTCCAGATTGACGACGTCCTTTTGAAGTCTTCCGAAACTGAACCTCTTTTCGAGCGAATATGTTATTTAACTCTTAAATCCCGAAGGCATTCAGCAATAATTCGTCCAAGGACCATAAACAACATTCGCTCACTTAACAAAAGGGGCTTTGATATTTTATGCTCAACAATTGCATTGGTTACGTTAATGCCGATAATTTTGATGGTCGGGCTGTTGAATAAAATATTATTCAATAAACCCGCCTATACTAGTATTCGTCGTGTCGGGACCGGCTATAAGCTATTCAATCTTCATCGGTTTGTACTCGACGATTCTATAGACACGTCTCTTAACCCTATTCACGATTGTAATAAACGCCACAATTACACCTATAACCTGGACGATCATAGCTGTTCCATTTGCGAGCAGCTATGCCGTCCTTGTTCTCCGATTCTTATAATCGACGATCAGCAGATCTGTGAGAGCCGATTTATTGCTATGAGGGATCTGGTATCTTATGGGGGGAAGAGGGGATTAAGTTTACAGATAAGACCCAAATTCCAAAATTTCATTGCGAAGTCTTATATAAATAGAATCCCAGAATTTTTTAATGTATTGAAAGGCGACCTCAGCATTGTGGGAAACAAAGTTCTTTCGCCTGATGCGGCTGAAAAGCTAACTACAGATGAGGACACGATCCGTTTTTTGGCACCTTGTGGCCTGATCAGCCTTCGTAATTCTTACGGGGATGAGGGCAGGCAGGAGCTAGACAATCTTTATGCAAAGAGCAACAGTTTTCGGGGAGACCTAAAAATTATCCTCAGGGT
>Ga0315334_10001856_pt1 | contig 13161 bp, 11 predicted proteins | sample M150034915metaG_FD_205555 | JGI IMG/M metagenome (GOLD analysis project Ga0315334, IMG submission 205555) | Ammonia-oxidizing marine archaeal communities from Monterey Bay, California, United States - M1 500m 34915 | ecosystem: Environmental > Aquatic > Marine > Intertidal zone | place: USA... | reverse complement strand
GGGTTATGATTCGCATACTAAGAGGGGATCCGCAGCGGATTGTAAAAATGACAATCAGATGGGAAATGTACCATTATTGGGGGATTCTAGACAATAACGATTAGAGTAGCCGGTGTGGCCGCCAGTATTTTAAGCGGCGTTATTTAGAGCGGAATTCGTTCATGATGTAACATATTCCCTTGGCTAATGTCTGGAATGCTGGCAAATAATTTTTTTGCTGGAAATATTCGGTGCCTTCTACTAGATGCTCGTCAAAGGGGCCCCAGCGATAGTTTTTGTTGGATGTTTGTGAGATTTCGCGTATTTGTCTTGCCGTGGTTAACAGCTTCTCCAAAATTGACTTATCGGGCTTGCAACTTTCTTTGGTGTAAGGTCCTTTACCTAACGGACCTTCCGTTGTTGTTACTTTTGTTGATGGGTTTGATTGCTTAGACTTAATTAAGCCTGCCAGTCCTGCCATGGCGCCAATCCCCACAGCACTGAGTCCGATGATTAGATGGTCCGTTAGTCCCAAAAATAAGCCAGCTAGGGCAAATGCTGTGGCCGTAATCCAAAAGGCGGGATGCGTATTGGCGCGTTTGATTTTCCGTGGTTGCGATTCAAATGGTGCAACGGTTTGCGTATCCGTGCAAATACGATCACCAATTACTTGGACGATGATGATAGTGATGTTATCCGGGCCGCCGCGGAGGTTTGCTAAGTCAACGAGAAATTGAGAGGCTTCTAATGGGGGTAATGCTGCCATCGCTGCGCCAATTTCAGCATCGCCGACTTCTCCATTGAGCCCATCGCTGCAAAGTAAGAAAGTATCACCGAGTTGGACCGGAAAAGGACCCTCGCAATCGACTTGGACGTTGGGGTTTGGCCCGAGTGAGCGGGTGATTACGTTAGAAGGAATGTCATCGCTTGTGTGCCCTTGAGCGCGCATTTCCCAGACTAGGCTGTGATCAAAAGTAAGTTGTTCAACGATGCCTTCGCGGCGACGATAAACGCGACTATCTCCTACATGACCAATGACGGCACCCTGAGGCAATAACAACAACGTACTACAGGTAGTTCCCATGTTGTGGAATTCAGGATTGGCCTGGCCCTTGCGATGAATTTCCTGATTGGCTTCTTCGATCGCACGCCGTAACGCTAATGGAGGTGTTAAGTCTTGAAAGATTAGATAGTGATGTGGGATATGAGTGACAGCATCACTGCTTGCCAATTCACCAGCAGCATGAGCCCCCATTCCATCACAAACAACAAACAAGTGCCCCCGCATGCTGAATCCAGCATCATCGTCTTGCATGACAACAACGGAGCTATCTTGATTTGTCGCGCGACGCATACCCTTGTCGGTAATCTCAATGACTGTCAGGCAATCAGTCCAAAGGTGTTGATGTTCAGCCATGCGTTATTTGAAGGAGTTAGACTAGCGTGTTGTTTTTGGGATTTGCCACCGCAATGTATATTCTACACTTATATATTCGGCAAAATGGCCCATGTTTCATCCCTCTTAGTACCAATTATCTGATGTCATAGATTTTGCTAATGACATCTGGGACTATTTTACCGTAAACTTTTACCGCAGAGTTTATGAAAATTGGTGCCAAAAATGGAGTGTTCCTAGTGAAAAAGGTGTGTATATGCATTATAGCGACATTGTGTGTCGTGATATTACCCCATTTCTGTGAAGGCGCGGTACGACGCCGAGTGACAATTCGGAGTAATCCTCCTGGTGCGTTAGTGTTTATCGATGACCAGGAAATTGGGGTTACGCCTGTTTCAACGTCGTTTATTTATTATGGCACAAGAAAGATCCAACTTATCAAAGATGGTTATGAGACGGTGACGGTATTGCGCACATTTAAACCACCGTGGTACCAATGGGCCGGCATCGATTTCATTACTGAAAATTTAGTGCGATCCGAGTTTCGCGACGAACGATTAATCGAATTTAAATTAACGCCACTACGTATCAAAACCAATAAAGAACTTGTTGACCGTGCAAATCAGCTACGTCAACGGGTGCGTCAAGGTATTGTAACGACAGTACCAGTGCAACCTAGAAATTTGCGGACGTTATATCCTCAACCTCGCGCCACAACTCCTGTCAACAGGACTCCGCGTCCTAGGTAATTCATCGTCATCAGAAGGCAGCGTTAATACCGGGTGACTACCAGAGAGGTGATTTAACGCCTGTTCCGCTAGGCCGTCGATTCAGTGCACCGCTGACTCCAAGTTGTCGCGGGTCGGTTGCGATTTTATCGGCAAAGATTCTTAAGTCATTCATGATTGGTCGTAGTCGTTTGGTGGCGTCCTCGACGTTCATCGAGGAGCGGCGAATTTGGTCATACAATTCATCATCATGGATGAGCTTGTGTAAGCTGCCGCGCGAACTGTTTAAGGTGGTTACCATTTGATCCATTTTTGTTACCAGACTATCAAAATCTTCGACCGAGGACGTGATAGATTCCACGAGTTGTTCTCCGCGCTCACCCAATGGTTGTGTGAATCTTTGCAAGTGTTCTAAATTGACCTGGGCTTGTTCACCAACAGATTCGAATTGTTTCATCGTGACCTGCACACTGTCCATCGTATCACTCGCCTGTTGCAAGATAACAGGGAATTGTTGGACCGCTTGTTTGAGTTTGGCAGTCACTTGGGGATCGCCAACGATGGTATCGATAGCAGTCATTGCGGTTGCAAATCGAGTCATCGCCTCCTCTGTTTTGCGAACTGCTTTTTTGAGGTCACTCTCATTATCGGAAAACGAGCTGTTGAGACTTTTCATTAGTGCAGTGAATTCGTTGGCAGCTTGATCAATGCCTCCGCCCGCACGTTGTATGGCGGTGAAGGTCTCGGTCATGTTCTGTTGCATGGCAAGTAACGCTGACAATGGATCAACGACAACTGTACCAAGACTGAGGTCGCCGCCAGCAGGGACCACTGCTTGGCTTTGATTGGTTTCTTGTTTGTCAAGCAGACCGTCGTTGTTAACGTCAAAGTAGCTAAGCCTTTCACTCGGCGTTGCGGAAGAAAATTCCAAAATTGCTTCACCCGTCAACAACGACCCCATTTTGATGCGACAAATATCGTGATAGTGCAAAGTGACACCTTCATTGATTGCGAGCGTCAGTACGACGCCGGTGTCTTGCAGGTCGATTTCAAGTACCCGCCCGATTTGAACGCCGTTTTTTTGTACGGTTGTGTTTTTATGTACGCCGGGAGTGGCTGGAAATTCGATCCGCAATTCATGGTAGGCAGTCCCGAGTGTAGGCATTGCCCCAAATATGAACACAAGTGTAGACGTGACGATGATACCAAGCATCATTACGACTCCAACCATCAGTTTATTTCGTTTGTTGTTCATCGGTTGTATAAATCCCTTAACCGCCACTTAGTTCGATAACCCGTTGGCCAGCTTCACCATGGATAAATTGTGTAATTCGCAGATCGTCGTGGCGGTCTAAAACACTGGGGGGTCCATCAAAAATAATTTGAACATCGTCTCCCGCTAAGCGATCAATGGGATGCAACATAATGACTCGATCGGCGACCTTACGCGCTGTTTTCATGTCGTGTGTTACGATGATGCTAGTGACGGTGTGGTGGAGTCGAGATCGCATGATGAGTTCATTGATGACATCACTAGCGATAGGGTCTAATCCGGTGGTGGGTTCGTCATAGAGCATGAGGTCTGGCTTGAGGATGTTAGCTCGAGCGATGGCCACTCGTTTTCGCATTCCGCCGGAGATTTCCATTGGGTAACGTTGGCAAACGTTGTCAGCTAAGCCAACTTCTCGTAAGCTTTCAGTAACAAGCGACATGATATCCTCGTCACATAATGCTGTGTCTGACGTGATTTGTGAGTTGGACTGCCGGATTGGAAAACCGACGTTTTCCGCGACCGTTAAACTATCAAACAACGCTGCACCTTGAAAAACGAAACCTGTGCGAGTTCGTAGGTCCGCTAATTCAGCGCTTGTTGTTTGATATAAATCCACCCCGTCAAAATGGACCGTACCTACTTGACCTTGGATCAAACCAATCAGTGACTTCAATAGCACAGTTTTACCACAGCCACTTTCACCAATGATTGCCAATGTCTCACCGCGACGGACCTCTAGGGTTATGTCTTGTAGTACCATTCGTTTGTCAAAACTCACGCATAGTTGGCGTACTTCGACGAGGGGGGAGGCGAACGGGCTGTTGTGCGGCGGACTGGTCGCCGATTGGAGAGGCGGTTGTGAGCTCATAGCAAGGAGTTTCCTCCAGATTGCAATGGCAGGAAAATCCGGTCGAGACCCATTCCTAGAAGTAGGTCGACCCCGAGGATTAATACAAAGCTAATGACAAAGGCGGCTGTGGCAGCGCGGCCGACCCCTTTTGCGCCTACTTGGCAATGAAATCCATGGTAGCAGCTGACGATAGCAATCGTGCATCCAAAGAACAGGCTTTTAATTAGCCCGGTGAGTAGATCCCAGCCACCGACAAAATCTCGCGAATGTTGAAAATATAGGTGGGGGTCAACATCGAGAGCCAAATAACTGTAGGCAAACCCGCCAAAGATTCCCATAAAATCTGCCATAATCGTGAGCGTAGGGATAAGCAGCAGGGCAGCGGCTACGCGGGGCACGACTAAATGATGGATGGGGTTGATACCCATGCTTTCCAACGCATCGATTTGCTCGGTGACTCGCATGGTCCCTAATTCTGCAGCCATAGCACTACCTACGCGTCCAGCTAACATCGTTGCGGCCAATACGGGCCCAAGTTCTCGGACGAGTGTCATGTTAATGACAGCGCCCATATGATTTGTCATTCCGATTTGGCTGAATTGAAAATGGCTTTGAACAGCAAGAACCATTCCGATAAAGAGCCCTGTTAGTGCGATGACGGGTAGGCTTAGCACTCCGATTTGAAAACAGGCGTTGACGAGTGTGCCGGGTCGCATTTTGTGTCGAAAAAACCACTTCAGGATCTGTACAGAAAATAGTGTTAAGTCACCGAGTTGGTAGACAAAGTCGGTACAGGTCTCGGTGACATTGCGCAGCAGGCCGTGGGAACGCAAGGCTTTGGGTGGAGTCGCTGGGTTGATCGTCGTATCGAACGAGTTCATGAGCAGCCTAAAAGCGGAATGATTTGTTCCGTATTTGTGGTAGGTACGGGCACAAAAATTAGCGCACAACCGTACCTGCTTCAACTCTTCGGCGTGTTAACATAGAGAACTTGAGGGATTCTTAACGAAAATACCGGTATTAATGATTCCCGTTCGAACGCAGCGTAGGGGTGGCAAGATTTCACAACAAATACACGGTAGTGTTGGGGCTGCTGGGGTTACCGTGATCCGTCACCAATAGGTATTGTCAAAGCGATCGTTTTTTATTGACAGATTCTCCAGCACTCTGCTTCGAGGTAAACGCACACCGAGGAAAGACCCTACAGTTTGTACCCTACTCGGATGTAGATTTAGGCTTGGCCTTGGGTTTAGCTTTCGCTTTGGCCTTGGGCTTGGCCTTCGTTTTGCGTTTAGGTTTTGTTGCCACGGCTTCTGTTCCGCCACCGTTTTTATCATCATCATTGCTGGCAACAACCTTCTCGCAAAACTCACCCCGAAAATCAAGACGGGTGATTTGTTCGTGATCGTCGTCCCAAATAGCGTCGACCACAATCTTGTTCTTGCCCTCGAATTCGCCTTTGAGTAATTCCTCGGAAAGAGGATCTTCGATACGGCTTTCAATGGCTCGTCGCAACGGTCGCGCGCCGTAGTCTGTGTTAGATCCGGCAGTGACGAGATGCTCCTTTGCGTCGTCGGTTAATTCCAACGCAATATCCATATCCGCAAGTCGTTCACGGACTTTCGCCAATTCCAAATCAATGACTTGTTTCAGATCATCAATATCCAAGTGTCGGAAGATGATCGCGTCGTCGAGGCGGTTGAGGAATTCAGGGCGAAAGACTCGCTCGATTTGCTCGAGCACTCGGACTTTCATCGACTCATAAGACGCATCATTATCGGGTGCTTGAAAACCAAAGGACGCTTCATTTTTAATTGCATCCGCTCCGGCATTGGTTGTCATGATCAGGATTGTGTTGCGGAAGTCGACGTTACGACCAAAACTATCGGTTAATCGTCCTTCTTCCATGACTTGCAGTAGCATATTAAACACATCGGGATGTGCCTTTTCAATTTCATCAAGCAATATGACGGCATAAGGTCGCCGCCGAATTTTTTCGGTCAATTGCCCACCTTCTTCGAATCCAACATATCCTGGAGGGGCACCGATGAGTCGGCTGATGTTATGTTTTTCCATGTACTCACTCATATCAATATGAACGAGTGCTTCGGCGTCACCGAACATGTATTCAGCGAGTGCTTTAGCGAGCAATGTTTTTCCGACACCTGTGGGTCCGGCGAACAGAAAACAACCAGTCGGTCGTTTAGGGTCTTTCAGACCACTGCGACTACGGCGAACTGCTTTGGAAATCGCTGTGACTGCAGATGCTTGGCTAATCACCGTCTTATGCAATTCGCTTTCCATTGCCATCAGACGCTTACCTTCTTCTGTTGAAAGTCGAGTAAGTGGAACGCCCGTCATTTTCGAGACAACTTCAGCGATGACGTCTTCATCAACAACTCCACCTACTTCAGCAGATTTATCGCGCCATTCTTGGGTGATGGTTTCCTTCTTCTTGCGTAGTTTGTCAGCGCTGTCCCGCAACGAAGCAGCCTTTTCAAAATCTTGATTAGCAACCGCTTCTTCTTTTTCACCATTCAGGGCTTCGATTTCCGTATCAAGCTCTTTTAGGTTTGGCGGGCGGGTCATTGTCTTCAACCGAATACGTGCGCCGGCTTCATCAATAACATCAATGGCTTTATCTGGCAAACAGCGTGCGGGGATATAGCGTTCAGAAAATTCAACCGCAGTTTCTAACGCTTCATCGGTGAATTCTACGCGATGATGTTCCTCGTAACGTTGTCTTAGTCCCTTGAGGATTTCAACGGTTTCCTCCTTGTTGGTCGGGTTCACAATGATTTCCTGGAACCGTCGAGCGAGCGCGTTGTCTTTCTCAATATATTTACGGTATTCGTCTAACGTTGTCGCTCCAATACATTGGATTTCGCCTCGAGCTAATGCTGGTTTTAGAACGTTCGCTGCGTCGATTGCGCCTTCTGCGCCACCAGCTCCAACGAGTGTATGGAGTTCGTCGATAAATAAAATGGTGTTCTTTGCCCGACGTACTTCATTCATGACCGCTTTAATACGCTCTTCAAATTGCCCTCGATACTTTGTACCGGCTACCATCATCGCAAGGTCTAATACAACGATTCGTTTGTCTGCTAATAGATCCGGAACTTCGCCATCGATTACTCGCTGTGCGAATCCCTCAATGATGGCTGTTTTACCCACGCCCGCCTCGCCCAGCAGCACAGGATTGTTTTTGGTACGACGACATAATACTTGGATGGATCGTTCAATCTCTTGGTCACGACCAATGACGGGATCAAGTTTCCCTTGTTTGGCAAGTTCCGTAAGGTCACGCCCAAAGCTATCCAAAGCGGGTGTCTTTGATTTGCTGCTTTTGCCGCTTGATTCCGTTGAACCTGAATCGTGGCGGGAGCGTTCGTCTTGCTCGCCGTTTTCGAGCCCATGCCCGAGTAGATTGAGCACTTCTTCACGGACGTCCTCAAGCTTCATGCCTAGGTTCATTAATACCTGAGCAGCCACGCCTTCTTGTTCGCGGAGGAGGCCAAGTAGGATATGTTCTGTACCAACGTAATTATGGTTCAAGCTACGAGCTTCTTCCATGGAATACTCGAGTACTTTTTTAGCGCGTGGTGTTTGAGGGAGTTTCCCCATGGTCACCATTTCGGGGCCACTTTGCACAAGTTTTTCGACTTCCAGGCGGATTTTGCGCAGATCGACGTCTAAGTTTTTCAATACATTGGCGGCAACACCACTACCTTCTTTAACTAGACCTAACAGTACATGTTCGGTACCAATGTACTCGTGATTAAATCGTTGCGCTTCTTGATTGGCAAGCTGCATCACCTTGCGTGCTCGATCGGTAAATCGTTCGTACATGATGACTCCCCCCTTGTTGTGTTTTTTGATTTGCTGAAATGATACCCGTTTTTCCGTCTACAGCGAAACCGAATATCAAATATGTTTCAAAAGTTCCTAAAATTGAAACAATGCTTATCCAAGTTGTAGTTCCTAGATACCAACATAACCGAAAAAATGCATTTCGGGGATACCACCAAATGGAATCTTAAGTAGACACCGAGTTGGTTTTCTATTGTTTATTAATTAGGGTGATTATCGTGATTACACGCATTATGCAGCCACCGACGAAGAATCACTTTTGTTTTGGGACGTTAACTTCAATTCCAGCAATTCCAGTTCTCGTTTAATCTCAAATTCCCATTGTTTTGCTTCATCCCACTTTTGAATGTCCGTGATTTGAATAAGTGCTTCTTCGATACGATGTGTGTGTCGCAATAAGGTAAGCAATAGTAATCGCGCTTCAATATCATGCGGTGATTCTGCCAGAATTTGATTGATTATTGATTCAGATTCAAACCAGTTGCCTTTGAAATATTGATTTCGTGCGTCGAGAAATAGCTTGTCGGAAATATCAGGTGATTTGCTGGCCTCGTGGTGACTATTTGACTGGCTTAAACCGTGATCGTCTGACTTAACCAATAACGGTGGGGAATCAGCCACGGTTTTCGCTGCGGTGTGCTGATCTGTATAGTCGCGATTGAACTGGCGACGTTTTTGTAGTTGAGTTGAATGTTGACGAGTTACTCGAAAACCGTCGATGGCACCAATGCCCCAACATAACCCTACACTGGTCCAGATAATATCCAGACTCATGCTCGGCACTGTTTTGATCCACATAAATTGAAAGGTGAGCGCCAAGTTGAAGAGGACTCCAAACCCAGCGGCCAGCCCCAGTCCCGTCCATTGACCGCGCAGCCATAGCCGAGACAGACCCGGCCAGGCGGTTGTAATCCAGGGAGTAAGAATGATGGGTGCCATGTAAGTCATTGGTTAAGACAGAATCGTTAATAGGGATTCTACCGACTCTTTTCTTCTTGCGGCAAGGTTATTTAACATCGATTTGTTTTTGTTGTGGATATTTGTACATTCAAATCTGTTTTGAAAGGTGAATGGGTGCTGGTTGTTTTTTGGGTGACGAGTCGGAGGAAATCAATTGGTGTCACCTTTTGTCCTGTCATTTTGACATGGCGGGTCCATTGTTAATCTAGGATTGCAGTAAAACAGTGTCAAAATACTAGCCCCCACTAGTAATATTGCAAATGCCGTTCCAAACTAAAAGAAGTAAAAAAATATCCTATATTTAAACATAGTGGTTTGATGGACAACAACGAAACTATCGGTGTATTGCGAATTATCGATGCGAACGCAAATCGAGCTGCCGAGGCATTGCGGACTATAGAAGAGTACGCACGTTTTGTTGTGAATGATGCTTGCATGTCCCAGGCAACCAAGTCGTTACGACATCGTTTGGCGACCATTATGCAATTAGTATCACTGAGAGATCGCTCAGTCGCACGTGAAAGTCAGTTTGATGTGGGCCGCAACTTGACGATAACTGAGGAAACTGATCGTGCCAACGTTTTGGCCGTTGTCGCAGCAGCTTTTGGCCGACTAAAGCAGGCATTGCGCTGTTTAGAGGAATACAGCAAGACGATGTTTTCGGATGCGGCGGAATTGTTAGAGCAACTGCGCTACGACGCTTATCAACTTGAAAAGATGATCATCAACGCATCCTCAACGGACGAACGACTTGTGCGGGCCAACGTGTATGCGATTGTTGACGGACAAGGCGATAGTGATGAATTTAGTCGACTCATTAATGGGTTGTGCGCAGCGGGTGTTGACGTTATTCAACTACGCGACAAGAACCTCAATGACAAAGTGCTGTTCGAGCGGGCAATGTTGTTACGTCAAATTATTGATGCAGCAGAGTGCACTCCTTTGATGATCATCAATGATCGACCGGACTTCGCTGTACTAAGCCGAGCGGACGGAGTGCATGCAGGGCAAGCGGAATTGTCGGTAGAACAGATGCGGAGGATTGTAGGCGTAGATTCGCTGATCGGCGTTTCGACTCATTCGTTAACTCAAGTAAAACAGGCAGTCAACGATGGAGCTAATTACATTGGCTGTGGTCCAGTGTTTGCCTCGGAGACGAAAGAGTTCGACAAGTTTCTAGGGGTTGACTTTTTACGAGAAGTTGTTGACGCGACCACGTTACCAGCCTTCGCAATCGGCGGTATTTCATTGGACAATATCGGTGAAATATCTGAAGTCGGTTTTACTCGAGTCGCAGTTAGCGCTTGCCTGGCTAACACTGAGAATGTCACTGCGATGGTCGCCGAATTAAAAGAGGCCCTAGACACAAATAAAACGGAAGTGGGCTAAGCTGATGCAATACGAAGTTGAACAAAAATATGCGGTTTCGGATCGAGCGATACTTGAATCGCAATTGGACAAGTTGGGTATTGTTTGGGGCGAGATGGTTCAACAGCGTGACGCGTATTATAATCATCCCGTTCGCGATTTTTCTCAGACCGACGAAGCAATCAGAATTCGAGCTTCTGCTGGTAAACACTGCATTACGTATAAAGGTCCACGGATTGATCAAGCGACTAAAACTAGACAGGAAATAGAAATACCACTTGGTGCGCATGCAACTTCAGATGCGGCAGAACAACTACTCGCCGCCCTCGGTTTTACGTACGTGGCGGTTGTCCAAAAAAAACGCCGAACGGGAACTTTGACTTGGCAGAATCAACCTTTGACGATAGCTATTGATGAGGTGGTTGGTTTAGGGACGTATATTGAAATTGAGTTGCTGGCGTCCGAGGAGAGTTTATCTGCTGCCCAAGATGTAGTGCAGCAGGCGGCTAGCAAGCTGCAATTGCAAGGCAGCATTCGAGTGGGATATTTAGATCTATTGTTAAGTGATTCGTATCCACAGTAACACCAGTTACTCCGGTCAAACCACAGGCGTTACAGTAAAACAAAAAGCCACGAATTTCGTTTGGAATTCGTGGCTTTTTTATTGGCTTAAGAAAAGCTAGTAGTCGTTATTTGCGACGACGAGCGGTTTTCTTTTTAGTAGCAGCTCGTCGTTTTTTAGGAGCAGCCTTCTTCTTCGCAGCCTTCTTAGGAGCAGCCTTCTTCTTCGCTACCTTTTTCTTTACTACTTTACGACGGACAACTTTCTTTTTGCTAGCTGCTTTTTTCTTGGGCGCTTTTTTGGCGACCTTCTTTTTAGCAACTTTTTTCTTTACTACTTTTTTGCGAACAACTTTCTTTTTCGCGGTTTTCTTTCTTGGTGCTGCTTTGCGTTTCGCAGTTGCTTTCTTTTTCGCCACAATCATGTTCCTCTATAAATGTGAAATCAGATTCGAGTATTGAGCCGTAGTCCGACTACGAAAAGCTTAACAACGAATCATAAGTCTTCTAGTTGTATTTAACATCGGAATTAATGCAATAGGGCCTGAATGTTTATTTGCTGCCACAAAAAATTCTGTGACAAACAATTTCGCGTTTGCGTCGTTGAATCTTAATTAACCCAACACGGGCAGTTGCACTTTAGGTGGTTGCACGGCAGCGGCCGTGGCCATATTGTTAACCAAATTGTAGATCATTGTTTCGATGTATTGTGCGGAACCGGCGTCTGTAAGATTGTTTTGTGATGTTCCGGCATCACCGTGTTCGCGGATTGAAGGCACGATGGGGATGTCACCGAGGAACGGCACATTTAATTCTTCAGCCCGAGTTTTCGCACCGCCTCGACCAAAGATGTCGTAGCGTTTGTCACAATCTGGACAAACGAAACCGCTCATATTCTCGACCATTCCCAATACCGGAATGTTAACCTTGCGAAACATGGAGATTGCTTTGACTGCATCAAGCAACGCAACTTTTTGTGGAGTACAAACAATAACACAGCCGCTGAGGGGAATGAGCTGGGACAAAGTTAGCGCAATATCACCAGTGCCTGGTGGCATATCGATAATCAGATAATCTAAATTACCCCAGGCTGTATCACGTAGGAACTGCGTGATCGCTCCGTGTAGCATCGGTCCTCGCCAAACGACCGCTTCATCTTCAGGGATCATGAAACCCATGGACATCACGGGCATGCCGTTGCAGTCAATCGGATTTATTTTTTGGTTTTCGTCGACAGTTGGACGACCAGAGACCCCCAATAATTGAGGAATGCTTGGTCCATAGACATCGGCATCCATAATTCCGACTTTACTGCCAGCTTGTTGTAGCCCTAAGGCGAGACTGGCGGAAATCGTGCTCTTGCCAACGCCCCCTTTGCCCGACCCAACGGCAATGATGGTTTTTGCGGTTAAACCAATTTCGCCAACTTTATTTGCCGGTCGATCGTGAATGACGTGATTAATAGTTAGGTCTGTGAGGTCTGCAAATTGGTTGCGAATGCCGGATTCAAAATCTGCACGATAGGTTGTGGCAATCGGGGCGCTGTGAGTGGTTAACCCTAGCGTTAGTTGCAGGTGACCGTCGTTGAGCGAAATGTCGCTGATCTGATTCATAGTCATTAATCCACGACCTGTTTCGGGATCTTTGACTTCTGAGAGATGTTTTTCGATAGTTTCGATTGTCAATTTGTCAGTCATATTACCTAACCGGAAGAGATTGCTTTGTTGCGATTATTATCAACCAGAAGAACAAAGTAGGACAGGGTGTAGTCACTTCTTTTGCTCACTTCTTTGTTCTCTAATCAAATTGGCGTACATTGGTGTTGTGGCAGGCGGTCGCTGCAGGCAGTGAATTGCTGTAAAGAAATTGCAATGTGGGTAAGCACGATGATGACTAAGTTGATAGAACGATTTTTGTTGCTGTGGTTGATTCTGCTTTCACTAGCTGCATTTTATTGGCCTCACGCTGGGTTAGAGTTTGACCCCTTTAATCACCGATCGCTGCTGCCTTACCTGATCATTGTCACGATGTTTTCCGTAGGCTGGATGTTGCCGGTTAAAGAAGTGAAACAAGTCGTGACTAAATGGCCAGTCGTACTTGGTGGCACCGCTGTCCAGTTCGTCTCGATGCCGTTGCTGGCTTGTTTAATTGGCCAGCTTTTGGGGTTTGAGGGTGA
>Ga0315334_10001855_pt1 | contig 13162 bp, 17 predicted proteins | sample M150034915metaG_FD_205555 | JGI IMG/M metagenome (GOLD analysis project Ga0315334, IMG submission 205555) | Ammonia-oxidizing marine archaeal communities from Monterey Bay, California, United States - M1 500m 34915 | ecosystem: Environmental > Aquatic > Marine > Intertidal zone | place: USA... | reverse complement strand
TGTTTTTCCATCTGCGTCTTCACCCAACATTTCCCATTCACGATTGATTGAGCTGATTTGCGGTTTCTGTACTCCCATACTCTTAATTATTGGTTCTTTATATTTCATAAACACATCACACATCATTTCATATAAATCATTGTAAAATTTTGAATTGGGCCCAAGAGCTTTTCCAACACGTTCCATAGTACCCATATCCGTCCATCTTCTACCTGACTTATCTGGTTGACTTGAAAGATCATCTGGCATTGCAATAAGAACATCTCCTTCTATTTCTACAATATACCCTCCACCAGTCTTGATACCATCGATAACAATACCCATATTCGCATTATAGAATGCAGAAACTGTTCTTTTTCCTCCTTGCAGTCCTTTTAATTTTTTAAGACCATCTTGATCTGTTGCATGAAATGCTGTCGAACGGATTGCTTCAGGCCAAATTCTTGAAAAAATAGAAGGAGAAATTGGTATCTTAGCATCTGTTAGTTCTTTTCTTGGTAGATCAAATAGCATTGTTGACAAACTTTGTGTCCATGCTGGATTCGTTTTTGCTTCTCTTAAATATCCTCTAAATGTTTTCATGAAAGTACACTCGGATGATCTTTTCTAGTTAACCTAAGTTTTTTATGTAACTTAGTTGTTTTAGTAGCCCAAGAATCATCGCCATGTACACTAGGCGGTGACATTGTTGGTGTTTTTCCTTTTTTGTGCATCTTCATCCAGAGATCATTATATCGTTCTTGATCTCTTTTAGACCAACCTCCTCTGCCGGATGATTTCATACCAAGGTCTTGTAATTCTTGTTCCTCTTCATCTTCTGGATCTTTTTTAGAAAACCAGCCTTCGTGATAACTTTTAAAACTTTTCATTTAATAACCCTCCCTAAATTTTTATAAAGACCTTTTAATTTTCTTATATCGCCCTTTTTAATAGCTCCTATCATTTGAGAAGCAATATCTCGTATTAAGACTACTAAATTGTCATCCGTTCCTTCTTCAACACTATTATATAATTTATCTCTTCCTCCAGCTGCTTTATGTGATGCCTTTGGCCAGATACTCTTTTTTTGTTTTTTTGATGTTCCACACATTTTTTTGTGTCTATTACGCATTACTTTAGATTTTAATTGATCTATTGGAATACTACACATATCACCATCTGCTTCATCAAGAAGAGCCAAATCAAGAGCTAATTTATCTTGACTTGATCTCTCATATAATATTTCATTCGTTTCTTTAAATTTTTTCATTTACTTATCCCAATTTTTTGCTGCATTGAAATTCTGCATTGAAAATTCCATTCTATCAACTAATTTAACTGCTCCACCCTTAAGAGTATCTATAGCAACAAATCCTTCTGGAGCAGTTACTCTAAATCCTGTAGATGTTTTCATCAAAGTTTTTATAGATTTGACTTTCTCTAACTTACGAATAATTATTAATTTTGCGTCAATAAGTAAATTTTGCATCGTAAATATTTTGACAAATTCACTAGCATTTTTCCTAAGAAATCCAACATATTTATCCATCACTACTTTTTTTTCTTTCTTTGTTTTTTCTCTTTTTACTTTATCAATGTCTGCTTTCAACTTATCATATACAAATGTAATCAACCCCGCTGTATGTTTTCTTACATTTGTTATTTTTTGTCCTTGTCTTACCATCTTATTAGTATATGCTTTTACGAATTCCCCTGTTTGAGAGTCATTTGCAATCATTCCTAAAACATGAGAATCTAACTGTTGAAATAACCTTCCCGCATCACTTAATATGTTAGTAACATCTCCCGTTTCTTTTTTTGTCATAGTAGCACTTCCAGATGTATCTTGAAATTTTGCATCTGCTTGCCATATTGAACTAGTTTCTCTAAACGCTCCTGAACTTACACCAAAAGAGGCGGTCATGCCCTCCATCGTATTGCCACTATAAGTAGTGTGCCATACGATTCCCATAGTAGAGGACTTGATTTTGGCCGCCAATTTAGATTTTTTCGGTATAGCATAAACAATTGTATTTGGTTGAAAAGTTATATAAGATTCACCATCAATAGTTTCAGTTTTTAAATCATCGTCCGTGTACATCATATCACCCTGTAAAACACCTTTTATATTTGCCTTGGGTAATTCATTGAGAGCAACTTTAAGTTTTGATGCTAATCCACCAGAATGGTTTGAATTTATATCCTTTTCAGTATAATTTATCTTTGCGTTTTTGGCAAATACTCCCTTTGTTCCTACGAAAAATCGGTCATTCTCTGGATTAATACCAGCAAATACTGCGGGGGCCCCATCCCATTTTACTGTAACATTCACAGAGGATGAAGCATTGCCCGCTAACATATCACGTAAACCTTGAAGGAAATTTAATGCTCCCCTTGTTCCAGCCACTCCACCATTTAATATCTCATCTTCAAGGTGCTCCATGTGAAGATTTTTCTGTTCAGTTAGGAAAGAATTAAATGCAAACACTATTTACTTGCCTTTCCATATTTGGATATAAACTTTTTAGAATCAATAGTAGTTGCTCCCTCAAAAACAAAAGAAAAATTTGAACCTCCTTGATTAGTTCCCATACGATTTAAAGTATATGTTGGTATTCCTTCGGGATCTACACTATACAAAAAAGAACTTTCAAGTGCATAATAATTTCCTCCATCAGTACTATTGGCATGGAATCCACACACAGCACCAACTAAACCCGCAAAAGACGATTCTTTCCCTTCTTCAAATTCTTTTGCTCCTTGTAAATTTTCCCAAGGATTACCCCCTCCACCAATTCCATATACTTTCCATACTGGAAGTGTGGTCTTACCAAATAACATCTCTTTTTGCATTGAAATCATTTCTTTTTTTAATTTGTTCATATCTCCTAAATTAGCAGAAATAACCTCATTGAAAACATAAACACCCGTATAATTTGAAAACAGTTTAAATATATCTCCTACATCCTTTATAACACCGCTATTTAAACTACCTGTTTTTTTGTAAGAAAATACTGGTGAACTAGCATCTTTTGCAAAATTACTTAACCGTTTTTCGATTCCTTTTCTGACTATATTTAATTTTGCAACATCTAATTTTGCCAGTTCTGAATTTAATCCTTCACAAATAAATCCTTGTTCATCAAATTTAAAGGCTTCCTTTAGATTAACCTTCGGTCCTGGCATTCTATCAAATTGTCTTTGAAGATCATTTAAATCACCTTTAACTTTTTTATCAAATGTCTTTGAAAACTTTTTAGTTAGTCCCTTTACCCAACCTTTAAGTTTACCCACAAACCCTTTTATTTTTTTCCAAACACCAGAAAAAAAATCTTTAAATCCCTCATCTAAATATCCTTCATCTAATAAGGTTTTTAACATTACTTCATATTTGGGTAAGTTGTACTTTGACTGTAACATTGCAGTAATCTTACCAAGTTGTGCTGCACCTTTTGCCTTCTTTAATGAAACTTGGAGAAACTTAATGTCTGAATCTACTATAGAACAAGTTGATTTGTTATCATATTCAACTTTTCCCTTTTTCATTGCTAAAAGTAGTTTATCAGAAGACACATTAGATATAATAACATCTGCCGCATTAGCCTTTGATCCTCTAACTTCAATAGTCGGATTATTTTCTTCTGCGGAATAATAACTTTTAATTGCACCATGAGTTATATAAGCCGTTCCAAGTGCTGGTTTTCCTACTGATTTCCAGAATAGTTGCATTCCTGCAGCTAATCCCAAAAGTAAATTCATATCACCTAAACTAATATCATCAAGTTTGGATGTAATTTTTGCTACTCCACCACTATCCCAATCTTGACTACCTCCGAAAGCTGACTTTATTTCCGACTTAATTGAAGATGTAACACTACTAGATGGTGTACCACCTGCTTTACCTATTTTTGCTAATGCAGCATCTGCATCATAATAAAGTCCCAAACATTGAGCAGTTTCTATTGAATCTGCTTTCCATGTTATTCCCGTACCGTCTTTATAACCATTAAAATAGTTTTTGATTGTAGCAGCGGCTCCTCTAAGAACAAATGTTTTACCACCAACTTCTAAATATACTTCTTGATCTCCTCCACCCCCCACCTTTACTTCTATTGCAGTAGAAGTGGGTTTTGCTTTTGTTAAAATGGTTGATCCATCTATTTTAACGCCTAAAAGTTCAGCTACAGTATCAATTTTTTTTGTTTTAACAACTACCTGTTCACCTGCACCATATTTTGGTTCATGTATGCTATATTCTAGCAGATCATCTAAAAAGGATTGAGTTTCAGAAAAATTGATAAATGTTTTCATTTATTCCCTTAGGTTTTAAATAGAATTTACTGATATATTTATAATACTACACACCTTTAAGATGCTTCAGGTTCTGGTGGTTCAATTTTTCCTGCGGCTTCCATAAATACATCTTTGTGAAGTTCATGCCATCCTTCGCAAGTTTCTTCTTCAACCACATCGGCAAATATATTGCCGTACTGGTCTTCCATCACATAAACTGCTTGATTGTCATAATGTATGCTTTTGTCCGTAAGAAATAGGACATGGATCATTAACCCCATTTCAGGGAAAATGTAATACTCATTTGGCAAGAATGCCATGAGGGTAGGAACAGATCGACTCTGTTCTGTTTTTTTTCTTTTTTCTGTTCTTTCTGCTTTATATTTTTCTAGATTTACAATTTTATCATCATTCAAATTTAAACTCCCCGAAATCCTTTTTCGTTTTCTTTGAAGGTGTATCAAATACTGGAACATCTTCTATTTCTTCTTTACCAGTATCAACTAAATCTGACTGTGAAGCATCTCCTAAGTCAATAAGTCTCATTTTTGCTCTGTCAACTCCAACTAAAAATTTCTTATTTGAGGTAATATCACTATATCGATTTTTTAACTGTTTGATTAATATTTGTCCTGCTTCTTCTAAGTTTTCATTACTAATAATAGCAAACATAAAATCGGCAGTTGCGGGAAGTCCAAAACTCTCACTAGTATCTTCAAGACCAACATCTGTATTTTGAAACCCTGCTCTATTCGTTTGTGTAGCGGACATAATAGGAACATCAAATTCTACTGCTAATCCTCGAAGTTCTTCTGCAATCGATTTTATATAACTATACGAATTAACATATTGTCCTGGTCGAATTCTCGCTGAAGAACATATATTAATATAATCAACAAAAATTATATCTGGTTTAAAATTTCTCTTAAGATTTAGTTCATTCAATAATGCCCTAAAATGATTTGTACTCGCCGCAGCTGTAGGATATTCTTTAATAATTAATCGACCTTTAACCGTGCCCTTGAGGTCTTCCATTTTCTTTTCATACATCTTTTTAGGTAAACTGATCAAATCATCTAATCGAATATTTAACAAATTTGCATCTATTCTTTCCGCAATTCGTTCTTCTGACATTTCCAATGTAATATACAAAACATTATTACCCTGTGATAAAGCACTGGAACTAACATGACACATAAACAGAGATTTACCAACACCTGTTCCCGCAAGAGCAATGTTTAATGTTTTAGTAGATAATCCCCCTTGAGTAATTTTATTAAAAAAGTCAAGGTCGAAAGGAATTTTCTTTTCAGTCCTATGATAAAAAAGATAACGATCATCAGAATCCAAAAGGTAATCGTGGCCGACATGAGGATCAAAATTAACAGAAAGTGCATCGGTAAGCAACTCAGGGATCGCACCCTTGTCAGACTGAGATTTTTCGGGTTCATCCAATATTTTAATCGACTTGACAACGGCATTGTATATTGCTTTGTCTTGACAGAATTTTTCTGTTGTTTCCAATAACCATTGAGTATCCGGTTGCTCATTATTTTGCTCCTCTACATAAGTTAATAGGTCAGTTACATCCTCAAACTCTTCATTTTTTAATGATGTACCATCCAATTCAATAACTAATGCTTCTTTAGTAGGTAAATTATTGTATTTATTAATAAAAGAATCTATTTGTCCATACAACAATTTATCTGCATGTTCTACAAAATATTCTTTGCTGAGAAATGGTAAAACTTTTCTCGCATATTCTTCATTATGTAGTAGATTTTTTAGTATTATTGTCTCTATCCGCTGCTGCATGTTTGTCCATTTGTGTTTGTATAATTTCTATCACCCATTCTCCCAATCGTTGCTCAAATGCTTGACCATCTTCATCTGAAATTTCGTGACCCAAATCATGTGGCGCAACTTCAAACTCATATTCATATTGACAAGCTATATCATCTCCCGTTAATTCCTGTTCTACTAATTTAAATGTTGTATATCTGACTACCGCACCATCAAATGGTGAATCATCCTGTACCATTATACACAAAGATTTATCTTCTGGATCATTTGGATTAGAACATTCTTTATATGGTTTATTCATTTTTGAATTCTTCCTCATCGTTTACCATAAAAATTCGTAAATTATCAATTAGGTCTTGATGTTTTTTTTCTAAAGTTTCCACCCTTTTTTCTAAGGCTTCAAACCTTTTAGGGTGCATTAAAAATTTATCCTTATCTTCTTCTGACATATTATCTTCTTTCTGCATCATCTATTTTTGGAAAATGATGAGCAATTTTTTCACTAGTTGCTTTAATGTAGGGATCATCAGACTTGCGCCTGTTCCTGCTGTGTATTTCATCTATATCTTTTATTGCATCATAACCCAACGGGTCAAGAATCATCTTCTGGTTCTCTCTCTGTATGTGTCTCCACACTAGCCTGTTGCCAGCTATTTCTTTCATTTTTACTCAGCTGATCCACCATAGAGAAAAACTTTCTTGGCGTGATCATTTAATTTATCGAGGATTTCTGGTGTAAAATACTTTTCAGGATCACTTAAAATTGCTTTACCAAATACCTTAGAACCATCCGGCATCTCATATCTTGTAGATACTTTAGTGAAGATTCCTGCGTCTTCTGCTAACTCAATGAGCCCGTAATATCTATTTAATCCTTGATCATATCGTAAGAGAACATCAACTTTTTTGTTTTCTTTAGTCAATCTAGATTTGAAATTTTTACAATGTATCACATTTCCTACAACATCTGTTCCTTCCTTCTCTTTTCTCTTGGAAAGAAATATAATAGTTGAAGCAGCATATTGTAAGCCACTACCACCACCCATTACATCAGTTGGAAACATTGTACCCATTTGTTTGTATGTGTGATTAGTTACAAGTAACGGAATTCCTGCTTTTCCCAGCTTGAGGGTTAATACACGGAAAGAACCTTTAACTAATTGAGCCCTTGTCATATCTTTAGTTTCTTTACCTTCAGAAATATCACCAACTTCCTTTGTTGTTGATAACATTCCTAGAGAATCCAAACACATCATAATTGGTCTATCTTCTGTATGATTTTCAACTACTTTAACTGCCTGATGAGTAAATTCTTGAATTGTGGTGACAGGGAGAATTATCATTCGTTTTGAATCGATCCCCCTTTCTTCAATCATGTCTTTAGTGAGAGCAGATTCAGACTCAAAATAAAGAACACCACCGCTAGGATTATCTGTAAGAAACTGTTTGACCATACCCAATGCAAAGAATGTTTTGCCAGTAGCAGTTTCTCCTGCCAATGCTGTAATTTTGTTAGAGGGGATTCCTCCATAAATATCTCCTGAAACTAATGCGTTTAAAATATAACTTCCTGTATCTACATGTCCAGTAACATCACCTGCTTCAACTCCATCCGAAACTTTTGCAGCAAATTCATTACCGGTTACTTTTAATAAATCATCTAAAAAATCGCTCATTATTTTCCTTTATAATCATCTATTATTTCTAAAATATGGTGCCCATCTTCTCTTACATGTTGAGCAAATTCATTAGCTTCACTCCAACTATTAAAAGTCATAATTGATATTGATTCGGGAATAATATCTACTGAATGATTTTTATTTTCAAATGTTGCAGAATTCTGTCTTTCTGCTCGCCGTTGTTTGTATGTCTTTTGTGCATACCGTACTATTATACTTCCTGCCATGTTACCTCCATTATACACTATATAAAGAAATTGTCAAGACTTGAACGCCGTTCAGTATCCCACCCAATTACATCTAATACACCTTTCAATGGCTCCACAAAAGCCTTTTCAAATTGTGTATCATAATCTATATATTTTTCTAACTCAAATTCTCTTGGTAAATTATCTAATATAGAAATTACTTTATCACCCGCCGGATTCGGATCTTTAAGATAGGCAAATTTAACCTTTTCTCCTTCTTTTATAGTGGGATATTTTCTTGTTAATTTCTGAGATTTGAGCATGTGATTATAAATTAAAGAACCCTTTACATGAATTGGGGTTGACTTTTTATAAATCGCAGAAGAATCTTTATACTTTTTTAAGCCATTAACGGATCTTGGAAATGCTATCTTTTCCATATCTAAATTAAAAAACTTTTCTTTAAACGTTTCAATATACGCAATTACCTCATCTTCTGTACCTGAAATAATAATATTAAAAATTTCTCTCAATGAATCTCTACATGCTTGTGGTGTAGAACTTTTAATTGCTTCAATACCCACAATCTTTAATTTGGGTTCTTCATATCGAACACCCTCAGAATCATGAACGTTCAGAATATAATGTTTCTTCGCTGTCCAAATACCTGCATCAGCAATGACTTCACGTTTCATGACCATCTTTTGTTGATAGGCATTTACATACTCGGCTAATTCGTTGTACGCCTTCTCAATGACTACTTCTATTCTTCCACAAACCTTATCTAAAAATTTGATGATTTTATCTGTATCAGTAAGACCAACTTTAGTAACAAGATCATCAAGACAAACATATAAAGAATCAGTATCCATAGCAACAATATAATCCTTATTCACAGCAGATAATGTAGTGTTTAAGTAATTATTCACAGCATTTTCTGCCCATTGAACAGATAATTGACCCGCAACAGAAACTGCTTCAGCATTTCGTTCATCATAATAACGAAACCATTGATTACCCATTGCACCATATGCTGAATTAAGTGCAATCTTTAAGTTTTGTTGAAAATTATAATAATGTGATAATTTATTTGGATCAGCGTTTCTTCCCTTTTTCTGTTCTTCTATCATCAACTTCTTGTATTTGACTCTATCATCATACATACTTTCCATTAATTTAGGAAGAAACCCTTGTTTATCTTTACGATAAACCGATCCATTCGGAGTAACCGTTACATTCTTTTCTTTCCAAAGTGAAGTATTAAACTCTTTATTCAACAATCCTTCTACACCAATATCATCCTGCCATGTACCAAGAATAGTTTCTGGAGAAATGTTATATTGCATAATCAAATGTGGATATAGACTATTCAAGTCAAAACTAACTATCCAATTATGTCTACCTTTTTGTGGTGCCTTTACATAAGCACCTTCATACATATCCCCTTTACGTTCTCTTCTCTTTTGAGGAATTACAGTTTTTTCTTTCAAAAGATGATTGTAAATAATACAATCCCACATTCTTGTCTGTGCAAATACATCTGTGAAGTTACATTTTGAAAGATATGCAAGTGACATAATCAATTCTAAAAGTTTCATCTTCTTTTCAAGACGGTCAACTAACAGTACATCTTGAATATTGTATTCAATGAACTTTTGATAATCTGTCCTATACAATTCATGAAGAGTTGCTACTTCAGAATAATCTAATTTATTTTGTCCTAATTCAACATGAGCGACATGATCTAGCCGATAAGATTCATGATTCTTGAAGGTAAATTTCTTAAAGGCGTCCATGTAATCAAGTTCTGAAACACCATATATTTCATATGTCTGAACTTCCTTACCACCCATACCGAAAATCTTTTGTTCTTTGACAAATCCCCACGGCGAGAGTTTCTTCACCCATGATTCACTTAAAACACTACGAATTCTATTAACCAAATATGGAGTATCAAATGTTTTGGTATTCCAACCAGTAATTACATGAGGACAATTCTGCTGCCAATACATCACAAACTGCTCTAGTAATTGTCGTTCATCACCACACTTATTGTATGTAATATTTTCTTTATCATTCTGAAATTCTGAACACCCCCAAACTTGAATATCATCATCTATCTTAATTGTAATTGCTGTGACTTCTTCATTGGCATATAGAGGATCTGGAAAACCATGTTCTGAAGCAACTTCAATATCAAGAAACATTACCTTGATATGTTCAAAATTGTAATTAATAATTTCAGGATATGTTTCTGCAATATAAGAATAATTGTAGTTAGTATGACCGTAGATTTTCATATTTTCTACGCCTTCATACTTCTTCATTGCCGCACGGGTTTCTTTGATAGTTCCCCATTGAACGGGGCCTACTGGCTTATCTTCAAGAGTTCGCCAATCGGTTTTAGTTGTGGTAGGAATATATAAGGTAGGTTTGAATTCATGCTTTTCATCAAAGGGAAGTCCATCTTCGATTCCCCGCTCAAAAATGTAATTTCCGAGACATACTACATTAGTGTAAAATTTAGACATTTATTTTTTCGACTAAATAACGAAACCATTTTTGTAAGTGGTTTTTCCATTTACTACTAACGCAGTTGTTATTTTCCGTCTGTTTGTTCCGTCTTTTTTGTATGAACAATGTATCCACCCCGAATTTGGTTGACCTTTATGATAAAATTCCAGTATGATTTGATCCCAATCAAGATTTTTGGTAATCCATTTTGCAACTTCTGGATTAGCTGTTCCTAATTGTTCAAAATCAACTGCTTCACCATTACAATGCTGAGAGGTTTTGGACCCGCCGACTTTAGTGTTCAAAGTGGGTGATCTGTACCCGCTATTCACCGTAATGACACCAAAATGTTCTCTTACAGGTTGTAAAATTTCATGTGTTACTACTGTAAGACTGACTAGATGTTCTTTTGATGGTTCGTTTGATATTCCAAACCTTTCGGCAGTAGGACTTTTAGTCAATTCACTAAGCCAAAAATTCTTTGATATTCTCATAATATTTTTTATTTGTTAAGTTGTTTTATTTTAGGCATTGCGCGAGAACCAAACCAAAAACTAATGATAGCTGCAAATAATGCTTCGGTTTGTTCATCCCATATAACATCAAGGGTTGCGTTTAAATCTCCACCCTTGCTAATGGTATCCCATACTAATGTAATTTTAACACCTATAAATGTTAAGAAAAAAACATAAGTTATAAATGGTCTTACAAATGCTCGCAATGAATTTATAAATCCACCCTGTTTACCTAGTGCTATGTCATGTTCAATAAGGGATTTTTGTTCTTCTACGGCGGCTTTTGTTTCCATTAACTTTATGTCTAAGTCAACGCCTTTTTCTTTCGCCGCCAATTGGAGTTTAAACATCTCCACTTTGGATTTTTGATCTTCTTTTTCTTTGAACGCGTCTATTATGCTAGGTACTGCTGATCCAGCGAACCCTAATAGACTTCCCAAAATTGTAAGCATTATATCCTTTTATAATTATTCACTGCAACATTGTTCTTCTGTGCATTCACATGGATCACAAGTACAATTTTCATTTTTACAATGTTCGTTATTACACATTTTTTTCTCCTAATGTGAGTTTTTGTTTCTGTAATATATAGTGAACTAAAAAGCCCATCAGTAAAAAAATACTGATGGGCGCATCGAATTAGTTAATCGACTTGATTTTCTTATTTCCAATAGGAATTAAACGTGCTCGTTTTTCCTCTGGAATTACTTTCTCAAGTTCAACTGTTAACATTCCGTTGGTTAGGTCACAACCCTTTACAACAATGTCATCTGAAAGGGTGAAAGACCTTTCAAATGTTCTCTTAGCAATCCCACGATGAACATAATTAGCTTCATCATCTGTTGATTGCTTAGACCGAATTTCAAGAACGGTTTCTTTTAATTCGACTTCAAGGTCTTCTTCTGAAAGACCAGCAACGGCCATTTCAATGAAGTACTTGGTGTCTCCGTCTTTTCGAATGTTGTAGGGAGGATACCCTTGACTGTTTGAAACATGTTGCGTGGAATCTCCAAGCAAACGGTCAAACATTGAATCGAACCCTATAGAAAATCCTAGAGCTCTTTCTATATCCCCAAAATTTGTGGGCATATGTGATGCGCGAAATTGTACCATAATTCCTCCTTATAAAGCGAGGTTTATAAAATATCAGTTCTCATTCGCGGAGCAACTGATTATGAATGAGACCACCACAATGATGCATCTCAATCGCGCCAACCCTCTCCTTTTAGAAGATGTTGACAACGATGCCTTAAAACTATCCAAATTAATTCAGTAAACGAATCTGCTGTATAAGTGCCAGATTCTTTTACTACCAACTTAAATTTTGTTTTCATTTCGTTTTCTTCAATTTCCCAATTTTGTTTCATAATAATAAAAGAAAGGGGCGAGGACACCAAAGGTTAACCAACACCCCCTTCAATTTTATTTTCATAATATATAATTCACTAACTATATTATATCATAGTTTTTGAATTTGTCAAGACTCTTTTCAGTTTCTTTTATAGATGCCCCAAAGAACCCAGACGGCAATTAGACCCATGAGTCCTTCACCACCTAAGGTCTTAACAAGACCTAAAATAGACCCAACAATATCAAGTCCAATAAAAGGTACCGATGCTGAACCGGGCCATAGAATTTGTAAAACCACACCAAGTGCAATTAACGCAATTCCGGCTTCAGTAAGACTTCGCATCCAACCTACTGCTTTTTCTAACATATCTTCTCCGTTAAAATGAAGTTAAAACCAGATATGCATACACCACGTATTACACACCTGTTGAACCAAAACCACCTTCTCTATCTGTTTTTTGAGTAGGGGCTTCATCAGTCTCATCCAATGTATATTTTTCACATCGAACTAGTTCTCCTTGACATATTCTATCTCCATTAAAAATCTTCACAGGTACGTTACTAAGACTAGTAACCAGTGCAAAAATGGGATCGACATAATCGCTGTCAATAACACCTTCACAATTTGCGAGATAAACTCCCTGTTTAAATGCCAGACCGGACCTCGAATGTAATCGAATAGAAAATCCGACTGGAATATCTGCGATAAGTCCAGTAGGAATCAACATTCTTTCCATATTATTAAGTTGAACAAACGTTCTATTACTATTTATATCAAATGATACCCTTCTTGGTAGTTTTTTATTTTGTACGGCTCCATAATATTCTATATTCATATCAG
>Ga0315334_10001854_pt1 | contig 13166 bp, 12 predicted proteins | sample M150034915metaG_FD_205555 | JGI IMG/M metagenome (GOLD analysis project Ga0315334, IMG submission 205555) | Ammonia-oxidizing marine archaeal communities from Monterey Bay, California, United States - M1 500m 34915 | ecosystem: Environmental > Aquatic > Marine > Intertidal zone | place: USA... | reverse complement strand
CTAGATTAAAAGAATCGCAATTATGGGAAAAAGAATCTGGAAAATTGGCGTGGTCTGGTGGTTCTTATGCTTGGCACAAACAAAATCCTAAATTTTGGGATGAGTTTTGGACACAAGTTCCTACTCTTAAACAGTTGTATTGGGCTGGCGGAGAAGCATTAATAATGAAAGAGCATTATATGGTGCTTGAACGTATTATTGAAATGGGTTATGCGAAAGATATTGAAGTTCGTTATAATTCGAATGGGCTTGAATGGGAATCTCATTTATTTGGTCTTTGGTCTGAATTTAAGAATGTTATTTTTCATTTTAGTGTAGATTCTTATCAAGAAAAAAATAATTTTATTAGATATCCTTCTCGTTGGAAAAGAATAGTAAAACAGATGCATATGTTAGATGATTATCCTCATGGTAATCTTAGACTAACTACAGCAACTACAATTACTGCTCTTAATATTTTTTATTTACCAGAATTTATAAGTTGGAAATTAGAAGAAGATTGGAAATTGCTTAATAAATTTCCTGCTGGTGCGGGCATGATCGATTTGCATCTTGCATATTGGCCTCCTCAGTTAAATTGTAAAGTATTACCAAACTGGTTTAAACAAGAGGTAACCGAGAAATTTGAAAATTTTTATCCATGGCTTGAAGAGAATTGGAAAAAATGTAATGGAGTTGAGGTCGAAAATATCGACTTCAAAGAGTGGAGAGAATTGCCGTATGGTATAAAAAGACTTGAGGGACTTGTGTCTTTTATGAACTCTGAAGATTGGTCTGAGCGACTACCCGAAACTGCTGAATGGTGTTTTACAATTGCAAAAACAAGAAATTTAGATTTTATAAAAATATTTCCTGATCTTGAATGGTTAGAGTGGTATGAATAAAAAATATTTTTGCATGGCCCCTTGGTCACATATTCAACAAAATTCATATGGAGAAATAAATCCTTGTTGTATGTTTTATGGTGAGGATGAAATCTATACGAAAAAATATGACAGTTTGCAAGATGCATTTGATGGACCCGAAAATTCTAAATTGCGTGAACGAATGTTGAATGGCGAATATATTGATTCATGTAAAAAATGTTATAGAGACGAAGACTTAGGAAAATCTAGTTATCGCCAAAGATTTAATAAACGATATAATTTGTCAGATAAACCAGTAATACGTGAACTTGAATTGGCACTAAGTAATAAGTGCAATTTTAAATGTGTAACATGTAATACTAGATTTAGTTCATCATGGTATGATGATGATATTTTATTGGGAAGAACACATTATACAGATATTGGTAGAAATTATAAATCCAATTTTGATATTAAAAAAGAAGATTTATCTCATTTGACAGAACTGAAAATTTTAGGGGGAGAGCCTTTTTTAGAGAAAGACTATTTAAAAATATTTAAAAGCATAAACAAAAAAAATGTGACATTGTTTCTAGTAACTAACAATTCTATATTTCCTCCGAAAGATTGGATAGCCGAATTGTCTGAATTCAAAGATATAAGATTCGTAATAAGTTTAGATGGTGTATATGATGTAGCGGAATTTGTTAGATATGGTAAAAAATTCAGTAAATTTGAAAAAAACTTTGTACGATGGATTGAACTATCAAAAAAGTTTTTGCATAATATGACTATTGTGCCTCATTATGTTTTTCATGTGTATAATAGTATAAATTTAAATTCTACATTGAAATGGATGGAACAGTTTTTTGATGATGACGAAGTATTATCATATGACTTTTTAGAGCATCCTAAAGAGTTGTCGATTAAATATTTACCGAAAGATGTAAAACAATTCATAATAGAACAAAATGATAATTTTTTAAGACCTAAGATAAAAAAATTTTTAGAAATGTCAGAATATAATGAATTTTATTGTAAAAAATTAAAAACGTATCATAAGTTTTTGAACATGAGAAATGAAATTCCAGATGAGTGTAATCTTATAATTAAAAGGATAAAATGTTAACCTGTTTTTATGCTTTAGGTGGTATCAATTATAAGAATGGTGTGATTACAACATGTCCAAGACAAGCCAATCAATTAGTATTTGCACATGAAACTATATTACCATCAGAAATTCTTAATCATAAAAATTTTCTTTCTTTAAGAAAGAAATTATATAATGACGAATGGCCTTCTGGTTGTAGTACATGTGAAGATATGGAGAAAGTTGGTGCTAAATCAATGAGAAAAGATTATGAATTAAATTCAGATAATTTTTTTGGAAAACACTTTAGAAATAAAAATACACATACAAATGAAATAAAGATAAAAGAAGAAAAAACTAATATCAAATTAATCGACTGTTATGATAAATCTACACATAGAGTAATACCAGAGGGTCTTAGGCATGTTGAATTTAGATTTAGTACGGCTTGTAATTTTTCTTGTTTACATTGTTCTAAGGTTTATTCCTCAGGATGGACTAAAAAATTACGAAATTATGAACCCGATCAAGAAGTTATACTAAGTGATTTGAGACAATTATTGGGAACAGAACATAGACACGGTCCAAATGATAGAAATGAAATGTCTTTATCTATTGAAGAGTCTTTAAAAATTGTAGAAGATTTGAATGAAAATTTTCCATTATTGCAATATGTGGATTTTGCAGGAGGAGAATTGTTATATCAAAAGCAATTTTTTCCTACATTAAAAAAATTAGCAGATCATCCTAATGCAAAAAATATAAAAATATCTTTTCATACAAATTTTAATGCTGATTTTGATGTAGCACTTTTGTCTAAACATTTAGAATGTTTTGACTCTTCAGCAATAATAATATCTGTTGATGCTGGTAAAACATTTTATTCGTATTTTCGACATGGGGGTAATTGGGATAAACTTAAACAAAATATAAAAGAATATAAAAAGTTAAATTCCGTAAATATTGGAACATCAAAATCAACTCTTGATATAAGTTGTACGACATCAATTTATCAGATGTTAGACATATATGATGTTTTTGAATCGTTTATTGAATTAGATTGTCATTTTGATGCATCTTTAGTGCAGTCGCCTCCGTATTTAGATCCATCATTAATTTTTTTAGATTATAAAAAAGAAACAGAAAATGATATCAAAAGAACTCTAAAATTATTAGATAATAATTTTAATTCAACTAATAATAAACAAGGAAAATATGCTCACTATTGGTTTAATTATATTATAAATTATGTACAGAATTTTAAACCTAAACATAGAGATTTTAATCGATTCTTGATTTACAGAAAAAAATCAGATGAGATATGGAAACAAAATTTCAATGATTATTTTCAAAATTATCAAATTGAAGATAATGAATTGATAAGAGTAAAATGAAACAGAGTAAATACGATTTTACAAAAATACCGTGGAATAAGATTGAACGAGTTGGAACTTGGAAAATGTTGGATTCTGATTTGTTTACAGTTTCGTGGTTGTTAGGTAGATTTTGTAATTATAGATGTTCATATTGTTGGCCATATGCCAGAAGTAATACGAAAGATCATAGACCTACTGATGTATGTCTTAAAACGATTGACAAAATTAAGCAACAGGCTAGAGATCGAGGGTTTAATAGTTTTCATTTTAGTCTATCTGGGGGAGAGCCCACGTTTCATCCAGGATATCTAGATATACTTGAACATCTTGCTGATGATGTAAAGAATACAAATTATACATCAGTTCATATGACATCAAATTGTTCTCGTCCTATGGAATGGTTTGAACGATATGTTAAATTAGTATCTAAATTTTCAAGAGCATCTATTACTGCATCATTTCATCGTGAATATATTACTCAAAATAAACTTGAAGATTTTGCAGATAAACTTGATTTTTGTCAACGCAATGGTGTAAGGGTAACAATCAATTCTGTTATGGTGCCAGAGGCGTTTGATGAAATATATAAAGACTTATTATATTTTTATGGACGAGGCATAAACGTAACACTTAAACCTCAGAGTGATCCTACTGCATCATTTGTTGTTGATGGATATACAAAAGAACAGATGCAGGTGCTACATAATGGTATGCCCCAAATTACAAATATGGAGGTCAAATCAAAAAAACTCAAAAATATTCGTCAAGAATTTGAAATTGTTATGAATGATGATGAAGGAAAAGAATGGTATCTTGACCAAGCAGAAAGATTTAATGCATTTAATTTTAACAACTTCAAGGGGTGGACTTGTTCTTCTGGTTATCGCAGTTGTATTATTCGTGAGCCTGATGGGAGCATTAAGCGGTCTTATTCTTGCGGAGATGTTCCTTTAGGAAACATTGAAACAGGATTTAACTTGTTCGATTCTCCTAAAGAATGCATTACAGATGCTTGTGTGAGTTCTGCTGATAGTAAAATACCTAAGAAAAAATCAAGTTGTGAATTATCTTTGTGGACATTATGAGAGTTGGTAGCAGTAATCATATAATAGATGTTCCTGATATTTTAATCGGACATTCGCAAAATGAAATTTCAAAAACTGGTGTAACAATAATTGTTCCTGAACATCCATGCGTTACTGCCGTAGATTGTAGAGGTGGTGCCCCTGGTACCCGTGAGACTGATGCATTAAGTCCTGAAAATCTTGGAGGATATGCTCATGCTATTGTTTTGAGTGGGGGTTCTGCACCAGGACTGTCTTCTGCCGATGGCGTTTCTCGTTTTTTTCAATTGAAAGGTGTTGGAATACCAATAGTTCCTGCCGCAATAATTTATGATTTACATGAGGGCGAAGATATTTTAGATGTTGATTATAAAGAATTGGGAATTGAAGCATGTAATTCCATTGGTAAAAGCACAATACAAGGAAAAGTGGGAGCAGGAATAGGCGCATGGTCAGGTAAACATTTCGGAGGAGTTGGTTCAGTTTCGATAGTTAAAAATGATTTTACAGTTGGTGTTATGACTGTTGTTAATTCTTTTGGATCGACATTGTTACCTAATAATTCTGCTTTTTGGGCATGGCCATTTGAACAGAATAATGAATTTGGTAATTTAAAACCATCGTTTGATAATATTACTCTTGATTATAAAATACCGAAATTCTCCGAATATAAAAATTCTACATTAAGTGTAGTAGCCACAAATGCTAAATTGACTTGTTCACAAGCAAAAAGAATTGCTATCATGGCTCATGCTGGTATGGGTCGAGTCATAAGACCGTGTTATGGTCCAACTGATGGTGATATTATTTTTGTAATGTCAACAGGAAAAGTTGAATTAGAAAATATTAAACAATCAATAGCATTATTAGGAATGATGTCCGCAGATTGTGTATCGAGATCAATAGCAAGAGCTATCTATGAGTCGAATATAGAAATAAACATATGATCAAACCAACCAAAGATAACTCTTTTTGTTTCTATCCTTTTTATGCTATGGTTTTTAAATTATGGAAAAAGAATAGTAATGAATTAAGAGCAGTTGCGCCATGTTGTATGATGCATGATACTAAAGGTATAACGGGAGAGTATAATTCAATTTTAACTGCGGGGGAATTAAAGGGCTTGTCTCCTTATGATATTTTTCATCATAAAAAATTTGAAAATCTTAGAAAAAATCTTTTAAATAATAAACGTGATCCTAGATGTAGTACATGCTGGAATCAAGAAGATCAAGGAATAATGTCTCATAGATTGTATACACGATGGCAATTTCCAGAAGAATTTAATACAGATTTAAAAGAAATAGATATTTCACTTTCCAATAAATGTAATCTTGCCTGTAGGATGTGTAATACGGGGTCTTCTCATCAACTATATCAAGATGTAGATAAACTAAGGAAAATTAATAAACTTAACATGTTTGAGCAGGCATCTGGGAAGTCTTTGGGGTCTCATAATTTACCTAAGGGTACTAATGATAATCATTTGATTCGATGGATTCATGAAAATACAGATAAGATAAAAGTATTTAAAGCATCTGGTGGAGAACCTTTATATGATAATAATATTCTTAATATATTGAGAAAATTCGTCATAAAGGGTAACAGTAAAGACACGGAATTAGTTCTCCATACAAATGGTATGTTGATTACAGATGATATTATAAAGTTGATGAATAAGTTTAAAATTCAAAGACCTTCATTTAGTATCGATGGAGTTGATAGTACGTATAATTATATACGACACAAATCAGATTTTGTAACATTGGAAAATACATTAAAACATTGGTTTAAACATTCTACAAATGTGTATGCGTTAAACGTGAACCTGGTTCTGGATGCTTTGAATTTGGGCAATGTAGTTGATTTTTTAGAATGGACTGCTTTAATGTTTCACAATAAGATTAGATGTAATATTTTTATTTCTGAAGTAAGGCCTCATGGTAGAGGAATTGATATTATAAATTTACCAATTACTTATTTAGAAACAATACAAAAAAATATTATAGAATATAAAGATGGATTTGAACAATTTAGAACAAAAAAATATGAATATATGCATTCAAGTAAATATTTTCATTATGAAGTTGACAAATTATTGTCGTTGATCGAATATGCAATAACGAATAATGTGTGTGATATTTCTAGTTTATATACTGAAATAACATTATTAGACGAAACGAGAAATCAAAGTTATAAAGATTTTTTAGATCCTTCTTTAATTTCTATCTTAGAAAATTATGAACGAGAAATTAATCGATAACATTATACAAGATTATTCTTTGCGAGAGTTGCAGATTTGTTCTTCTGGCATATTATCTCTGTATGATGCTACTAATAACTTTATAAAACAATTTAAAGCGGATCATGATAGTCATCAATTTTATAAAAATGTAATTAAATGGTATGTAAAGAAACATCAAAGATTTCCCGAAGATAAAACTGTTGTTTTTAAATTTGGAGTAAATTCACCTGGATTAGGAGACAGATTTATTTTTACTTCAAATCTTCTTCTTACTATTAATACTCTCTCTTCTGAAATGTATAGTCGTTTTATTGTAGATATGTATCTTTTGAAAGAAGAAGATTTAGGCCCTGAACAATCATTGAATTTTACGGATTTTTATGATGTTATAGATTTTTTTCATTTTCAAAAACCAACACGACCAATAATTTCAAATGTACTTAATGAAAAATGGGACTACCATCTTTATGAGATGAACTACAATATGAAAAATGAAGTATATAAAGAGTATAATAGGTTGTTTAAAAAAGGAATCTTTTGGCCCATAAAATATGATAAAACTGTAAAAAAAGAAATTATAACGTTTATGTTTTATGTACCTTATGGCAAGCATACTGTAGATTATCTTCCAAAAAAATGGATTTCAGCAGAAGAAGAAAAAGCATTTAATCAATTAAAAGATCATTTAACAAACATAAAATTTAATTTTGTTCGACTGGAAGATTTAAATTATGCAAAAAATGTAGAGTTGTTATCTCAAAGTCATTTGCTTATAGCATCAGAAGGAATGTGGACTCATTTATCTAGAGCAATGAATATCGATACTATTGTATATACACAAAGTCCAGAATTTGCTGAAGAAATTAATGAACAGGGTCATTTTTGTTCTGGAAATTTTGAAGAATGTTTAACTAAATTGAAAGAAAAATGTATAGATTTGTGTTTCCAGTAAATCAACCAGGGCTTGGTGATAGATTTGTTATGACTTCAAATATTCTTTCTACTATAAATCATCATAGAGACAAGCATTGTGTTGTTGATATTTTTCTTAAAACACATCCACCAAATACACTTCAAGAACAATATTTAAATTTTATAGATTTTTATGATGTTATAGATTTTTTTCATTTTGAAAGACCGCAAGAAAAAATCACTACAAATGTAATAGACGAAGAACCTCCTCCATATCCGCCGTTACACCGCAGGACACCTAGAAAACGAAAAAATATTACTGGTAATGTTGTTTGTCATAATTATAATATGAGACTTGACGAATATATGAGAAGCAATTATTCTCTTTATAATCATGGAAAATATTGGCCTATAACTTATGATAAAACTGTAAAAAAGAAACTTATAACGTTTATGTTTTATGTGAAAGATAACCCTAATCGTCAATTTGAACACAAATTTATTACAACAGAGGAAGAAAAAGAATTTAATAAATTAAAAAATTATTATCATTTTGTTCGTTTAGAAGATATTAATTATAAAAGAAATGTAGAGTTGTTATCTCAAAGTCATTTATTTATAGCATCAGAAGGGATGTGGACGCACTTATCAAGAGCAATGAATGTTGATACTATTGCATATACAAAAGATGAGGATTTTATTTATGAGTTTAATAACCAGGGGCATTTTGCTTCTGGAAATTTTGATGAATTTTTAATTAAATTGAAAGAAAAATGTACGGCCTTACCTTTGAGTTTCCATTAAATGATGGGGGATTAGGAGATAAATTTATCATAACTTCCAACATATTATCGACTATGGAACAGTTGAAAGCGGATTCAATTATAAATTTTTATACTAAAAGTAAGGATGAATCGTTTGGAGATGAAATAGATTCTTTTGGAAAGAAACGGAATGGATTGAAGTTTAAGAATTTTTATGAGGTTATTGATTTTTTTCATTATAAAAAACCCTCATATAAGATTCACACTAATGTTATAAATGAACATAAAGATTGTGAGGATGTTATTGACTTTAATTTAAAAAATAAATCATATGAACAAAATAATACATATATTTATTCTAAACTCGGAAAATATTGGCCTATAAATTATGATAAAACTATAAAAAAAACTATTATTTCGTTTATGTTTTACATGAATGGTGAAGCTAATAAATCTATTAATGTGAAAATGTTTGAAGAATTTGAGCAACTAACTTTGCAGTTTCCTAATTTAAAATTTGTGCGATTAGAAGATTTAAATTTTGTAAAAAATGTAGAATTCTTATCTCAAAGTCATTTACTCATAGCATCAGAGGGTATGTGGACACATTTATCAAGAGCAATGAATGTTGATACTATTGCATTTACTGACCTTAAAGAATTTATTTTTGAATTTAATGAGCAGGGATATTTTTGTTCAGAAAATTTTGAAGAATGTTTAAATAAATTAAAAGAAAAATGTATAGATTTCAAGATATAAGACATGTTCATTTTGAACCTACACAAAGATGTCAGGCAAAGTGTCCTATGTGTGATAGAACTAATAATCCACATATAAAAAATGCTGAAATTTCTATTGAACAATTTAAACAGATTATCGATGTTAATTTTGCACAGCAATTGAATAGTTTTCTCATGTGTGGTAATCATGGAGATCCTATGATCGCAAAAGATGCCCTTGACATGTATGAATGGTTGCGCTATAATAATAAAGAATTGTATCTTCACATGACTACAAATGCTGGAGGACGATCAGATGATTGGTGGAAAAGACTTGCGGAAATTTTTGGTTGTCATGGCAGAGTGACTTTTTCAGTAGACGGTTTAGAAGATACAAATCATTTATATCGAGTAGGAGTGGATTGGAAACGAGTTGAAAATTCAATGGATGTTTTTACTCAAGCAGGAGGAAAAGGTCTTTGGGTGTTTTTGATATTTGAACATAATGAACATCAAGTGGAAGAAGCAGAACGTATGGCTAAATTATTTGGGCTTGAGTTCATAAAAAAGAAAACTGGAAGATGGGTACAAAGCTATAAAGGTGATAAGATTGATAAAAAAGAAACACTTAAAGGAAATGAAATTAAACCACCAATTAAAAAAGAGTATCAAAATAAAAGTGTAAATGAATATGATAAACTGATTAAACAACATGGTACTTTTGAGGACTATTTAGATACTACTGAAATAGAATGTAAATCTTTAAAGTCAAGAGAAATTTATATTTCAGCAGAGGGGCTGGTTACTCCTTGTTGCTGGACTGCTGGAAAATTATATAAAGCATACGAGCAAATAGGAGAGAATCAAATGTGGTCTTATATAGACGATATTAAAAATATTAATGCTTTACATAAACCCCTAAATGAAATTATAGAAGGAAATTTTTTTAAAAAGATTGAACAGTCTTGGAATATAACTTCTTGTACACAAGGAAAATCAAAAGTTTGTGCAGAGAAATGTGGCACAGGATTTGATGCATTTGGAGATCAGTGGAGATAAAATGACTATTCATATTTTTGGAGATAGTTTTGGAGTTGACGAAGTGGGTTGGCCTCACCAATTGTCAAAATTGAAAAAAGAGAAAGTGAGATGTCTTGCTGAGGCTGGAACAGGTCCTAATGATGCTTTAACAAAACTTGTTTTACAATTAGAAGAAGAACTTATTACGCCTTATGATACGGTAGTGGTGTGTTTGTCAGATCAAAAAAGACTAAACTTTTCATTTTTGAAAAGAAAAGATTCCGCTTGTGGTATCTTTCAACTTGGAGAAGATGAAAATAACCATTATCTGGAACATGTTTTGGACCACCAAGGGGAGGAAGAGATAGACACTATTGTAAAACATAGTCCCGTGATTAAAACTATTGCTCAAACTTTAGGACCAATGTTTCTATATGAAAATGTTAAAAATATTACTTTTTTACATTTAATAGCAAATAATTTTAAAAAAATTCGATTTATAGTTTTTACTTGTTTTAGTTTAAATCATTACCTAAGTTATTATAAGAATTTTAATATAAAATCTACAAAATTGTTGGATTTATTAACATTTGATTCTTTGGATATTGATAATTTTGATTATGTGAAAATTCCTATTGGTCATATAGTGGGGCCGAACACCCACCACGCAAACCACCCTCACTTAAATCATATGACAACAGAACAAAATATTAAATTTGGACAATTAGTTTATGATGTTATAATGTATAATGAAATTGATAAATCTTGGTTTGTCAAAACTGAGCCTTATGATGACCCCCTTGAGAATTGTAGAGAAATGGAGCCATTGTTTATCTATGAATAATTTAAAAAAGATAAAAAGTTTATTAATGGAGATAAAATGACTATACACGTATATTCTGATAGTTTTGGTCAGGACTATGGATCCGGTGCTTGGCCAGCGGAATTGGAAAAATTACAAAATCAGGAAGTGATTTGTAATGGTGAAGGGGGAACGGGTCCTAATTGGAGTTTAAGAAAATTAATTAGGCATTTAGAAGACTCTTCCGATAGACATTCCCCCCTCATTAAATCTCTAGACACTATTATTGTATTATTATCAGACCAGAAAAGGATGGAATTTCCTTGGTTAGATCATGATGGATTAGCAGATGGTATTTTTTTATTAGCAGAGGATATTCACGAACCGAATACGGACGCCGGCCACACTCTATTGGCTCATTTGAAACAGAATTTATCTCTTGTCTTTCCTACGTTTATTCGTGATGAGGGCATGTATATATATAAAAAATATGCTCCTGAAATAAAAACAGTCGCTAATACTTTAGGACCAATGTTTCTATATGAAAATGTTAAAAATATTACATTTTTACATTTGTTATCTAAACAATTTAGAAAATTTAATTTTTTAGTGTTTACATGTTTCAGTCTTGATCATCATACCTCTAAATATAAGAATTTTAATATTAAATCTACTAAGTTATTGCATGATTTGGATTTTAATTATTTGAATACACCTAATTTTTACTATGTGTCAACACCGATATCATATATGGTAGGATCATATAGTGGTTCGGAGGAAATTCTTGATAATCATATGACGGTAGAACAGAATGAAAAATTTGCATTGTTTTGTGGTGCTATTTTAAATAATAATGATCCTGATACGAGTTGGTTTGTACACAAGCCATATGATGATCCTTTTGCAGAACACCAAGGAACTGAACCCCCACCACCGACATTTATCTATGAATAATTATGACTATACACATATATTCTGATAGTTTTGGTGTGAATTATGGATCTGGAACTTGGCCATTCGAGTTAGGAAAATTACGAAAACAGAAAACGATTTGCTATGGAAGAGGAGGAACAGGACCGAATTGGAGTTTAAAAAAATTAATAACTAATTTAGAAGATCCCTTATTATTTAAACCCCAAGATACTATTATAGTTTTATTATCTGATCAAAAAAGAATGGAATTTCCTTGGTTGGAAGAACTTCATGATTCAGATGGTATGTTTTTAATAGCAGAAGAAAATAGAAGAACAAGAAAAGAGAATCAATACGAAAAGACATATAAAATTTATAAGTCTGAAATAAAAACAGTCGCTAATACTTTGGGACCGATGTATCTATATGAAAATGTAAAAAATATTACATTTTTACATTTGATATCTAAAATGTTTAAAGATTATAAATTTTTAGTTTTTACATGTTTTAGTCTTGATAATTTTACTTCTAATTATAAAAATTTCAATATAGAATCTACCAAGTTATTACATGATTTAACTTTTGAATCATTAAAGTCACCGAATTTTTATTATTATCCAGTACCAATATTACATATGGTTGGAAAAAATAAAGATTATGAATCAATTCATAATCATATGACAAATGAACAGAATGGAAATTTTGCATTGTTGTGTGATGCTATTTTAAATAATAAAGAACCAGATATTAGTTGGTTTGTTCCACATACTTACTATTCTATCTATTCATCGGAGTTTATTTATGAATAATATTAAAATTAATTGTCTTAAATGGGGCACAAAATATAATTCTGACTATGTTAATAGAACGTATGGGGGATTGTTGAAGTATTGTCAAGTTCCATTTCATTTTGTGTGTTATACTGATAAACCTAAAGGAATATCTTCTAAAATCGAAATAAAAGATATTGAAGAACTTAGACCATATAATACAGAGAGAGTTTTTACTTATGAGAAATTATTTCTTATTGATAATGACGAATATGATAAAAACTTTTGGATAGATTTAGATGTATTAGTACATGAAGATGTAACTGAATTGATAACAAGAAAACATCATAATATTACATTTATATGGAATTATTGGAACAACTATGAACAAATAAGTTTATTCAATTATGGTCGTGGAGTATCTTGTCATACAAATTCATCATTTGTTGCATGGGATAAGGGAACAGCATCTTGGCTCTTAGACTATACTAAAAAAAATTGGGAAAAAATAAAGTGGACATATAAGAGTCTAGACAAATATTTGTTTTATCAACATCATAGAAATGGTGGATTGAATTTATGGGAAAAGGGATTATTTTCAAATTATAATAAAGAAAACTATCAATTAAAAAATAAGGTGACATTAT
>Ga0315334_10001853_pt1 | contig 13168 bp, 10 predicted proteins | sample M150034915metaG_FD_205555 | JGI IMG/M metagenome (GOLD analysis project Ga0315334, IMG submission 205555) | Ammonia-oxidizing marine archaeal communities from Monterey Bay, California, United States - M1 500m 34915 | ecosystem: Environmental > Aquatic > Marine > Intertidal zone | place: USA... | reverse complement strand
GATCGTGCCGATCTGCAACGCCCAAGAAGTTTCAGAGCTCGGCCAATACGCAGAACGGGACTTTTGGCGTGAAATCGAATGCCCTGACGTCGGGCCCGTTCGATTTCCCGGCCCTATGGCTAAATTCTCTGCCACTCCACTCGATATATCGCGGCCCCCACCCGCCATTGGCCAAGACAACGGCAAGATCACAACTCGGGTTGTTGAACCCACTTCGGTCGCTGAAGCGGACCCGACAGCCCCGCTTTCTGATGTCAAGATTCTTGACCTCATGTGGGTGATGGCTGGGCCAGCAGCAACTCGAGTGCTCGCGGACTGGGGGGCGACTGTCGTGCGCGTTGAGTCCTCACACAAGCTTGAGGGCGCCCGCACATTCCAGCCGTTGCTCAACAACGAAGGTGGTTCAGAAAACAGTGGCCTCTTCCAGAACCTCAACGCGGGAAAACTCGGCCTTACAGTCGCGATGGACAACCCTGAGGCGAGGGAACTGATCCTCGATCTTGTGCGCTGGGCGGACGTGGTATGTGAGTCGTTCTCACCCAAGGCCATGGCCGGATGGAACCTCACTTACGAAGATCTACGCGCCGTGAAGCCTGACATCATCATGACGAGTAGTTGCTTGTTTGGGCAAGACGGCCCGATGTCGCACTTAGCCGGTTTCGGAACCATGGGAGCCTCAATGTCGGGTTTCTATGAAATGACTGGCTGGCCTGACCGCGACCCCGCAGGAGTGGCTGGGGCTTACACCGACTATGTGGCTCCCCGCTATCTGGAGATTGCAATCCTTGCCGCCCTTGACCATCGGAATCGGACTGGCGAGGGGCAGTACATAGACCTGTCTCAAGCTGAGGCATCAATGAATTTTCTAACCCCGCATCTACTTGGATGGACAGTTAACGGGCAGCTAGCTCCGAAGATCGGGAACGCCGACCCGTCGATGTTGCCCCACGGCATCCACCGGTGTTCAGGAGACGACGAATGGGTCGCGGTCGCATGCGAAAATGATCAGCAGTGGCGCAGGTTGTGCGACCTCTTGGATCTCCCCGCTGAGTGGAGCAAAGCCGATCTGGCTGGCCGTCGGGTTCTCGAAACAGAGATCGAATCCGCGATCGAGGCGTGGACATCGACGCGAGGAGGACTGGAGGTGCAGTCAAGTCTGCAGACCATCGGAGTACCCGCCCATGTTGTGCCGGACTCGATTGTCGTGTCAAGTGACCCGCAACTGGAATACCGCAATCACTTCCGGCAGGCACCCCATGGCGAGCATGGTTCGATGTGGATAGAGGGAACCCGGTTCTGTATGTCCCGCAGCGTCGATACGATCCGTGCCGCAGCGCCAACTCTTGGCCAGCACACCTTCGATGTGCTTGAGGGGATCCTCGGCTACGACGCCGACCGCATTTCGGAACTGGCGGTGGCAGGGATCCTCGAGTGAACTGAGTTGCGGTGGTACCCCCAGAGCAAGAGATTTTTCGGGTGCGACGCTCATCAATAGTCCACAAATCCTCCCAATTGAACACCACTCCGGCCGACGTCGGATCGAAATTGGCGGGCCATTTCGCGCTGCATTGGCGGATGCCCCTAAGGTGTCGTAATGACATTTGATGGAGAATACGGTCCAAGCATCTGGGATTGGGTAGCGGAACAAGCTGAAGAATATGAAACGTCCAACGGCCAAAAGGGCGGCACGCTTCGAGACACCGGTTTGCCGATCATTGTGATGACAACTGTCGGACATCGAACCGGTTTGGTGCGCAAAGTCCCGCTCATGAAAGTCGAACATGAAGGCCAATATGCCATTGTTGGTTCAAAGGGCGGAGCGAAAGAACACCCCGGCTGGTATCACAACCTTATGGCGGACCCGACGGTTCTGATCCAAGATGGCCCTGAGCCATTCGAAACAAAGGTGCGTCTTTTGAGCGGCGAGGAACGAGTTGAGTGGTGGGAACGATCAGTCGAAGCCTTCTCCCCGTACAGGGAGTATCAGGAAAAGACTGATCGTGAAATCCCACTGTTTATTACTGAACGCCCACTTTGACGCTGGATTGAGCGACTGATGCGCCTTCAAAGGGTGCCTATATACATCACTGTCCCTCCTACGGGTGTGTGCGGGGTTCGTTCTGGGGATTCGTAGAAATCGAAACCGACGACGGGGTCACAGGGGTGGGGGGAGTGCTATGGCCTCCCCTTTTTCGGGTGACATCGCCGAACAGCCTGCTGGCTCACGAATTGGATTGAAACCCGTTCGTGAACGCCGCTTCGGATCAAACCGAAACCGTTTTGGGCGAGTTGTTGAGTGTTTCGATAGCGAACCCAGCAGCAGCTTTGTACCCAGCCATGTACTCCTCGATTTCCTCACGGGGGATGACATCCTCAATGTTTTGGAAGACCCCGCCACACCGTTCTTCCACTAGGCCGAGAATGCCGATAGGGCCCGCGCCTCTGTTACGCAGGACCAGTTGATTTACATCGTCAAGCATCGAATTCTCATACGCTTTAAGAGCCGTGACACCTACACCGAGTTTCCCGATTGCTGCTCCAAGGACCCGAGCATCAACGATGGCTTGACTAGCGCCATTTGAGCCCACGGGGTACATGACGTGAGCGGCGTCTCCGATTAATGCGCAACGACCATCAACCCAACTGTCTACCGGATCCCGATCCACCATTGGATACTCATAGACGGCAGCCGCGCTGGAAATCAGTTGTGGAATATCGAGCCAATCGAATGCCCAATCCTGGAACGCAGCAAGGAATTTTTCGGTAGGTACTTGCCGGTTCCAATCACTATCGCCCCAACCCTGTGAGGTGTCGTAGGTTATTTCGGCGATCCAGTTAATCGTCGCAAACCCTGTTAAGGGATCTGGTCGACTTATGGGGTAACAAACGAATCGCTGGTCAAGTGTTCCCACTAACACGAATGATGCTCCGGTCCGAATGGGGACGCCTTCGGAAGTGCCGCGCCACATGACTGGACCACCCCAAACGGGAGGTCCTTCATTGGGGTACATCTGTTTTCGAGCCGCGCTGTGTAAACCGTCGGCGCCGATGAGTACGGCTCCTTCAACGGTCTTTGTGTTGCCAGTAGGGGTACTAAAAGACGCTTGGATTGTGTCCCCACCGGAGTGGTACCCCAGTAATCGACTGCCGGTGACTACCGCCGAAGGGCCCAAACGCTTTAAGACTTCTTCGTAGAGCAACATCTGCAGTCGGCCGCGATGAATTGAATATTGGGGCCACAGGTACCCTGCGTCTCGTCCGCGCGGCTCAGCCCACACGTCGTTGCCGTTGCGCCCCACTAGAGCCCATTCCTTGGCCGGAACACCGATCTCTTCGAGCTGCTTTTCGAGACCGAGGTCAAATAGTTCTCTTACTGCATTGGGTTGGAGGTTGATTCCGACACCGAGAGGTTGCAGCCGATCAACCGATTCGTGGACCACCACTGGGATTGCCAACTCATGACAGGTGAGCGCCATAGTCATTCCTGCAATGCCGCCACCGGCCACAATCACCGTCATGGCAGAAGACTAGGGCCAGTACGTGTAACACTCCTCACGTGTCTGTAGCGAGTCGATCTCGAATCCTTGACCTGGATCTTGCGTCCGAGGGCCACCGTTCAATTGAATGGGCGCGCCGTCATTCCCCGTTGGTGAACGAATTTCTTAGAGAGCGTCTCAAAGACGGGGCTTTAGCCGGACGCCGTGTCGCAGTAGTTGTCCACCTGGAAGCGAAAACGGCACTCTTGGCGACAGTGTTAGCTGACTCCGGCGCACACGTTGTAGCTGCTGGATCAAATCCCCATTCGACTCGAGATGAAATCGCTGCGGCCCTTGTCGACCGGGGAGTGGAAGTTCACTCGACGCGTGACAGCGGATATGACGCCTGGGAAAAGGATCTGCTTGCGGTCGCCGACACAGGACCAGAGTTCATCATTGACGACGGCGCCGAACTTACGATTCGGATGGCAAGTCAGCGACCTTCAATGTTTCAAGCACTGAAGGGTGTGACCGAGCAAACCACTACGGGGGTAGCACGCCTGGTGGAGTTGGCTAATCGCGGACGGTTGCCATTCCCAGTTCTTGCGGCAAACGATGCAGCCTGCAAACACCTTTTTGACAATCGATACGGAACTGGTCAAAGCACCGTTCAGGCGATCCTAAATCTCACCAACATGTTGATGGCTGGAAAGGATGTAGCCATCCTCGGCTACGGATGGGTTGGACGTGGCATAGCAGCCCACGTGCGGGCGTTGGGCGGTACGGCCTGGGTGGTCGAGGTTGAACCCGTGAAAGCGTTGGAGGCTTTTATGGACGGCCATCGGGTAGGAAACTTGGAACAGGTTCTGCCGAAGGCAGATTTTGTTGTCACTGCAACAGGAGGCCGTCGCGCCATAGGAAGACGTCATTTTTGCCACTTGAAAAACGGAGCGATTTTGGCCAACGCCGGCCACCACGACCTCGAGATCGACGTAGAAGCGCTTGCTGATGAGGCGAAAGAGGTTAGCTCGGCACGTTACGGCATCGACGAGTATCTATTGACCGACGGCCAGTCGGTGCTCGTGCTCGCCAACGGCGCGCTGGTAAATATCGCAGGCGGCCTTGGTCACCCTATTGAAATCATGGACCTCTCTTTCGCGGTTCAAGGTGTCGGTTGCCAGGAACTGGCCCGGGGTGCTGTAGCGAACGGGGTGAACGTCATCGATCCTCAAATAGATTCAGAAATTGCTCGCGCGAAACTGGCTGCTCACGACATATTTCTATCCAGGAAAGAAGCTAGCCAGGAAGACAACATTGACGATTTGCTTGGACCGGAGATCTGAGATGGCGACACCGCACATAGACGCTGAACGCGGCGACTTCGCGTCGGTTGTGTTGATGCCCGGAGATCCTTTGCGAGCAACCTACATAGCTGAACGACATCTCGAAGACGCTCACTTGGTGACAAATGTGCGAAATGTAAGCGGGTACACAGGAAGCTATAAGGGCTTGTCGGTATCGGTGATGGCCTCAGGGATGGGAGTTCCGTCCGCCGCGATTTACATCACCGAGCTCTACCGCTTCTATGACGTGAAGACGATTATTCGTGTTGGTACAGCAGGAGTTTTCGACCCGACGCTCGAGCTTCGGAGAGTTGTTGCGGCAACGGAATGCATCACCAACAGCTCAATGCCGGCGCAGGTCTTTGCCAGCGAAGCGCGGCTTTTGACGCCGACGCCGGCTTTAGCGAACATGGCTTTGAGAGTTGCGACCGAAACAGGACTCGACCTAGCCACCGGCAAGGTTTTCACAACAGACATTTTTTATGAGCCCGATGAAGATCTAGCGGCGCGTATGGCCGCCGATGGGGTCCTCTGCGTCGAAATGGAGACAGCAGGGCTGTATGCATTGGCAGCGGCTGAGGGAGGCCGGGCGCTGAGCCTTCTCACAATGTCCGATCACCTCTCTACTGGCGAAAGCCTTTCGTTGGACGAACGGCAAACCTCCTTAGACCAGATGATTGAGTTCGCTCTCGCTGTCGTGTTGGCTGATTCGCAGGCTATTGAGTGAGCCAGGTGCGGAAGATGTCCAGGGATCGTTCCAACTGACCGATATCCACCCATTCGACGGCTTGATGAGCCTGATCGATCGACCCGGGGCCGAAGACAACTAACTCATCCGCCACTTCTCCGTAGCGGAGGGCGTTTGAACCGTATTCGGCCGTGGTGGGTGCGGAGTCGGCTAGCTGGGCGAGGTGTGTTACTAGGGCGCCATCTGGATCCTGATAAAATCCGGGACTGCCGTCGCCATATAGAGATTCGATGGTTGTTGATAATGGGGCGGCACTGTTTTCAATGAGTTCGCACAGAGCTGCCCGGACTTCGATTACGTCTTCGCCGGGAGCGGTGCGGCGACCTACATACAACGCGCATGCGTCTGGAATTATGTTGCGAGCTAAACCGCCGGCTAGCTCCGTGACGGAAACAGTGCCTTTACCCACGGGAGTTGTTGCTTCAAGCACGGCAAGCCGCTCTTGTTCTGCGTCGATAGCGATCACGATCCGTGCCGCGCCGCTCAGTGCATTCGCCCCAAGATGGGGTTTTGAAGAGTGTGCTGCATGTCCGTGCACGGTGACGTCGAGACCGATGCCTCCCTTGTGCCCGTGAACCGGAGCACACATTGTCGGTTCAGCAACGACCATCTGTTCGATCCGTTGGCCTCGTTCCAATAACCAATCGCGGTACCGCGTGGCACCGAGGAGGCCACCTCCTTCTTCGGAGATGGTGCCGACGAGGTTCACAGTTGGCATGGGACGTTGGCCCGCGGCCCGGAGTTCCTCCATAACTTGCAGCACCACGGCAAGGGTGGGTTTGGTGTCGACCGAGCCACGTCCATATACCCGACCATCTTCAATGCGACCATCGAATGGGTTATCAGGCATGTGTTCCACGCCCACGGTATCGAGGTGGACATCGATGGTTACGGCTCGATCGGAGGTGCCTTCGAAGCGCGCGTACACGTTGCAGCGGCCATCTTCAACCTCGTCAACCACAACGTCGGCCCCGAGAGCCTCAGCGTGGTCAGCCAACCAACTTGACAGAGCGCGTTCGCCGTCATCACCAGATTTTGGTCCGGCGTGGAGGGGATTAACACTTGGAATTTGAACTAGTTCAGCTACCCGTTGCGCAATTTCAACCACTTGCACCCCTTTTGCTAGGGAATCTTAAACCGTAGGAAGCGAAACTGATGCAAGGCAAGCAGGGTCTCATGACGTACCGTGGTTTTCCTATGTCGAAGGTCCTGATGTCTCTCCCCGCAGGGGAACGAGTGGGAATAGCGTTCTCCGGTGGTTTAGACACCTCCGCGGCGGTCGCGTGGATGCGCGAACACGACGCGGTTCCTTACGCATATACCGCTGACTTGGGCCAGTATGACGAGCCCGACCTCGAAAGTGTTCCAGACCGCGCATTGCAATATGGAGCAGAGAAAGCTCGGCTTGTTGATTGCCGCGCCGAGCTTGTACGCGAAGGGCTGATGGCACTCCAGTGCGGCGCTTTCCATATTTCGACCGCCGGGAAGACGTATTTCAACACAACCCCGCTAGGGCGGGCGGTCACCGGGACCATGCTGGTGACAGCGATGAAAGAAGATGGCGTTGACATCTGGGGTGACGGCTCCACCTACAAGGGCAACGACATCGAACGCTTCTACCGCTACGGGCTAATGGTCAATCCGAACCTCCGGATCTATAAGCCGTGGCTTGATCAAGCCTTTGTTGACGACCTTGGTGGGCGCACCGGAATGAGTGAATTTCTTACCGCACGCGGATTGCCTTATCGAGACCCGGTAGAAAAGGCGTATTCCACCGACGCGAACATTTGGGGAGCAACCCACGAAGCAAAAGCCTTAGAGAGTCTCGACTGCGGGATGGAAATAGTTTCGCCCATTATGGGTCAACCACACTGGGACCTTACGGCGGAGATTCCCGAAGAGGATGTCACGGTTGCGTTCGAAGAAGGGTGGCCCGTTGCAATAAACGGAACACGTTTCGATGATCAGGTCGCGTTGGTTGTTGAGGCCAACACCATCGCCGGGCGGCATGGTTTGGGGATGAGCGACCAAATCGAGAACCGAATTATTGAAGCAAAGTCGCGTGGGGTGTACGAAGCTCCGGCGTTAGCGCTCCTTCACGTGACCTATGAGCGCTTACTCACTGCTATTCATAATGAAAACACGATCGAAAACTACCGAAACATGGGCAGGCGTCTCGGTCGACTTCTTTATGAAGGACGTTGGTTTGACCCTCAGAGTTTGATGCTGCGAGACCCATTGTTGAGGTGGGTTGGTTCGGCAGTTTCGGGAGAAGTGAAGTTGCGGCTTCGTCGCGGCGACGATTACACGATTCTTGACACCTCTGGATCAGGTCTGACCTACGAACCAGAACGACTCTCCATGGAGAGGGTTGAGGAACAGGCGTTCGGGCCCCTCGATCGCGTTGGCCAGCTCACGATGAGGAACTTAGATATCGAGGACAGTAGGGACAAACTCGATGTGTATCGGGGTGCAGGAACCCTAAGTGGCGAAAGTGTGCTTGGAATTGGTGCGATACAGAATGGCGACTGATCTAAAGGGCTGCCTCGCGAACGGCGACTCGTTGCTGGAACCAGTCGCCCAACATATTCAAAGACACCACCGTCAAAGTTAGGAAGAGGCCTGGCCAGAAGACCGGGAGAATGGTTTGGCGAATGTCCCTTCGCCCTTCATTGATCATGTTCCCCCAGGTTGGTTCTGGGATCTGAACGCTGAGCCCTAGGTAGGACAGTGTTCCTTCGATGACGATAACGAAACCGGCGTTGACGAGCGCATAAGCGAGTAGGGCAGGTAAGACATTTGGAATTACCTCGCGAAAGAGAATAGCGACACGGCGTGTACCGATTGCTTCCGCCGCGAGTACGAATTCACGACTCGCAACCCCCAACGTGCTTGCTCTCGCGATACGTACATATGTGGGGATCGAAAGAACACCAAAGAGCAGCGCAATAATTGGCAAACTTCGGACTTTGTAGATAGCTACCAGGGCTAGGAGCAGAACGAGTGGCGGGAACGCCAAAATAACGTCCATGCTGGCCATGACGACTGTTTCCCATCGACCTCGGACATATCCGACAAATGAGCCCAAGAGGCCCCCAATGACGACACCAAAAGCAACAACAGTCGCCGCAATTGCCAGTGAAACCCATGCGCCGTGTAGCAGTCGGGAGAAGTTGTCACGCGAGAGAACGTCTGTTCCTAGCCAATGCGCTGCGGAAGGAGTCTCGGTTGGGCTTGCACCACCAAAGAGAAAGCCTTGATAGAAAGGATCTTGTAAGGGTAAGGCCTGACCGAATAATCGGTCCAGTCTGGTGTAGATGGCCGCTCCGATGATAAAGAGCAGCCACGCCAACGCCGCCTTGGTGACAAGGGGCATTGTTTTCAAGGCCGCCATCGCGCCACTTTGTTGGTGGTTAGGCTCCTTCGCGGTCGCGTCGGTAGAACTCAAGGTTGCCGCAACTCCGTCTCCGCGCGACCGAGACCAGTGACGTAAGACCATTTCATTGCCTCCGGATTCTCGGGTCGAGAAGGAGATACAACAAATCCACGAGGGTGTTGACAATGACGTAAGTAGCGGCAACGAACAAAGTGATGCCCTGAATCATCATGACGTCCCTCTGATAGATGGCGCTGATGAGTCGACTACCAAGGCCGGGCAGAGCAAACAAGGTTTCAATAACTACGGTTCCCCCGATGAGGGCCCCCAACTGGAGACCGAGGACCGTAAGGGCCGTTAGTGAGCTCGGGCGCAACGCGTGTCTAAAGAGGATGTACCGGTTACGAAGTCCCTTTGCGCGGGCCGACAAAACGTAATTCTCCTTAAGGGTTCCGATCATGTCGGCTCGTACTAAACGGGCATTGATCGCCAGGGGTGCGAACGCTAAGGATAACGCCGGAAGGGCTGCTGATTTGAGGTTGGCGACGACTCCTTTGGTGGATATGCGCGCCCATCCGGAGGACGGAAGCCATCGGAATTTAAGGGTGAAGAGCCAGATCAGGAAAATACCAACCAGAAAACTTGGAACCGATAGTGCGGCAGTCGTAAATCCTGTAGCTGCCTTGTCGACGCGTTTACCTTCGCGGTAAGCGCAGAGGGCACCCAGGGGTATACCGATTAGTGCCGCAAATACCGTAGCTAACAACGCTAGTTCAAGTGTTACGGGCACTCGGTCTCTGATGGCATCGGCAACAGGTTGATCGGTGATGTAGGACTTGCCTAGGTCCCCTTGAACGACATCGGTCAGCCAGCGCCCGTAACGGACCAGAACGGGGTCGTCCAACTGAAGTTCCGTTCGGATGCGCTCAATGGTCGCAAGATCATGAAGCGCTTCCGGTGGGAGAAGAGCGAAGACCGGATCCCCAGGTAGTTGTTCAACCAAGAGAAAGGTAAGAAGTGAAACCGCAAATAGAGCAGCGATAAGTCGCGCCAGTCGTACGGTCAAAATCTTGCCCAATGGTGAAACTCCTACCTAAGGATCGCGGTCAACGATCAGGTTTGATTAGTTGTCGAGGAAAACCTGTCCCCAACGAGCTACTGCGGATGGGAAGCCAGCCCCCAAGCTGCCGTCTGGGAGAACCCAGCCGTTCACTCCGACGATATTGGCCTCTGTTGCGAGCAGCATCGCGGTGTGACCCGAATACCACATTGGGACATCGCGTGCAATGCGCATCATGACCATCTCGTAAAGGGCGTAACGCTCTTCAAACACATCAGTACCGATAGCCCCGACTAGCCAGCCGAAGATCTCGATATCGAAGTAGTTGAAGAAGTTGATCGGAGAAAATATTCCGTCCAACCCGTAAGCAGCGGCGACACCCAACGTGTGGGGCGCGAACTGCGTGTTCAGGAACGTTGAAGGATCATCGTTACTTGACCAACGCCAGCAATGCGCACCGTGTTCACCCATGAAGTCAGGTGGAGCACCCAACGCGTAGTTGATGTGAGTCTGCTGGTCATAGTTGGTGAGATTCACATCAACCATCCCAGTAGCACTCCACAGCTGTTCGATCACCTGTATAGCGGCGATAAGTGTTGGATCAGGTGGGCAAGAAAGCTCAACTTCGATCTTGTCGCCGACGGCCTTTCCGTCGGAACGATCAGGATCATTCACGTATTCCTCAATGAGCGCTTTCCCGGCGTCGAAGTCAAACTTCGGCCAAGCGGCAGCAGCCTTTTCTGAATACCAAGGGCTGTCCGGGCTGAACCACTGTGTTCCTGGAAGCGAAATTCCAGTACCACCGAGAGCTTCAATCACCGCTTCTTGGTTGTTCATCTGGGTTAAGCCCTTACGGACTCGAACATCATCCAATGGCGGATTGTTTAAGTTGTATTGACCACCACCGACGTTGTTGCCTTGGAACTCAAGAAGGATGATGTCAGCGCCATCCTCTTTCGCATCGCGTGTGTCACGGATGGTTCCTTGACGCAATGTCTGCATCATGTTTGTTGTACCCGAAAGCAGCGAGTCGAGACGTGTTCCCTCGTCCGGAATGGGACGGAAGGTGACCGAGTCCAGGTACGGCAACTGGTTGCCGTCCTCGTCGCTCATCCAGTAATTCGGATTGCGAACAACGATGGTCTCATTATCCAAGTCGCGACTACTCATCATGAACGGTCCGGTGCCGATCGGGTTCATGGAGTACCCGTCGAAGTCCTCATTAGCTGCTGCTGGATCGAACACCCCGCCAAGGCCTACCCCGTAGAGGAACGCAGGAAATGCGGAATGCGCACCACTCAGGATGTACTTGACGGTGTGGTCATTGACCGCAACAACTTCTGCAACTTTTGCTGCAGAGATTATTCCGGCTGAAACTGCCCCAACCTTCTGAAGTTCGAACATATCGACCAAGGTCTGCGCGGTGAAGGGGTTTCCGTTGTGGAACGTCACTCCTTCTTCAAGTTCGAACGTCCATTCCGTGTAGCCATCGTTCGCCCACCAAAATGAGGCGAGCCAAGGACCGTAGGTGCCGTCTGCTCGACGCTCGACCATGGTGTCGGTCATTGACTTCATGATGACGAGGCATGGAGATGAACAAGCGTCTTCCCATGACCGTAAACCCGTCGCCTCTGCTTCGAGGCCAATGGTGACGTTGCCGCCGTAGCTGCTCTTTTCTACTACAGCTTCCACTTTGGTATCGACATCGCCTTCGGCTTCTGTGCCGGATTCGATGACTTCGTCGGCCTTTTCGGTAGTTTCGGTAGCTTCGGTTTCTTCGGTTTCTGTACTGCTCGCGGTTTTCGAGCTACTGCTCGACCCGGAGTCGCTGTCGCTACCTCCACAGGCAGCGGCGATCAGCGCAATCGTAAATAACGGTGCGATGATCTTTAGCCAGCTTTTCTTCATGTGAACCCTCCCTGAGTTCTGACTGTAATGCTGGATACGGCGGCGGGCAGATAGCACACCGCTCAGGCTTCCGTATTCGGGAAGCATTGATTGATCAGGCGCTCACCTCCGCCGGTTCGACAACGGAGACGAGCGGGTGATGACACGCGACGTAGTGATCATCTGAAACTTTTTGCATTTGCGGTTCTTCTTCTATACAGCGGTCGGCCGCGTAACTGCATCTGGTGCGGAAACGGCAGCCGGATGGCGGGTCGATAGGAGAGGGTACGTCGCCGTCTTCAATGACGGTGACGTCGAGCACCGCATCGGGATCTGGCGCCGGACTCGAATCCAGTAGTAGCTCTGTATATGGATGCGCGGGACTGCTATAAAGCGCATCTGACTCTGACACTTCACAGAGTTTGCCGAGGTACATCACGGCGACTCGGTCGGAAATATTTTTGACGACAGCAAGGTCATGCGCGATAAACACCAGGGTGAGACCGTATTCGGCTTTGAGATCTTCAAGCATATTCAGTATTTGAGCCTGCACCGACACATCTAGGGCGGAAACGGGTTCATCGCAGATAATCACCTGGGGATTAAGGACTAATGCTCGGGCAATCGAGATCCGTTGACATTGACCTCCAGAAAACTCGTGTGCCCGTTTTTCGCGCGCTGTTTCCGGTTCGATGCCAACCGCGTCAAGCATGGCGTCGACCTTCTCTGCCTGTGTTTTGGAGTCTCGCGGGCCCCATACGCGGAGGGGTTCGGCAACCACTTCACCGATTTTGCGTCTCGGATTGAGTGAGGAGAGCGGGTCTTGGAAGATGATTTGGAGGTCGGTGCGAGCCTCACGAAGATCTTTTTGATCGAGTTGTGTGAGCTCCATGCCTTTATAGCTGACTGTTCCGGAAGTAGGCGGAGGTAACTGAAGGAGCGCTTTTGCGGTAGTGGACTTCCCACACCCTGACTCGCCTACAAGTCCAAGCGTTTCCCCTTCTTTAACGTCAAGACTTATTCCGCTGACTGCGTTAACTATTCGGCCGCGCGAAGCTGGGAATTCAACCACTACGTCTTCTGCGCAGATGAGGACATCTTCCCTCGGGCGCAGGTGGGCTTTTCCGCTGCCAGCCATCAGCCACCACCCGAGGTTGTAGGGGCTTCAACTTCGTCCACTATCTGTCCTTGTGCGACAGCGAGAGTGGCGAGCCGTCCCGCAGACAAATTCTTTTCCCACGCCTCCTTGTTCTCGACAGTGCCGACGGGATACCAGCA
>Ga0315334_10001852_pt1 | contig 13175 bp, 9 predicted proteins | sample M150034915metaG_FD_205555 | JGI IMG/M metagenome (GOLD analysis project Ga0315334, IMG submission 205555) | Ammonia-oxidizing marine archaeal communities from Monterey Bay, California, United States - M1 500m 34915 | ecosystem: Environmental > Aquatic > Marine > Intertidal zone | place: USA... | reverse complement strand
TCGAATCCAAGATAGAATATTAGGGCGCTGGGAGCCATCTTACGCTTTCCCCAGTATTCGGTATCATAGCGTCTGTATTTCTTCGGTATCAATTTTTGCTCAACATGCTGGTAATCTGCCCCTGCTACGATGTAATCAAAATCATAATTTGAATTGTTCGCTTCTATGGAAGTTGCTTTTCCATGTTCAATTTTAATTGAATCGACTGTTGAATCGTAATGAAAGGACACGCCCAGTTTTAAAGCAACTTTTTCCAATGCACCCGCCAGGGCGTTCATTCCTCCCTCAGGATACCATGTACCCAACTCTAAATCCGCATAGTTCATTAAAGTATACAGTGCAGGAATTTTACTCGGACGTTCCCCCAAAAAGAGAACCGGAAAATTCAAGATATTTCTTGCCTTATCCGAAGAAAATCTATTCGCAATATCCTTCTCAACCGATTTAAAAACATCGAGCTTCAATGCATCTTTGAGTATCCTGAATTTGAGGAGCTCGTTTATTTTTAGTCCGGGGCTTTCTATGAATGAGCCCATGGAAATATCGTATTTAATTTTTGCGTCCGATAAAAAGCGTTCGAGCTTTTCTCCACCGTTCTTTTCAAATGAATCAAATAATGTAATGAGTTTTTCGCGTTCCATTGGTATTGTCGTAGAGCTTTTGTCGTTCCAATATACTTTATAGGCCGGGTCAAGTCTGGTTAGCTCAAAGTAATCCTCCCTGTTTTCGGAAAGATCACTAAACAAACGGTCTATAACCTCAGGCATCCAGTACCAGGATGGCCCCATATCGAATGTAAAGCCCTTATCTTTAAAAAATTGGGAGCGTCCACCTGCCATTTTGTTTTTTTCGAATACATCAACCTTAAACCCATTTTTTGCCAGGTGGCAAGAAGCGTATAAACTTGATAATCCGGCGCCTATAACTCCTATTTTTTTCATTTTATAAAGATACGTACAATTCTGATTTACGCCTTCATAACGTTCATTTTACATAATAATTATTCGTTTCTTAAATGCAGAATCAATCAATGCTTTATCTTTATGATTGTATTCTTAACTTATGAAGAAGAAACAAATCGATAACTGGATCAAAAAAAAGAAGGAACATCGTGGTACGATGACTCCAGGACAGATATTTGATGGAATTCGATCTGGTGATTCAGGAGCATTAAGTTCTGGTATAACCTTGGTCGAAAGCCAGCATACAGAGCATAGAGAAGATGCGAATGAGTTGGTTAAATTGTGTCTGGAACATCGGGGAGATTCAATGCGTATTGGTATAACAGGAGTTCCGGGTGTTGGAAAGAGTACATTTATCGAGTCGTTCGGTCTGGTATTGACCAAACACGGTAAAAAGGTGGCTGTATTAACAGTGGATCCTACCAGCTCGGTTTCCGGAGGAAGTATTCTTGCAGATAAAACACGCATGCAGGGTTTATCGATGCGCGATGACGTTTTCATTCGACCTTCTCCGGCAGGAACTACACTTGGGGGTGTAGCACGAAAAACACGTGAAAGTATTGTACTTTGTGAAGCAGCAGGCTATGATGTTATATTGGTTGAAACAGTTGGTGTTGGACAATCCGAGACTGTCGTTAAATCCATGGTTGATTTCTTTTTACTTCTGATGCTTTCTGGAGCTGGTGATGAGTTGCAAGGGATCAAAAAAGGTATAATGGAAATGGCTGACGGACTTCTTATTACTAAAGCAGACAGAGACAATATTAAGAAAGCAGAACTTGCATCTGCTGAATACAAAAATGCACTTCATCTTTTCCCTTCCAATCGGAATGGTTGGACCCCACAGGTGTACACGTGCAGTGCTATTGAAAACAAAAATATAGATCGGGTTTACGATATGTTGCGGGAATTTTATGAACATGTGCGTAATAATGGTTCGCTTGAGGAGTCAAGAAAAGAACAGGATAAAATGTGGCTTGCAGCAACATTAAAAGAGCTGATTTCAAATGATTTTTTCACGAACGATGGGATGTTGGAAGAATTAAAAGTAATGGAAGATAAAGTGTTTAAAGGCGAGCTAACTTCTTTTCAAGCGGCGGAACAGCTGTATAAATTGTATGTTAAAAAGGATGGAAGAGTTTAAAATAAAAGGCACACACATAGAGCTTATCAAGTTGCTTAAAACCATTGGGTTAGCTCAAACCGGTGGGCATGCCAAAATGATCGTTGAAGAAGGTCTTGTTTTTCGCAACGGTGAAGTGGAAAAACGGAAGAGGGCCAAATTAGTTTCCGGAGACACCATTAAGGTTGAAAATCACACGGTTTTATTAAAATAGTTGTTGCAGTTCTTTGTTTAATGCCTCAACAGTAATTTCTGTGGGTAATTTCCCAACTTCTGCAACAATTTCAAAGATCTTATTCATTAGCTCCATCCCTGTTGCGCTTGGCCCCATCTGTTGCCCTGCCAGATTAATGATCTTAACTGTTTCTTCTTTTGACTTTTTTACCAAATCCCATGTGCTGGGAGAAATGAACAGCTGTTGTGCTATATTGTGCTCGTATTCTTCCCGAATGGATTCCAAGAGTTTTAATTGAAGAGCCGATGCTGGTAAACCCGGATTATTGTTACGCATCACCAGGCTGTTCGGATGAATTCGTTCCATAAGCAGAACAGAACGTTGATATGCATCAACACGATTCGGTAGGAAAAACTTATCCCGTTCTTTTCTTATTTCCTGATTAATAGTGTATTCCTCTCTTTCAGAAGCCCTTCGTAGAAAAATTATCGCAGTAATTAAAACTGCTCCAGCAGGAACAATGATCAAAGCCAGTTGAAGAATAATATCCATAGTATCGATTTGTATTACAAATATATAATTCTATTACCGGCGAAAGTAACAAATATAATTCCCGATGTACTTAAGTAAGAACACTTGCCAATAATTCCAAGAATATTTACTGGCTGCTTTAAGAGTCAAATTTGAGCTGATAAATATCCTCTAGATCATTGTTTTCACTCAGTGTAACTTGTAAATCTTTTATGATTCCATCACTAATGTCGTATACCCAGCCATGTAAATGAATATTTTGATGTTCTGTCCATGCTTTTTGAATTACAGATGTCTTGGCAAGATCGTGCACTTGTTCAATTACATTCAACTCGACAAATCTGTTAAACCTATCCGATTTATCTAAGCTTTCTAGCAGCTTTTTATGCAGGCGATAAACGTCTTTTATTTGCCTTATCCAGTTGTCTATGAATCCCAAATGTTTGTTACTCATAGCAGCTTCGACTCCACCGCAACCATAATGGCCACAGACAATTACATGTTTTACTTTTAGAATAGTTACTGCGTATTCAAGTACGGATAGCATACTCATATCAGTATGAATCACCATATTTGCGATGTTTCGATGAACAAAAACCTCACCTGGTTTTGTTCCTATAATGTTATTTGCTGGTACTCTGCTGTCCGAACATCCGATCCACAATATCGGTGGATTCTGACCTCTTGATAAATTTTTAAAATAATCTATATCCTCGTCGAGCATTTTTGATACCCATTTTTTATTCTTTTCAAATAGCTCGTTGTAATAATTATCCACTTTTTCTTGTTTTAATGTTTGGTAAAATGATGAATGAAAATACGGTACGCTATATTCTGAATTTGTCTAACAATAGGATAGAATCATCTATTGATTGAAAAACTGTGTACCGATAAATAAATAATTAAAGTTCCGGAGGGACATGGTTGGCTCCTAGTGAAATATCTTCAGTTATAATAACAAATGAATTGAATTGCGTATTTCGAAGCCCTGCTATCAATTCTGTTGCAGGCGAATTAACATATTCATTATCAAAAAGTACGTTATTATCTGAGCTCTCACCATTAAGATTGTTCTCACTATCGTTTTCGGGGAGTATTTCTATCGTCTCTGCAGTATTTTCAGTGATTAATAAAGTCGGACCCACAACTATTTGCGCTATAAATAAAAGAACAATAATATTGAAAATGATCTTTGCCATATCTGGAACAAAAATAATTAAATAACTAAATATTACGACAGTTAATTCTAATTAAATAATTATTTGAAGACGTGAAAAAAACCAGAAGACGATCCGGCCTTGTCATTATTATCGACGTAGTCTATTTTATAGTAATAAACACCGTCGTTCACATTCTTAGGATCCCAGCTAAAGTTGATATCGTTCGTCTCATACATTATATTTCCCCATCTGTTCAGAATTACGCAGTGAAGCGATTCTATTCCTTTAATTGAAACAGGAGTAAAAAGGTCATTATTGTCATCACCATTTGCGGTAACTACGTTTGGGATCTCGAATTGCACACCGTCTGGTGGCGTATAACTTTCACCATCGCAGGAACAACATTTCGGTCCCCATACCGGGTCATAGGAATCCTGAATTTCATAAGAACCAAAATGGCTTACGGAACCATAAACTTCTTCCAGGACATTAGGACCGCTTCCTTCATCCAGTTTCCAGTATGCCTCTAATCCAACAGTACTATCGAACGAGCATTCTTTGCTGGAGTTTAGATCTGCTTCGGATAAAGCGATGCTCCAAATTTTTAAAACGGAAATAGTTCCGTTTAGTGTACTGTTTATTATTGGATCCTGCCCAATCCAAAGATCGTGGAATGCACTTGCAGAAGGGTTTCCGTTAATTACTGTGGTTCCACTAGAAACACCGTCAATATAGAAAGTGAGTAAAGGGCCTAATCGTGTAATCGCAACATGATGACAGGTGCCATCAAGCACTTCAGCATTAAAAGAGCCATTATTGGGTAAGGTATAGTTCACACCATATAATTGAACACAAAGCGAATTAATCTGTGCTCCACCCGGATTGAAAAAGAAAAAAGTAGTGCCTTCCGTTTCTGATATTCGATTAGAAAAAATTGTTGGATGTTCTGAATTGGGGGTGATTTCACCGTCTACCCAGGCTTCAAATGTGAAGTCACCCGAACCCACCGTGCTTAATGCAACGCTTTCCGAAGTAATTCGCTGTGAGAGGCCATTGAAATTTACGCAACCTGAGTTTTGCGCGAGCAGACCAATGTTGCCAAAGGCAAGTACAAAAATAAATTGAATTATAAGAATCGAAGATGAAAAGGAGCTCAATATGAAAATGTTAGGGTTGATTATGTATTATTCATTCTTATTAAAAATAAGCATCCCAAAAGAGTAGTTTTCATTAAGATTAATTTGTTTTTTAATGATAAATCTAGATATGGAATCAAATTTCATGTGGGTATTATAGTTTTAAATAAGTAGTTCGAAGTTACGAAAAAAGGGGCATATAATGAAGTAGAATATTTTTCGGTTGACAAGCGTATTTAAAGAATAAGGTGATTTATTCTTTCCTGTTTTACCATGTCACTTCTATTGCTAATTTTACAGTCTATGACCAATACACTCATTGTTTCTGTTCTTATCGTGTATTTCCTAACCCTTGTGGGGATTTCTTATTTTACTTCTCATAAGGCGGATAATTCTACATTTTTTCTCGGAGAACGCAAATCGCCCTGGTACATCGTTTCGTTTGGAATGATTGGAGCTTCATTAAGTGGGGTGACTTTTCTGTCCGTACCCGGATGGGTTGGAGATGCAGGAAACCAATTCAGCTATATGCAAGCGGTTCTGGGATATTTGGTCGGTTACTTTGTTGTTGCATATGTTCTGATGCCTATTTATTATCGAATGAATTTAACTTCGATTTATGAGTATTTGAGCGACCGATTTGGTTTTTGGAGTTATAAGACGGGCGCAACATTTTTTCTCGTTTCAAGAGTACTAGGAGCTTCATTTAGATTGCTTTTAGTAGCCAATGTATTACAGTCCATATTGTTCAATGATTGGGGAGTTCCTTTCCCAGTAACAGTGATTATTTCAGTACTACTCATTTGGATATATACAAGTCGCGGTGGGATAAAGACCATTGTTTGGACGGATACATTGCAAACAGCTTTCATGTTAGGCTCTGTGTTTTTAACTGTATGGTTTATCAGTAATGCGCTAGATTTGCCAAACAATCAAGGAGTTGTCTCTGCAGTAGCTGACAGTAAGTACTCGCAAATATTCTTTTTTGATGATTTCATGAGTAGCAATCACTTCTTAAAACACTTCTTAGGTGGGATCTTTATCACTATAGGAATGACTGGTTTAGACCAAGATATGATGCAAAAGAATTTAAGTTGCAAAAACTTGAAGGAAGCCAAGAAGAATATGATTTCGATGGCATTCGTATTGGTAGTAGTCAATTTAGTTTTCTTGTTTCTCGGAGCACTTCTTTATATGTATTATGCATCGCAAAATGGAATGGACTACGACGGCAAAGCCGATTTGCTGTTTTCCAATATTGCGATGAGTGATACAACAGGGAAAATGATTGGAGTTCTATTTCTTCTAGGATTAATCGCTGCGGCGTATTCGAGCGCAGATTCTGCCTTGACTTCTCTGACAACATCATTTTCAATTGACTTTTTAGGTGTCGGGAAAACCAAATCTGAAGACTCTTTAATGGTTAAAAAAGACTTGGAAACAAGAAAAATGGTTCATGTTGGAATGTCCATTGTCATAATCCTAGTAGTGATTCTTTTAAAATATGTGACGAATGATTCTGTTTTAGGATTGCTGATGAAATGTGCCGGATTTACATATGGCCCTTTAATTGGTATTTTCTTCTTTGGAATTTTGACCAAGCGGTCAATCATTGATAAAATGGTACCCTACGTGAGTTTGATTTCGATTGGCATTACATTTTTTCTCTGGTATTACTCTGCTGGAGCACCAGGGATTGTGAAAAATGGATTAGGAATTTTTGGCGAATACAAATTCGGGTTTGAAATCATAATTTTAAACTCTTTAATTACCTTTATCGGTATGCTCGCTATATCAAGAAGTAACTTAAGTACTGCTGAATGAAAATCCAATTAGACGATAACGGAAAACATCTTGAACTTGCCCCATTGACTTTAACGCGTCCAGTTGCTGACATAAGGGTTGGAATATTGACGAATGTCGAGCGATGGAAATTATTGTTGCCTGATGCTGAAATAAGTTTTGCAACGGAAGATTATTTGCAAGAACGATATCCCAAATCTGAAGGAGCACTTCGAGTAAATGCGAATGTTATTCCTAATCAATCAAACGCTCAAGAGATCCTTTCAGGTAATTTTTCTCAGGATTCTATAGTTAAGTTAGAGAACAGGTGGGATCTGTTCGAAATGAATGGAAGTATCATTAAGCAAGACTTTGAATTAATTACGAAGGGAAGAACGACTGTTCAACTGTCTTCTTCAAATACAATTATCGGTGATCCAAATTTGATTTTTTTGGAAGAGGGAGCTACCGTCGAGGCGGCTACCTTGAATACCAAAGAAGGTCCAATTTATATTGGAAATAATGCAGAAGTAATGGAAGGTTCGATGCTTCGCGGTCCAATTGCGATGTGCGAAAGCGCTGTAATAAAAATGGGTGCAAAAGTGTATGGGGCTACAACCTTAGGTCCATTTTGTAAAGTTGGAGGTGAAGTAAATAATTGTGTGTTTCAGGGATATTCAAACAAAGGCCATGATGGCTTTTTAGGAAATTCATTAATTGGTGAATGGTGTAATATTGGAGCTGATACGAATTCATCCAATCTTAAAAATAACTACGGAAAGATTAAGGTATATTCTTATGTGACAGGCAATTTAGTTAATACTGATCGTCAATTTATGGGGCTCGTAATGGGAGACCATTCGAAGTGTGGAATAAATACCATGTTCAATACGGCAACTGTAGTTGGAGTTTCAAGTAATATCTTTGGAGAAGGATTTCCACCTAAAGAAGTTCCTTCATTTACTTGGGGAATGGGAGAAGATCGCTATGATTTCTCGAAAGCTCTGGAGAGTGCAAATAATATGATGGAGCGTAGAGGAATAAGCTTGACCCCTGTTGATATTGCCATTTTACAGTACATTTCTGACAAAAAGTAGACAAAATTGCAGATATTTTTCTGTGGCATACCATTTGAATTAATTGAATTGCGTCGAATTTCCACAAGACTTATTAGAAGTGGGGCCAATTGCTGACACATTGACGCATGAATATAACTTTATGAAAGACTTTTTTGACAACGATATACTTCAATTAACATCCGGACTCGAATCGGACGCGGAATTTATTCCATTGATTACAGCTGAAGAAGAGGAGAACATGAACAAACAGTCGTATCCGGATCAACTTCCGATACTTCCTTTGCGTAATAATGTTCTTTTTCCTGGTGTGGTTATTCCGATAACTGTTGGACGTGATAAATCAATAAAGTTAATACAGGACGCCAATAAGGGGTCAAAAGTTATTGGTGTGGTTTCTCAAATGAATCAGGATGAAGAGTCACCGGAATTTTCGGATTTGCACAAAACAGGAACAGTCGCCCAGATCATTCGATTACTAAAAATGCCTGATGGAACATCCACAGTTATCATACAAGGCAAAAGAAGATTTGAAGTTGTAGAACCAGTTAAAACGGAACCGTATTTAACCGCAAAGATCAGCTTACTTGAAGAAAGGAAGCTTGATCCTAAAAATAAAGAAATGTCGGTGATGTTCAAAACTATTAAAGAGCTCGCACTTCAAATAATTCAGGAAAGTCCGAATATTCCTTCAGAGGCTTCCTTTGCTATTGGAAACATAGATAGCCCAACATTTTTGGTGAATTTTATTTCATCGAACATGAATGCTGATGTTTCAATGAAGCAGGACATGCTCGAAGAGCTCGACATGAAAAAGCGAGTTATGATGGTGTTGAAGCATCTTACAGCTGAGGTACAAATGCTCGAAATGAGAAATGAGATACAGTCCAAAGTTCGTAAAGATATGGATCGCCAGCAACGTGAGTATTTCTTGCACCAGCAAATGCGTACGATACAGGATGAATTAGGAGATAATCCACAAGAACATGATGTAAGTGATCTGCGTACACGTGCAAAGAGTAAAAAATGGGTGGAACGCGTTGAGAAATTGTTTCACAAAGAATTGGATAAATTGGGCAGAATGAATCCACAAGGAGCCGAATATACCGTGCAATTGAATTATCTTGATTTAATGCTGGATCTGCCATGGGGTGAGTATTCCAAGGACGTTATGAATTTGAAAAGGGCGAAGAAGATTTTGGAACGAGACCATTACGGACTTGAAAAAGTTAAAGAACGTATTCTTGAATATTTGGCAGTTTTAAAACTGAAAGGGAACATGAAGTCTCCAATTTTATGTTTTTACGGACCTCCGGGTGTTGGGAAAACTTCATTGGGCAAATCTATTGCAGAGGCGCTTGGGCGCAAATACATTCGGATGTCGCTAGGTGGATTACATGATGAATCCGAAATTCGCGGTCATCGAAAGACGTATATTGGTGCCATGCCTGGTCGTATTGTTCAGAATATTAAAAAGGCTGAAACAAGTAACCCTGTCTTTGTTTTGGATGAGGTGGATAAGCTTGGTCGAGGGAATCACGGAGACCCTTCATCTGCATTACTTGAAGTACTTGATCCGGAACAAAACAAAAACTTTTACGACAACTATATTGAGACCGAATACGATTTATCCAAAGTAATGTTTATCGCAACAGCCAATAATTTGGCGACAATTCAGGGGCCACTGCGCGACAGAATGGAGCTTATTGAAGTAAATGGCTACACCGTAGAAGAAAAGATAGAAATCGCAAAGCGACATTTATTGCCCAAACAGATTAACGAGCATGGTATAACGAAAAAAGATATTTCCATTGACCGTAAAACAATGGAGAAATTAATAGAGGAGTATACGGGTGAATCAGGAGTACGCGGATTAGATAAGATGGTGGCAAAGCTGGTTCGAAACAGGGCAAGAGAAATTGCCATGGAAGAAAAGTTTGAAGTTCAGGTTAAATCAGCTCATTTGTTCGACATACTGGGAGCAGGTCGTGTGAAAACGGCATACGGAAATAATGAGGTAGCAGGCGTTGTTACCGGTTTGGCATGGACGAGTATTGGAGGCGATATTCTATTTATCGAATCTTCTATAACCAAGGGGAAGGGAAAGTTAACACTGACCGGAAATTTAGGGGATGTGATGAAGGAATCTGCTGTTATTGCTCTGGAATACCTCAAGGCGCATAGCTCTATTTTAGGCATAGAGCAGAATGTATTTGACAAACACAACGTTCATATACATGTTCCGGAAGGTGCAACACCAAAAGATGGACCAAGTGCCGGAATTACAATGTTGACATCCTTAGCATCTGTTTTCTCTCAAAGAAAGGTGAAGAAAAACCTTGCGATGACAGGTGAGATTACATTGCGGGGAGAAGTTTTGCCTGTTGGTGGAATTAAAGAAAAGATCCTCGCTGCCAAACGTGCTAAAATAACCGAGATTGTTCTTTGCGAGAAAAACAAGAAAGATATAGATGAGATCAAACCCGATTATCTTAAAGGGCTAAAATTTCATTACGTAACTAAAATGGATCAGGTACTCGATATCGCGATTACCAAAACAAAGGTGAAAAACCACCGAGTAGTTGATTAAATTGTTTTAATCCAATTTAATTGCTGTTTTCTTTCCAGTTTTCGTCCTTACCTTTAATGTAGGGAATAGATGATTTTTCCAATTGTTGTTCAATTCCTTTAATGCGAACAATAACATCGTTTAGCAATACTCTGAACTCTTTGTACTGTTCTTCAGCGAGTATTTTATTATCGCGTTGTGTTTGTGTTATGCTTGTTGTGTTTGAAAATGTCTGATAATAGACCATTCCAATTCTTCCTGCTATACTCGGAGTTGATTCAAATTCGTGTTCTGATTTAAGATGATCCCCCCAAAGTAATATGCTGCATTCATTGAGCTTTATTTTCAATGCTTCTATTTCTGTAAGCAGATTAATATCAGCATTTGGATACGATTTAACAGCGTATTCGATCAGCTTAATTTTCTCGTTGCTTTCGCCCAATAATTTACCAGATCCATCAATGATGCGTTTGGTTTCGGCAATTTCTTTTCTGAACTCTATTAATACGTCAAAATTATCCGCGATAAGGGTCTGATTGTTCAAACCAACCACATTAAATGTGCTTTTATCAATGAGTTGTTCCACAATACCATTTTTTATCCTTAGAACTTCAACTGAATAGGATCCTGGAGCAACCATAAGTCCAACATCAGGACTGGAATATCTTCCGGGTTTTGGTTTCTTAATTCGCACAGGAGATGTGCTTGTCATGCGTAAATCCCATGCTATTCTGCTGATTCCTTTTTTAGGCGAGGAAGATATTCTTTTTATTTCTTCGTTCTTTGAATCTCGTATAATCCATACTAACTGAGCTTTATCTTCATTTTTTTCATTGCGTAATTCTTCAATAGAAGGATAGGAAACTGCAACCTTTTCTTTCTCCTGTTCTTTTTCTCTTTTTTTTCTTTTTTCTTTTAATGTTGATTCAGCTTCTTTGATGTAAATCGAGAAAACCGCACCAAAAGTTGGATTTTTAGCATGCCACATATTTGCTCCCTGTGATCCTGTTCCGCGTAACCCTAATGGGGCGGAAGGTACATATTGCAAGGCATCTTTTATTGGAAACAAAATTGCCTTTTTACTCAGATTTTCTGTGTTAAGGGAGCGCAGTGGAGTGTAATTGTCCAAAACATAAAAGCCTCTGCCAAAAGTTCCCACTACAATATCATTCTCTCTTTTTTGAATATCGATATCGTAAACCGCTATAGTTGGGAGTCCTGCTAACTTGCTCCATGATTCACCTCCATTATTTGAAAAGAAACACCCAAATTCGGTTCCTGCGAATAGGAGGTCAGCATCAACATGATCCTGTCGAATAGAAAATGCAGAGCCTCTTTCTGGTAAGTCACCAGAAATCGATTTCCATGTTTTCCCTTTGTCTGAGCTTTTGACCACATAAGGTTTGAAATCACCCGATCTATGATTGTTTAATGTGGCAAATACAACATTCTGATCGTGTAAGCTCGCAACGATCATATTGATTCGTGTATTTTCAGGGACTCCTGGAAATGAATTTGTTTTGGACCATGAAGCCCCATCGTTTAAGGAAACCTGTATCAACCCGTCGTCCGTTCCTGCGTATAAAAGACCTTTTACTATAGGGGATTCATCGAAGGCAACAATGTTTCCGTATTTGGTGGTTGATTTGTTTTTCATAACAGCATCAATTGCCCATACCTGGTCCATAACTTCAAGCTTGTTGCGGTCTATTTGTTGTGAAAGATCCGGCGATATTGTTTTCCAGTCATCTCCGCGATTGGTACTTTTGAATACCTTGTTCGCACAGAAATACAAGGTTTTATTATCGTGCGGCGATAGTATCAATGGAGCGTCCCAATTCCACCTTATTGCTTCTTCTCCTTTTCCTGGCATTGGTTGTATTGGTGTTCTTTCACCAGAAGCTTTGTCGTACCGCACCAACCAACCGTATTGTGCCTGTGCATATGAAATATTCGGATTTTCAGGATCGATTGCCGACTCGAACCCATCTCCACCGTTTGTAATGAACCAATCCGAATTTAATATTCCTGCATTATTGATCGTCGCAGAAGGACCTCCCATTGAATTATTGTCCTGGGTTCCACCATAGATATTGTAAAAAGGACTGTCATTGTCAGTAGCAACTTTATAGAACTGAATAATAGGAAGATTGCTATAGTATTTCCACTCTGCTGCATGGTTATACGTTTCGTAAATGCCACCATCACAGCCCACGATCCAGTGGTCCGGGTCGCTTGGATCGATCCATATACAATGGTTATCCACATGTTTGTTTTTTTCTCCGGTTGCTTTAAAGCTCTTTCCACCATCTTCTGTATGATGCAACCAGGTATTCATCGAAAAGACTTTATTTTTGTCTGTAAGATCACACACTATTTCCTGATAATAATTTCCGCTTGTTTTATAATCCGACATTTTATTCCAGGATTCACCTTTGTTCGTGGATCGGTAAAATCCTTTTTTATCATTTCTTGCTTCAACTATTGCATAAATATAATTTGGATCAACAGGGGAGACGGCCAATCCTATTCGTCCCATCTCCGTTTTTGGCAGCCCTTCATTTATTTCTCTCCATGTTTCTCCACTATCGGTAGATTTGAACAAGCCAGATTCAGGTCCACCACCAATATACGTCCATTCACGTCTTCTGCGTTGATGGG
>Ga0315334_10001851_pt1 | contig 13181 bp, 11 predicted proteins | sample M150034915metaG_FD_205555 | JGI IMG/M metagenome (GOLD analysis project Ga0315334, IMG submission 205555) | Ammonia-oxidizing marine archaeal communities from Monterey Bay, California, United States - M1 500m 34915 | ecosystem: Environmental > Aquatic > Marine > Intertidal zone | place: USA... | reverse complement strand
CCGGCGTTTCGAAATATTCCGGGTCACCGATGTTCTGGGAAGTATCTGACCACAGGATTAACTTCATCCTGTCTTCCTGTGGAATGTCGAAAAGTGTTGCCAGCATCTGGGCTGTCAGCTCAACGGAGACAGAGCGCACCCAGTTGAATTCTTCGCCAATAGGCAAGCCATCCAATATCTGGCCTGCACGTTCCCGGATCAGCGGCTCAAGACCGACCAGTTGTTTCGGCAGGAACATCGGCGTCACAACCATGCGTTGTGCGTCGTGTTTAGGTGGATCTTCCATGATGAACATGGGTATGGAGAACTCGTTATCCTGGTCTGGAACGCCTCCCAGGGAAATACCGCCTAGCGTTGCTTTCGAAGAGAACAGGTCATGGTGTGTATCGACGTACATGATATCTTCGTACTTAGTGACGGACCAGTAAGGGCCCACCATGCTGTCCTCGGTGTAATGGACAGGGTCTTCTTTTCTTAATCGTTCGAAGTGCGGCCATAGAGTATCGTTGGCAAAGAGCGCAGGATGGACCGGGTCCATCTTGTCCAGTGGTACTCCGTATGCGTCGTAATCAGGATCTATTTTGAATGCTTCAAACATCTCCCTGTTGGAAATCGTCAAGTCACCTTCTTTGGTTCGGCTTACAAGTGCCTTTCGTTCCTCGTCACTACTTCCAACATATTGTGTCACCATCACAAGTCTCCAGCCTTGGTAAAGGGTTAAGACTAAACGGCAATCTGGTAATTGGCAATTATTGTTCGTCACAACCGGGCGGAATGTAGGTTGCTTTGATTCAATCGGCGCGGCATCCTGCCGCTTTAAGTAATTATGTTGCGGAGTACAAGAATATGAGTGATCTGAAACTTGGATTGCAGCTGGGATACTGGGGTGCAGGCCCAAACCCCAAGATGGTCGAGATTGCACAGGAGGCTGAAAAGCTTGGTTACGATGCACTATTTACTGCGGAAGCCTGGGGCTCGGATGTGTTCACCCCGCTGGCATGGATCGGTGCGCACACAGAGCGGATCAGGCTTGGAACAGGTATCGCCCAGATGTCTGCCCGCGCACCAACTGCAACGGCGATGGCGGCACTGACACTGGATCACTTATCTGGCGGCAGGGTTATTTTGGGTATGGGAGTTTCAGGCCCGCAGGTCGTTGAGGGATGGTATGGGGCGCCCTTTGGCAAACCGTTAGCAAGGACCAGGGAGTATGTGGATATTGTTCGTCAGGTTCTTCGCAGGCAGGAGCCGGTCACCAACGACGGCGAGCATTATCCACTACCCTACACCGGTGAAGGTTCCTGGGGCCTGGGTAAACCTTTGAAGTCTATTACCCACCCTTACAGAGAAGACCTTCCGATTTTTCTGGGTGCAGAAGGGCCGAAGAATGTCGAAATGACGGCAGAGATTGCTGATGGCTGGTTACCGCTCTATTACTCGCCCTACCGTCAGGAAGTATATGCAGACCAGATAAAAGATGCGAAACCTGGTTTCGAGATCATGCAGGGCGTTTCGGTCATCATCAATGATGATGTCGAAGAAGCATTGAAGCCTTTGAAGCAAAACCTGGCACTTTATATCGGGGGTATGGGAGCCAAGTCCCGCAACTTCCATAATGAACTGGTGAAGCGCATGGGTTTTGAAGAGGCTGCGGAAAAGATCCAGGACCTGTTCCTGGCGGGTAAGAAGGATGAAGCCGCCGCTGCGGTGCCGACAGAACTTGCCGATGAGATTTCCCTCGTCGGGTCGGTCGACAGGATCAAAGACAGATTGCAGGCCTGGAAAGATACGCCGGTCACTTCATTACTGGTATCAACTCGTAGTATAGGTCAGCTAAGGACGTTTGCTGACCTGGTCCTTGGGTCCTGATTTAGAAGTGATGTTTCCGGTCACCTTTGATGCTCCATCCGAACCCGTTTCCATTGAGGAATGGGTTCGGCAAAACCAGGTGGCGATAAACAGGGGTTTGAAAGATACAGGTGTGGTCCTCATTAGAGGGCTCGCAGTGCAGGACCCTGGTGACTTCAACAGATTTGTTGTTGCGTTTGGATTACCAGCGTTTTCGTATCAGGAGTCACTCTCTAATGCGGTTCGCATTAATTATAGCGAGAGGGTGTTTACCGCGAATGAAGCGCCTCCGGAGGTAGAGATCTACCTGCATCACGAAATGGCCCAAACACCGGTTTCGCCGTCGGTTCTTTTTTTTTGCTGCATCTCGGCGGCGGAGCAGGGTGGGGCGACACCGGTATGCAGATCCGACCAACTCTTCAAAGCTTTTAGACTCAGTCACCCAAATTGGACAGAACAGCTGGTGGCCAAAGGTCTGCGGTATGTCACACGAATGCCCGCGGTTAGCGATGAATCATCGGGGCAGGGTAGAAGCTGGCGTAGCACCCTGGACGTTAGTGACAAACATGAAGCGGAGAAGAAGTTGGCTTCTCTGGGTTACGCTTATACCTGGCAGAGCAATGATGACCTTGAGACGCTTTCTCCTGCGTTGCCTGGGATCGTTGACCTGACTAATGGTGGGCAATCTTTCTATCATCAGTTGATCGCTGCTTACAGGGGTTGGCCCGGTGTTCGTGAAAATCCCACAAGTGGTGTCATGTTTGGAGATAAAACTGAAATACCGTTGGGGCTGCTTGAGTCGCTGAGCGTCATGGCAGAGGACTACACAACAGATCTGCGGTGGTTTGATGGTGAAATAGCGATTGTGGATAACAGGATGATAATGCATGGCCGCAGGCCTTATTCGGGGAACCGAAAAAGGCAGGTGCTGGTAAGTATGGCGCCCTGAGGGCAATGTGATACTTAAGTTGTTTCATGTGCCGGGGACCCGGTCGGGGACCCGGTCGGGAATCCGGTCGACAAGAATAATTTGGTGATGCGAAGATCCTGATGGTCTGAATCTTGGGTCACTTTCCCGATAAGGCTCTCAAAAACTTTAACAAGTTAAACTTACTTGAACTTGTTAAATATTTTCTCTAAACTCCGGCGATGAATCTGATGACAGAAAATCGCCTCGCGCGTCGTGCCTCGATGATGGAAACCGTACGACAGATGATTGCCGAAAAGGGCTACGAGTCGATTACGATTCGTGAACTCGCGGCAGCTTGTCGCGTTAGCGTACCTACCCTGTACAACCAGTTTGGTGGAAAGGATCAATTGCTGGCTGCAGCTATTGAAGATCATTTTGTAGGTGATCCAGACCAGGTAAAGATCAAGACGAGTCTGGTTGGTCTTGATCGTATATTCGCTATCCTTGATTTCATCACCTTCCAGTTTCTGCAGGCGCCTGACTTTCACCGGCGACTGCTGGAAGCGTTTGGCTCCCTGGATTCCACGCAACAGGTCCAGCGAAGTATTACAGCCAGTCTTGCGTATGAAATAGGCCAGGAACTCGGTGTGATGCAGGGCAGGCGCGAGCTTGAATCATGGGCTGATCCCGAGCTGCTGGCGGGACAGGTCACTACTGCTTTTATCAGTTCTACAATCGTCTGGGGAAGCGGGATTATTAAAGAGAGCCAGCTGACGGCTGCTGTTCAGTACGGGACGGGCCTTGTATTGGCTGGCGTTGTAACCGGCGACAATGTACCTCTGGTTCGGCAAAGGATTAAACCGGCTCAGGAGCTGTTACGCAATTCACAGAAACCTTCATCGAAAGATCAACCTCATCCAGACAGCCCACAAGCAGGAAAGGTGCAAGCAGGCTAGTTTTCAATTTTTAACGTACAATCCAAATAGACACATAAGGAGCTTCACCATGTCACAGCCATTTCCGAGTCATCCCAACCTTGAGGGAGGGTTTGCGCCCATTCATATGGAGTGTGATGCGCCAGACCTCGTCGTAGAGGGTGAAGTACCGCAGGAACTTCGTGGTGCGTTCTTCCGAAACGGGCCTAATCCACAATTCGCGCCAAGGGGTGAATATCACTGGTTTGGTGGCGACGGTATGGTTCATGGATTTTACATCGCTGATGGGAAAGTAAATTACAAAAACCGATACGTACAATCCGTTAAGTTTAAGAAGGAAATCGAGGCAGGCCGCTCCCTGTTTGGCGCCTTCAATCCCATGGGGAACGATGAAAGTGTGATGGGTCTCGAGACTGATGGCCTGGCAAACACAAATATTGTCTATCATGCGGGCAAACTGCTGGCGCTGGAAGAGGCCCACGCGCCGTTTGAACTTGATCCGATGACACTGGAATCAGTGGGCCCCCATACTTTCGGTGACAAGCTGGTTGGGCCTATGACTGCCCACCCGAAGATGGACCCTGAAACCGGTGAGATGCTGTTCTTTGGCTACAATGCCGATGGGATGATTTCGGAACACATGTCATTCCATGTGGTGAATAAAGACGGAAACCTGGTGCGTTCAGAAACCTTCAAAGCGCCTTATGCGGCTATGGTTCACGATTTCATGGTGACCCGTGAACACGTCATCTTCCCTATCATGCCGCTGACCGGTTCTATGGAGCGTGCTATGACCGGCGCGCCCGTTTACGCCTGGGAGCCGGAGAAGGGCGTTCACATTGGCATCATGCCAAGGAACGGAACTGTTGACGATTTGCGCTGGTTCCAGGGTGACCCTTCGTTTGTATTCCACCCAATGAATGCGCATACAGACGGAGACATCGTGACCTGTGACGTTTGCGAATTTGAAGAAGCGCCGTTATTCCCAAAGCCTGATGGAACGCCTGGCGACCCTGCCAAGGCTATTCCCCGGCTGACTCGTTGGACCTTTGACCTGGCCAAGAACACGAATGATTACAAATGGGAACGTTTGGATGATCTGGCGTGTGAATTTCCCCGTCTGGATGAGCGATACACGGGGATGAACTATCGCTATGGTTACTTTGCCGCTGATAATAATCCGCAGTTTAAGGTTGGAGGCTTTAATGCCATCGGCCGACGTGATCATGAGACGGGTAAGGTTGAGCTTCATGATGTTGGTGAGGCTTGTGCGACTAATGAGCCGATCTTCGTACCGAGATCAGCTGATGCCCCAGAAGGTGATGGCTTCGTGTTAGCCAACGTCTACGACGCGAACCGGAAGGCGAGCCACCTGATCATACTTGATGCACAGAATGTATCGGGTGAACCACTGGCTAAAGCCTACCTGGATCACCGCGTTCCATTCGGCTTCCACGGTAACTGGGCCCAGGACGTCGCCTAAGAACAAACTCGTGTCGCCAATGCCAACGCGATACGCTGGGCGTCGTTGTACATTTCCTGATGCCTAATGGGCCAATTGCTGTAGAGCGTTGCCTTATGACGACGCGAGCAGTCCGCCGATCAAAAAAGATCAACGATCGGGCTGAAAGTGAACCCTCGGCGCGTCGTTATAGACCACTGCGCACCGATGACAAACGGAGATGCCAACCGCAGACGAAAGTTGCGAGTCTAAGGGGGGTTACTTTTCCGTCAGCATCTTAATGTTCAGCAATACCTTATCAAACTGAGCCCTACGTCGTGCCATGTCTGTATTTTTAGCGGTCTGATCAGGAAGGTTTGATACGTCATAAACCAAGGTGTAGAGAAGCTTAGAGCTGTTATCGTTAACGGGTTTCGCTTCCATAAACCCATGGTAAAGATCGTAAAACTGTCCTTCTTTGATCGGCTGAGTATACCCATAAGAAAGATCTGTCTTGGCGACCATGATCTCGGTGATCGCTCCACCCAGTAGCACTCGAACGGTGCCTATGTTGCCGTCGCCCGAGGTAATTTCGCACTCAATATTCGCCCACACGCTAATGTCGCAATAGCCACCGGCGATCGCCCAAAGCTCCTCGGCGGATTTGTCTACATCAACTTCCATCTCAAGCCGCGTATATTCGGGTTCTGCAATCGCAGTCTCGAAGCCAATCAGGGTGCTGAATAAAACGATAGCGAGTATGAAATTTTTCATTTTTTGTCCTATAGAATGTTTTAGTGCAAACCTCACTTTTTGTGATCTGATAAAATATCCTATTGAAGCATCACATGACCATAAGAATTGACCGGGGAGTTCTGTCTTGCAATCGGCGAGTTGAAGCCACTTACCCTGCTTCAGCGCAGGTTAGCCCAATAATGACTGAGGCGCGTTAGCTAATAGGCAGCTGCACAACATTACACGAACTGAAAACGCGAACTGAAAACACAAATTGAAATCCACCGATGAGTTCGACGTTTATGGTCCTGCAACGAGGGCTGAGCAGCAAAAAATCTGAGCTCGAAACTAGGTGGCTTTATCTTTGTTACCCAGCGAAATTTGCTTTTTGGCCGGGGTGTTTGTCTGACCGCTGACACCTGGCTCAATAGACTGAATTTTCTTGCCCGACTCTAGATAGATCCTTGTCTTTTCTGCGATGGACTCTGAGGTTTGAACTGCTGCCGGTTGTTTCTTCTTAGCTGGCGCGCGCGTGGGTTTACTTGTCATATTCTTACGTTTTTCCAAGGGTTAGGAATCTATTATACTCGAAAATAGCCGGCAAAGTGACCTATGTCTTAGAGATGCAAAGTTAGGCTGCAGGGCACAAGCCTAGATTTCAGATCAATATCGAGTTAGTACTGAAATATTCCAAACTTTTAGCGTGGTTTGTGCAGGTGAGAAAACGCGATGGACAGCGACGTCCGAGATTGGGCCAAACAGGCGCTCCGATGGAGAACAGCTGAGTGATTGAGTTGTGGAATAACTTACTGCTCGGTCCTCACCTTGCGAAGTACAAATTCAGCGAGTGGTAGCGGTTACTGTCTCGTCAAAAGTGATCTGAACTTTTCTAAGACTGCGGTGCGTGAAACTCGGTAGATGACGTAAGTCACTACGGGACTCATCCAGCTGAAAGTGTTGGAGTCGTTCGAACAACTGCTCAAAAGCAATCGCAGATTCCAGCCTCGCAAGGGGCGCCCCGGGGCAAAAATGAACACCCTGGGAAAAAGCCAGGTGTCTGGACGCATTATTACGTTGGACGTCGAAAGTCTCTGGGTGACCAAAATGCGCTTTATCTCTGTTCGCACATCCATACATTACACCTACTCCAGCACCTTCCGGGATCTTGACACCGTTTAATTCAGTTGCTTTGGTCGCATATCGAAAATGAGTTTGAACCGGTGATTCAACGCGGAGAACTTCCTCGACAAGGTTGGGAATAAGCGAGCGATCTTCCAGTACCAATTTCATCTGATTGGGATGTTGCAGTAGTAACAACATACCGGCCGTAATCGTGTTGGTTGTTGTCTCGTTTCCCGCCACCAGAAACTGCAAGATGATGCTATTGAGTTCAGCATTATCCAGTGGGCGGTTGTCTTTAAAGCGAGCTCGAATGAGGTCTGAAATAAAGTCATCGCCGAGGTTTAGTTTCCGGTCAGCGATAATTTCATCGACCCATTCGGAAAAATCTTGTCGTAGCGCCTGAACGCGGACCATCTCTTGTTTTGACAGCATGCCTCCTAGATGAGAAATCGTATCCGACCAGGTTTTGAACTGACGTAACATATCGCGGGGTAATCCCAGAGCCTCTATGATCACGATCAGCGGCAAAGGCACAGCAAAATCATAATTCATCTCGCAGTTTCCAACGCTAATAAAATTATCAATAAGTTCGTCGGCAATCTCACGAATCCTGGGTTCCCAGCTAGATACCCGCTTTAGAGAAAATGCCTTGTTAACCAGGTTTCTATAGAACCGATGTTCCGGTGGATCAGCCGTCAGCAACGTGCGCACAATACCTTCACGGGGTCGGTGGCTACCATCTGCGGCGGACGGGACCTGGACACCGGTTTTAGATGAGAAGGTATTCGTATCTTTAACAACCTGCATGACCAGGTCGTAGCGGCTGACCAGAAAGAAATTTCGATCCGGAACCTGAAAAACACCACCGTCTTCACGCAGGGCGTGATAATAATCAAACGGGCATTCCGTGATGGCTGGGTCGAGCGGATCGCGATTTAATAGTGAACCATTCATGACGCCATAATACCTGTACTGTTGCTGCGGGACTATTGCCGCCATTCCTTAAAGGCCCGTACAGATGACTGATATAAATCTAACGCTGACTCGTGCTCGGGCTCAGAGAGTAAATCAACAATGCTTGACATCGCATCATTCTGATTTCAGCTCAAGAGCCAACAGGAGATTGCCAGGCATGTGATTGTATAGGCTATAACCCGAACTCAGTAATAACAGACCGTTGTTAGCGACCGGTCCAGCTCCTCCACTCATCGAGCCTCCTTTCGTCAGCGTACCGAGCGTGCTGGTGAATTCTTGTTGGGAAGTGTCCAACTCCCAAATAATCTTACCGGTATCAATTGCGAAGGCGCGAGCCACGCCATCCATGGAACCGGCAATGACAAGATCTCCGATGACTGTCGGGACCTGGGAAATCCCAGGGTGGCAATGGTCTCGCCCAACACATTTATCCTCAAGTAGTGTGGACCACAGAAGATCCCCGCTATTGGCGTCCAATGCATGCATACCTGGTCGATCCGGGGTGGGGTAAGTGCGTCCATCGGCCATATCACTGATGGGTATTAATAGTGTTTCCCCACTTGCAGCAATCCCGAAATGGATCCCACCTTGGATGCCACCTCGACCGACCCGTGTTTGCCAAACTAGTGACCCGTCTTTCGGGCTGAGTGCATGAACGAACCCGGATTTTTGTCCAGCGATAACGAGGCGTCCATGGTCTGTTGTGTTCACAATGACAGTTGCACCACCGAAATCGAAATCTGGTCCATTCTCTACCGGACAGTTCTCGGGCGTGGTGGTGTCACAGGCTGAGTTCCAAACATCATTAGCGGTCGCCTGAAAAGCCCAATTGAGTTTCCCCGTGTCTAAATCCATCGCCAGCATCGCATCGCTGGTGAGGCTGGCGGGGGAGGACATGTTTTCTCCTGTGCCAACGTAGAGTTGATTGTTAATCACATCTATTGAGGGGCTATTCCATACGACAGCGCCCGACGGACCGATAATATTGGTACCAACAGAGTTTTGGCCAGTGACGGCAGGCTCTTCCTCAATGGTATAGGTTTTCCATTGTATCTCGCCGGTAATAGCGTTTATTGCAGTGACTGAGCCGCGAAACGTACAGCATTCGTAGTCAGGATTGATCGGTAGGCTGACTTCCAGGGAGGAGACAGGTACGTAAAGCATATTGTTGTTCAACGAAGGTGAGCCTGTGATTGTCGCGTTGGGATGATCGTCGGCTCGCGTGCGCCACATTTTTTCTCCGGTATTTGCGTTGAGGCCATAGACATTGCCGATAACATCCCCAAAGAAAATCATCGGATCAGGACCTGATGCGGAATAGGTAATACCGGTCCTGACTTCTGCGGATGCAATATAGGACCAGCTTGCACATCCTTCGTCGCGGTCTAACGAATATACAATGCCACTATGTGAGCCAACAAATATTTGATTACCAGCGAAAGTAGGCTGTGACCTGACTCTGCTCGAGTCTGGAAAAGCGATTGCCCATTTGGTCGTTAACTTAGTGATATTTGTAGAGGAAATGCCGGCAACTTCGGTTGATATCGCACGTGTATTTTCGGGTTGTATTCCCCAGTTGATCGACGAACTCGATGCGAGTGTTGCACTTTTGTTATCGCAGGCGGGTAATGGCGTCAGCTCGCCGCCCAGTTTTACGCCGCTAATATACTCAGCAACCTCTCTTTTTTCTTGAGCGGTTAACGACTGCGCTTCGTCGCGCATGACACCCTTAGTGATTGTATGCAGTACGGATTCAGGGGTCATCAGGCCGATCATTTCTCGCTGCGGCGCTCTTTTAACAGCGCCACCATGGCATGCTATGCATGCGCGATCGAAGTGGGCTTTGCCGGGTAGTACTTCTCTGGCCGCCTGTATATCGGCATACTGCTGAGATCCTTCAGTATGTACGGGAGGGGTAGTGGCTACAATAGGGTTGGATTCTTGTTGTGTAGATGATTGATTACATGCGGATAGGAGCAATGCAAGCAACAATATTGAATAATGCATGGAGAGGGTTCCAAGTTTTTGTTTATCTGGAATGCTAACACAGTAGCAGGGTGCTCTAGCCGCTCTGGGTTGTGAGAGTCAATTGAGCCGAAAGATCAGGAGCAATAGCGGAGAGTACGGTTAGTTATAATATATCAGTCCTGTGACGGGTCGGGGATTCTCTGGTATTTTGAGGTTTGGATTTATTTTAACAGTGCGCTCTGCCAACTCTTTGCCATTCAAACCACGCATCACGATGTTAGTAACCAGAAGGTCGGTGTGGACTTTTGCCTTGCTAAAAATCTCTAATGCATCTTCAGCATTCGAGGCATTATTTCAAACCGAGAGTTCCTCTAAAGCGTTTACAAGATCTTCTTTCGAATAAGGTTTCTTAAGAACGGGAAATCGATTGTCTTCTTCTTGCGTTGAGTTGGACATCTTCTTTTCAAAGCCCGAGGTTAGCAAAACCTCGATACGTGGATAGTTTGCCTGCACGTGCAGTACCAGGTCCCTTCCATTATTATCTCCGGGCATGACGATGTCGCTGAACACCAGATTAATCTCATCGTGACAATCCTCCAGTATATCCATAGCCATTCTCGCGTTTTCTGCCTCTAATATACGGTATTCGAGAGAAGCGAAAATTCGGCACGAATATCTTCGTACCCGTGGCTCATCTTCAACGACTAGTACCGTTTTAGCTTCAGTTTTGCTTTGATTTTCTAGCATTCCCAGTCCAATCGTATACGTTTTTCGTGCTCTTAAAGCCTATTTGGGCTTGTGAAAATAACAGAATATCGTCTAATATCTTGTTGTAAACCTAGCACGGCGATTCTGCGGAGAAGCAAGCGGGCATGATCATATAAGTGATTTTGGATAGGGTATAGATACGATTACCTTAGGGTGTCAATAGATTACAAAAAGTCACAATTCAAGAATATTGCGTTCTGGATGTACGATGAGACAGCATATTCGGACATGTTATAAAATATCGGCGTATTGCAATCATTTTTATATTATCTACTAACGTAGGGTTGAATCAGAAAATTGTCTAAAGAGATCATATTAGTAGTAGATGACGATGAAAGAATTTGTCGATTGCTTGAGAGGTATCTTTCAAAGCAGGGGTTCGAAGTAAAGTCTTGTTATAGTGGTGAGGGAGTCGCAAAAATCATTGCAGATCTACAACCAAGTTTGCTTCTTCTCGATCTAAACCTACCAGGCGAGCACGGGTTTGACATCGCTAAGAGAGTCAGGGCGTTCGATAAAAAAATTGGGATTATTATATTAACGGGTAGTGGCGATAGTATTGATCAGGTCGTTGGCCTTGAGATAGGTGCTGATGATTTTGTCGCAAAGCCTTTTGACGAAAGGCAGTTACTGGCTCGGATTCGAAGCGTGTTGCGCCGTGTGGAGGCGTCAACAATTGAGGCAGAAGATGATCTGGCTAGTATCGAGATAGGTGATATCACGTTGAACCTGGAGTCTTATGAAGCCACGAATAAGGAAGGGTCTATTGGCCTTACGACACACGAATTCCAACTAGTTGCTATTTTGGCTAAAAGCCAAGGCAGAGTGTTAAATAGAGATCAAATATTAGACCAGTTGTCTGGCCGAGATTGGGTTCCCTACGACCGCAGTATTGACGTTCTTGTGGGTAAGATTCGGAATAAGATAAAGGCTGCAGGCGAACCGAATTTGATAATCACCGTGAGGAATGCAGGCTACAAGATAGCTGCGTCGGGGAAAGTCGCGAGCTAATCCGGCTTTGATTTGAGAATATGACAACTCGCCCATTAATTGTACAGAACGATCGCGCACCTGCTGCGTGGCGGAACCAAACCCATAATAGTACCAGGCATGTTGATGGTGTCGACTTATTGTCAAACCCGAATCTCCCGGTTAGTGGCTGCTTAAGATGATCGATTTATCAGCTGAGAAAGTTCTCGATGAACTTTTCACGATGAATTTTTCCATCGCTGCAGATCTTAGCGTATACAATATAACTCCCCGTTTACTGCGTTACCTGGGCTGGCAAGCCCGAGATCTTTGGTCCACTCACATTGTTAGGGTTTCCGGTTGTTGATCCGTATTTCCTTCGATCCATCGCTGTAAAAAACCCTCTGGATTCATACCGCCCAGCGAACCATGCGGCCTGATGGTGTTGTATTCGTCAAGCCAGTGATTGATCACCACTCGCGCTTCCGTCATTGAACTAAACAGCCAGCGATCCAGGCAAGTCGTGCGAAAGATCGAGTTGAAGCTTTCACAATAAGCGTTCTGCCACGGACTGCCTGGATCGATGTAATGCGTATCCACGTGTTTCCCCTTCAGCCATTTTTGCACTGCAGACGAAACCATTTCGGGCCCGTTGTCGCTGCGCAGACATGCTGGACGGCCATGCTCGCGAAATAGCTCCTCGAGAACAACGATGACGTCACCTGCGGTCAGGCTGCGGCCAACGGCAATCTTAAAGCCCTGACGAGTAAACTCATCAACCACCGTCATACACTTCAGCTGTCGAGCATCCTCGGTGCGGTCGAAGACAAATTCGTAACTCCATACATGGTTCGGAAATTGTGCCCGGTTTACCCACTGTGTCGTGGTGCCCAGAAGCTTCCGTTTACGACGTTTTCGAACCACCTGCAGCCCCTTACGGCGGCGAATCAAGCGGACTCGCTCACGACTAATGACTAGTTCTTCGCTCAGCAGAAGATCGTAGATCTTGCGGTAGCCCCAGTACGGGTACTGCCGCGATAAGCTCACCACGCGCTGGTACCGCTCATCCTTAAATTTATTACTGCCAACATAACGGTAACTCGATCGGTTCATCTGCATTGCCTGACAAGAGCGTCGTTCGCTCACGTCATACTCACTTTTCAAGTACGTCACGCTGCGGCGGCGCTCTGCCAGGCTCACCACTTTCGGCTGTTGACGTCCTTTAACATCCGTATATCTAAGGTCTGTTCCGCGACAATTTTCTTCAGCTCGCTATTCTCGTGTTCAAGCTCTCGAAGCCGTTTCGCCTCCGAGACCTCCATGCCACCAAACTTTGACTTCCACCGATAAAACGACTGCTCCGAGCAGTTATGTTTGCGGCATAAATCTGCCACTGACAGCCCAGCCTCTGCTTCGTGCAATATCCGGATGATCTGTTCTTCTGTAAATCGCTTGCCCTTCATCAGTTCCTCCTGATTCGAGAAACCCTAACATAACAACTGGACCAATT
>Ga0315334_10001849_pt1 | contig 13187 bp, 10 predicted proteins | sample M150034915metaG_FD_205555 | JGI IMG/M metagenome (GOLD analysis project Ga0315334, IMG submission 205555) | Ammonia-oxidizing marine archaeal communities from Monterey Bay, California, United States - M1 500m 34915 | ecosystem: Environmental > Aquatic > Marine > Intertidal zone | place: USA... | reverse complement strand
CTCACTAGCTATCACTCACATCCTCTTTATTACAATCCCGTGCCCTTTGTTTCTGGTCTCGCGTTGAAAAACAAAAACAAAGTGGTTTCTTTGATAGGGCTGAATTTAAGTTTTCAACTGGCACGATACCACCGTGTGTATGGCCAATTTGCGATAAACAATTATGACTCTGAGAAAATCGCATTTCAGATTGGATACCGAGGATACAATTATTTTGGATTATCCAATTTTATGATCCAGACAGAGTATAACGCGGTCGCGAACCGAGCCTATGAAACAGCGAACAGAAGATTAAATTCCGTACACTATAACCTTCCAGTAGCACATGTTAAGGGAAATGGATTCCAGGAATTTCTTCTTAGATCGAATTATGAATTGTACAGGGTTTACGCTGAATTGACTTCTGTGTATTACATTACCAAAGATTATTCTGCCACTGCACTGCTTCCAATTTATAGGGAGCTTGATCGCACCTCTGATAATATTTTATACGTGAATTTAGAGCTTGGTTATCGCTTCAATAAAAAAATGAATCTGATGCTGTTTGGCTCCTGGACGTATCGCTCAATTGACAATCCTAACATGCCAACGGCAAATACATTAACCGTAGGATTGAAAACTGGTTTCATTAACCACTACAAAGATTTTTAATGCGGATACTAATTTACATAGCATTGATTTTTTCGGCGAATGTTTTCGCTCAAAACGAGGTTGGCTATTTATTTGAAGAAATGCCCTCGGATTCTGTTACGCCAAAATCATTAAGAAAACATATACGTTTAAAGCCCTTAATTCGACAGCCAAACACTGCAGATGACAAGACATCTTACATCCAAATTACTGGTTTGAGCGATCTGAATTATTTTCAACAGGTAAGCCCTGGGTTAAAAACAGGTCTTGGAGTTGAGCTAAAAGGAGCAATTAAAGACAAGTTTACCTATAGAATATCGGGGGTTGAAGGTATTAGTGAGTCAGGCCCACTTTTCTCTCCCAAGACATATATAAGCGATTCATTGGGGCAGTTTCTGCTTTATTCAGACATCAGAAGCAGAATTTCGTACACCCCAAACCAAGTGTTTAATTTTCAAGCCGGGCTGGACCACAATTTCATAGGAGAGGGAAGTCGCTCAATGTTTTTAGGGGATTATGGGGTGCCTTATCCTTTTGGGCAAATTAGGATGCGTTTTTGGAGGGTGGAATATTCGATACTTTATCAATTCCTAAGAGAAAGAGATAACAACACGTGGGAAGGGAAATTTGCTTCCAGTCATTATCTTACATTTAACGCCACAAAGTGGTTGAGCTTCGGATTGTTCGAATCGGTAATCTTCCAACCCAAGGACACTCTTTTAAATCGTGGTTTCGATGCAGAGTACTTGAATCCATTTGTTTTTTATCGCCCTCAGGAATATTCTCTTGGTTCTTCGGATAATGTGCTGCTCGGAGTAGATCTTTCTGCCTATTGGAGGGAGCACACTTTTTATGCTCAATTCATTTTAGACGAGTTCTTTTTGGAAGAAATAAAAAACCGTAGCGGTTGGTGGGCAAACAAGTATGGAGGTCAGTTTGGAATTAAGGGTCGGTTCCATCTGGGTGAAAATGATTTTTTCTACCGCTTGGAATATAATTTCGCAAGACCATATACCTATTCGCACCTATCGGAAGAGCTCAACTATGGAAACCAAAATACTTCGTTGGCCCATCCATATGGCGCAAACTTTATGGAGCTTCTCGGTGAGCTGAAATGGCAGCGAAACAAGTTTTTTGGAAAACTTTTTGCTAATTATTTTCTGCGTGGCAATGACAAAGACGGATATAATTATGGAGGGGATATTTATCAATCCTACGTCAACAGACCGTATGAATACGATCATTATATTGGACAAGGGCAAGGGTATAATGGAATAAAAACAGTAATAACATTTGGCTACAAGGTATTAAATCATGGAAATCTAAACGCATTTATAGAAAACCACTTCAGTGGCACAACACGCGACAATAAGATGCGGTATTCTTTGGTAGTTGGGCTTCGAAGTATGCTTTGGAACGATTATAGAAACTACTAATTTTTACTGTTCCCTCATCATTTAGCATACTTCAATAAATGAGTAACAACAATTATACTTGCAAATTGGCTCTATAAATATCAAATTACTATCTTTACGGTCCAATAATCTAAATAATAATTATGAAAAAGATTTACTTAAGTATTTTATCTGTTGCAATAGTTTCACTATTAAATGCGCAGGTAAAACAATTAAACGGGCCTATTAAAAGATCCAATGATCATACAGAGGCCAAAGTTGTTGCTGTAAACAACAACATAGAAAAAGCAGTTACAATTTGGGAGAGCTCATTTGGGACTCCTTCTGAATGGGTGCTCGATCACGATGCTGCGGATTGCGCATTGGATTGGAGCATCGGCATTGTTTCATGTGCCGGTTCATACCCGATTGCGGACATCGCTTCAACTTCAGCCGCAGACGGTTGGGCTGTTGTGGATTCTGATTATTATGGTGGTGCTACTGGAGGAACTGAAGTAGAGGACAGCTATATTACAATGGCAACCGCGGTTGACCTTAATACATATCCAAATGTTGTTGTTCAATTCGAAACGCACTACAGAAGATACAACTCTGAACGACCTTATGTAGTTGTTGGTATAGGTGATGGAACAGGTCCTGCAAGTGTTGTATGGCCTAACTTAGATCCTTTAACAGATATCTCAGCGATGTCTAATGTATTTGATGCATTTCCTAACTGGGTAAATGGCACGGCGACTGATAATCCACAAGTAATGCAAGTAAACATTAGCCCAGCGTTGGTTGGTCTTTCAGCTGCTCAATTGGGTGATATTTACATTCGCCTTAACTGGACTGGTACTTGGGGATATGCATGGTTTGTTGATGATTTTAAGATCATAGAGCAACCTCAAGATGATATTCAAAATACTGCTGCATGGGTAGTTGGTGAAAATAACGGCGGAATTGAGTACGGAAGAAACCCAGTGGATCATTTAGATGCAAACTGGACCATTGGTGCAGAGATCTTTAACTTCGGTGTGAACGATCAGACCAATGTTACTTTAACTGCAGATTTCGTTACATTCAGCTCTGGAGGAACAGATCCATTGTTAATGGCAGATTCAACTGTAATTATTGAAACTTTAGAAACTCCTGCACTACCTGTCGGAACATATACAGGAACATATACGGCTGTTTCAACAGAAGAAACAGGTGGAACAGTTTTCGGCAACAATGTTAGAACAAGAGTGTTTGAGGTAACCCCTGTAGATAATATTTATTCTACGGACGGTATTGATGTTTATCCTGCTGCAGATCTTGATTTAACTTCTATTGGGACAAATTCTTTTACTGGTGGTGAAGACGGATTAGTTCTTGCATCAATGTACCATATCAAACAAACCACTACCGTTTCAGGGATGAGAGTTATGCTTGCTACTGGAACAGTTGCAGGTGGTGAAATATACGGAAGTATTATTGACACTACGAATTTCTGGCAGGACGATATGACCGGACTTTATCTTAGTGCTGGCGTTACAGTTACTGCAGCTCATATCGCTACTGGTTATGTTGATGTTCCATTTTCTTCTCCCGCTTCGTTGAATCCGGGAGAGTATTATGCTGCAATTGAATTGTACAGTAATGCAAATGCGAACGATATCCGGGTTTTAGATGATAGAACAGTTGCGCAACCATATTACGCAGGATCTATTTACATCCCAGGCGATCAATCCTACTCAAACGGTACTGCTCTTGGTATTCGTCTGTTGATGGGGTCAGCTTGGCTTGGTTTGGGTGAAAACACTTTAGCTGGTGTTTCTATTTTCCCGAATCCATCTCAAGGAGTTATTACTGTAACAAATGACAATGGTGCATCTAATGCAATCGTTGTTCACGATGTATTAGGAAAACAAATTCTTTCAAAAGAAGCGAATTCAGAAACTACATTAGACTTGTCTAATAATGGTGCTGGGGTTTTCTTTGTATCGGTTACCAACGAAGCTGGTACGATTGTAGAGAAAGTTGTTATAAAGTAATATTTGATCAATCACATATTTAAAAAAGGATCGGGCTTACCCGATCCTTTTTTTGTTTGGAAGCACCGTCTTTATAACGCCTCTATTTACAGGCCTATTACGTGTTTTACTTCAACTTCTGTTACGCGTAGTTGTTTCCCCTCTTTACTAAGGTAGGTTCGTGAAACAAGCCTTCCGTGCACGGCAAGCTGTTTTCCCTTTTTACCATACTGTTCAATAAACTGCGCCAAATTTCCCCAGGCAAAAATACGATGCCAGTTGGTAGTCTTACTATTGCTTTTTATTGAGTACTTATTCGTTGCTAATTTAAATCGAGCAACTTTCCCTCCATTATCAAAATTGGTGATTTGAGCATCGTCTCCCATATTACCAATGAGCGTTATATGATTTTTAATCGTTTGCATAGCCCTGGTTTTATAGAATAATTAAATCATTCACCTCGACCTCCGAAACGAATCGTTTGCTTCCATCTTTCTGGTAAAATCGGGTCGTGAGCCTGCCTTCTACTGCGATCTCCATTCCCACAACGCCAAGCTCCTCTATCACCTTGACCCACCGACCCCATGCAGACATGCGGTGCCAATGATTTTTGTTTTTTGTATTTCCTTCTTCATCAAGGTATATTTCTTTTGTAGACATGGTAAATTGTGCTACTTTTTTTCCTGTGGGTAATTCATAAAAGCGGGGCTCAGAAGTGAGCTTTCCTACTAAATTAACGTGATTCATTTTAAAGTGTTTTGTAGTAAAAAAAATAGAGCCGGTCGGTAGGTTTTCCGATCCGGCTCTGTGGTTGTAGGTTAGATTATTTTTCATTTTCTGATTTGGGTGCAAGCAACAAAAACTCATTTACTTCAATTGCTGTACTGAATCGTTTCTCGCCTTCCTTTGTTTCATAGCTGCTATTAACCAGCTTTCCTTCAACAACAACCTCCTGACCTTTATTCAAGATCTTGGATATAAGCTCTGCTGTTTTACCCCAAGCGGTAATAGTGTGCCACTGAGTGTTTTCCTGCCATGCGCCTTCCTTGTTCTTGTAATTTTCATTAGTTGCAAGTGAAAAACGTGCAACAGTTCTCCCTGAATCCAATGTCACAACCTCTGGCTGTGCCCCTAATCTTCCGATCAAACTAACTTTGTTTCTTAATGTGTTCATGTCTTTTTTATTTTATTTAAACATTAATAATTATTTTGTCCTGTACCGGCTATTTACCGGATTCGACACAGCAAAGTTGAGTCGGCATGGTTGTTTTATCCGGTTATTTGTCGCTTACTGTCGAATGTCTTTCGTTTGTAATTGATTATTACCGTTTTTTATTCTGATTTTCAGTATTTTGTAATTTTTTTCCTTTTAAAAATTATTTTCATAATTCTATAAGCAATAAAAGAAAAAGAGCATTAATTACCGATACGAACCTTCTGACAGGTTCGGAGTTTATGGTATAGTAAGATGGGGGAAATGAATTTTAGGTTCTCTACTTTATCTCAATGAAGCATTGATCATGTCCAAAGTAGCTGATCCGGGACAAAGAGTGTTTTTATCCAGCTGATTTAAGGGAGCAGAGCTTGAATTCAATATTTCATGCAAATCAATACTTTCCGGATCCATGTAAATTAACCCGGTAGGGATATTACCGCTTTTTTGGGCATTCATAAATGAGGCTCGGGCAGAATCGAAATCTGTTGGATCCCAATCTTTAGCGAGCTTGTCAAGATATATTTTAGAACCGTCGTGCAGGGTGATCGTTTTTTGAGAGCCCTCCTTATAATCTGCTACGATCTGTTCTTTTTCAGGAACAAAATCCAGTGAAGATGTAGCCTCTGCATGTTCCCTGAAATAATCATACGATTTTGTGGAGCCAGAATTATTATTAAATGTAACACAGGGTGAAATGACGTTAATAAAGGCAAATCCATTATGATTGATCGCCGCCTTTAATAAAGGAACCAATTGTGTTTTGTCGCCACTAAAACTTTGCGCCACGAAAGTACCCCCGAGTTCAAGGGCAAGACTAGCCATATCAATTGATGAAAACGGACTGGGGGCACCCTTCTTACTTCTTGACCCTTTATCCGCAGTCGCGGAATCCTGCCCCTTTGTTAGACCATAACATCCATTATTCATTAAGACATAAACCATATTTATATTCCGCCTTATGGCATGAACAAATTGACCCATTCCAATTGAAGCACTGTCTCCATCACCCGAAACACCAATATAAACCATATCTCCGTTGGCCATATTCGCCCCGGTAGCAACAGAAGGCATTCTTCCATGAACTGAATTAAACCCGTGAGAATTATTTAAATAATAAGCGGGGGTTTTAGAGGAGCATCCAATACCCGATAATTTGGCTATTTTATGTGGTTCAATAGACATTTCATAACAAGCCAATGCAATTGAGGCACTAATGCTATCATGACCGCATCCGGCACAAAGAGAAGACAAGCCCCCCTCATAATATTTTTTAGTATAGCCTAATTTATTTTCAGGCAGCTCTGGATGAATGAATTTTGGAACCTTATATGACATATTTAAGCATTATTTAGTGCTAAATGAGACGAAACCTCTCTTTTAATGGCATCCGCAGTTATGGGTATGCCGTTATAATTAAGTACGGATATTAATTTCTGTTGCGGTATTGCTAATTCCTTCATGAGTAATGTTTTCATTTGAGCATCTCGGTTTTGCTCAATAACGAAAACCTTTTCGTGCTGGTCGATGAATTCTAGTACCTCATTATTAAATGGAAATGCTACTATTCTCAAGGAATCTACTTGTATTCCCTCTTTTTCCAAAAGATCCATGGCTTCAACTGCCGCATAATTTGTTGTGCCAAAAAACAGAAGTGCATTCTCCGAATTATTCTTTTTTTGATATACTATTGGAGAAGGAACAATATTCTTCGCCGTTTCCCACTTCTTCAAAAGGCGATCCATGTTCTGTTTATACTTCTGTTCATTTTCAGTATACGAAGCATTCTCGTCTTTTGATGTGCCTCTTGTAACGTAAGCTCCTTTAGTGGGGTGAGTTCCAGGATAGGCTCGGTATGTAATACCATCGTTATCGATATCTTTATAACGACCATAATTCTGTATTTCATCAAGGTCTTCAGCCGATAGTACTTTGCCCTTATCGTATTTACGATCATCATTCCATTCAAAAGGTTCACTTAAATGATCATTCATCCCTAAGTCAAGATCACTCAATAAAATCACCAATGTTTGCAATCGATCGGACAGGTCAAAACTTAAGGCCGTTAATTCAAAGCATTCTTTTGGATTTGCGGGGAATAATAAAACATGTTTGGTATCCCCGTGAGAAGCATAAGCAGCGGCAAGAACATCAGACTGTTGTGTTCTTGTTGGCATGCCCGTGCTCGGTCCTCCACGCTGCACGTCTATAAGCACACCTGGTATTTCTGCAAAATAAGATAGGCCAATGAGCTCATTCATTAATGAAAGACCCGGGCCACTGGTAGCTGTAAATGCGCGAGACCCGTTCCAATTTGCTCCCATTACCATGCCGAGGGCTGCCAATTCATCCTCAGCCTGTATAATGGCAAAGTTGTTCTTTCCACTAACAGGATCTACCCTTAATTTTTTTGCGTAATGCTCAAATCCCTCGGCAACTGACGTGGACGGTGTAATAGGATACCACGCCAAAACTGTTGCACCTGCATATACAGCTCCCAATCCACATGCCTTATTTCCATCGATAAAGATCATATCCTTCAAGTTGTCTCTTCGTTCCAACCTCACCTTCAACGGATATTCAAAATGCTCTTTGATATAATCTACCCCAATATTAAGTGCTTGAATGTTAGCCGAAATTAGCTTCTCTTTTCCAGAAAATTGTTCTTCCAGTAATTGCTTTATAACATCGAATTCTAAACCCATTAAAACAGTTAAGGCACCTATATAAATAATGTTCTTAAACAATTGTCTGTGTCTGGGGTCTGAATATGCTTCCGCAGACAGTTTCATTAATGGTATGGGAATCTGATTTATGTCTTCTCTGTAAAACTCTTCATGCAGTGGTTTTGTGCTATCGTATAATAAATAACCCCCCGGGCTAATATCTTCAATGTCCTTAGCCATGCTCTCTGGATTTACACAGACAATCATGTCAATACCTTCTCTTCTACCCAAATAACCATTTTCATTAACCCTTACTTCATACCAAGTAGGCAACCCCTGAATATTCGAAGGAAAAATATTTTTAGGAGAAACAGGGATGCCCATTCTGAAAACAGATTTGGCAAACAACAAATTGGCACTGGCAGAGCCAGTCCCGTTCACATTCGAAAATCGTATTACAAAATCGTTTACTTTACTCATAAATTACCCTCCTGCTTTTGTTACTTTATAAAGATATTTTTGCATGTCCCACGCACTTGTCGGACATCTTTCTGCGCATAGCCCGCAATGCAAACATACATCCTCATCCTTTACCATAACTCTTCCTGTTTTAAGTTGATCGGAAACTAAAATATCCTGTTCAACATTTAAGGCCGGAGCAGATAATTTATTTCTTAAATTTTCTTCTGTATCGTTTTCGATAAAGGTAATGCACGATGTTGGACATACATCCATGCAAGCATCACACTCAATGCAAATGTTTTCGGTAAATACCGTTTGAACATCGCAATTTAAACAACGTTGCGCTTCAGAAAAAGCAGTCTTAACATCAAAGCCAAGCTCTACTTCCATTTTGATGTTGTTGAGTGATGCGCTTTTATCCGCATGTGGAACTACATATCTTTGATCAGATGGAACATGACTGTCATAGGCCCATTCGTGAATTCCCATTTTTTGATTGATCAAATTAGAAAAGGGATCCAAACGATCATTCACGTTTTTAGAATTACAAAAAAGATCAATGGAAACCGCGGCCTGATGGCCATGTGCAACAGCCGTAATGATGTTTTCCGGACCAAATGCAGCATCCCCTCCAAAAAACACATTTTCAATAGTGGATTGAAAAGTAACTTCATTCACCATGGGCATATTCCATTCATCGAATTGCATTCCAAGGTCGCGTTCTATCCAGGGAAATGTATTTAGCTGCCCAATAGCGATCAAAACATCATCCGCCTGAATTGTTACATCGGGTTCTCCTGAAGGTGTTAAAGTTCGTTTTCCCTTCTCGTCATAAGTAGCGGTCATTTTTTCAAAACAAATACCAACCAGCTTTCCTTCTTTTACGACAAATTCTTTTGGCCGATGATTCTCAAGAATTGGAATATCTTCACGCATGGCATCTTCCTTTTCCCAGGGCGATGCTTTCATGTCTTTAAATGGACTTCGCACCGTTACTGTTACATTTTCACCCCCAAGTCTTCTCGAGGTTCGGCAGCAATCCATTGCAGTATTGCCCCCTCCAAGAATAATAACGTTTTTTCCAATAGAATGGGTGTGCTCAAATGCAACACTGGATAACCATTCGATCCCTATATGAATATTAGCGTCTGCCTGTTTTCTTCCGGGAATATCCAAATCCCTGCCTCTTGGAGCACCCGTGCCAACAAATACAGCGTCGTAATTTTTGTCCAAAACTTCCTTCAGGCTTGAAACATATGTTTTGAAATGAGTATGAATCCCCAGATCAAGTATGTAATTAACCTCCTCGTCCAAAACTTCTATTGGCAATCTAAACGCTGGTATCTGACTCAGCATCATGCCCCCGCCTTTCTTCTGCTCATCAAACAAATGGATCTCATATCCCAGTGGTGCCAAATCCCTTGCAACTGTTAGAGAAGCCGGCCCCCCTCCAATAAGGGCTATTTTTTTGCCGTTCGGCTTAAAGGGTCCTTTGGGCATTAATGATTTAACATCCCCCTTATTGTCTGCAGCAACTCGTTTTAATCTGCAAATTGCCACTGGCTCTTCCTCTACCCTAACCCTTCTGCATGCAGGTTCACAAGGACGATCACAGGTCCTCCCCAATACACCTGGGAAAACATTTGATTCCCAGTTTACCATATAGGCATCCGTGTATCTTTCTGCAGCGATTAATCTTATATATTCAGGAACGGGAGTGTGGGCAGGACAAGCGTGCTGACAATCAACTACTTTATGATAATATTCAGGGTTTTTAGTATCGGTAGCCTTCATCCAAAGAGCACATAAATTATGTCCCATAAAAGTAATATATATTTAACTAAATCCGGGGGTGTAGAACATTAATTTAAAGCATTTACTATAATAGGTTTGAATCGTTATTGTTTTTTAAAAATACTCTATATTGATAGAGGCACATTTCTTTTTTAGACATTGTAAATCGCGGTGTTTTTATTTTATTTAAACCGTATCTTGTCCCTGATGGAACAAAAACGTCTTAACAAAGCTATCTCGGAAACGGGCCTTTGCTCTCGCAGAGCAGCCGACAAACTTATCGAAGATGGCAAGGTTCAGGTTAACGGTTGTTTGGCTGAGCTCGGGACAAAGGTCAACACAAACGATGAAATATGTGTTTCAGGAAAGATAATCACCAAAAAAGTTGAAAACATATACCTGGCCTTCAACAAACCAACAGGAATTACTTGCACAACTGATACTTCGATCAAAGACAACATAATCAGCTACATTAACTACTCAGAACGTATTTTTCCAGTTGGCAGGTTGGACAAACCAAGTGGGGGGCTGATCATAATGACCAACGATGGTGATATTGTAAATAAAATTCTACGCTCAGGGAACAATCATGAAAAAGAATATATTGTTACAGTGCACAAAAAAATAACCGACCGTTTTGTTCAGCGCATGGCTAGTGGCATTCCTGTATTGGATACAATTACCAAGAAGTGTTCTGTTCATAAAACTGGAGACCAAGAATTCAATATCGTCTTAACTCAGGGATTGAATCGACAAATAAGAAGAATGTGCGACCATTTAGGATACAACGTGCTTTCATTAACACGCGTTCGAATCATGAACATCCCTCTGGACAGATTAAAGTCGGGAACTTATCGCAAGATCACTAAAACCGAATTACAAAACATGCATTTGTTGATGAAAGATTCGGTAAAAACGGAAGAAGCATCATGAATAGGGCACTCCATAGGGTTACACTAGCGAAATAATTCTCTATCTTTAAAATCCAATAAATTTGCAGTAAATGGGCACAGGAGATTATCAGGGTAAAAGATTTCAGAATGGCACTAGCTCGAAAATTGTCGATTCATTAACAATTGAAGAGGCCCTGCAAATTAACATCAACCAAGAACCGTTCACCGTAACAATGCGCACACCGGGTGATGACCCTGCTCTTGTTCGTGGGTTGTTACACACTGAAGGGGTGCTAAAAAACACTTTGTACAGCCCCGATATTGTTTTAAAAAAAGAAAATGAGAATGGAATTGTAACAGTCGCTGATTTATCGATACCAAAAAGTGAGTTGGGAAAAGGATATTCCAACAGCAGAAGTTTATTATCCGTTTCGTCCTGCGGAATCTGTGGCCGAAAGGAACTCGATGAGCTTGCCTTAGTGGGTGAAACCATTGCCACAAAAAAAACCATTGGTATTTCTGTTCTTCACAAAATGTTCGATAAAATGACTCAGGAACAACAAACATTTAAACGATCTGGCGGATCTCATGCTTCCGGAGTTTTTGATTTTAACGGTAAATTAATGTCGTTAAAAGAGGATATTGGAAGACACAATGCAGTGGACAAAGTGATTGGGGAATTAATATTGAAGGGTGAACTCTCAAATATTGCATGCATAACGGTGAGTGGAAGAATCTCCTATGAAATAATAATAAAAGCATTTAAGGCTCGAATACCAATACTTGCTGCAGTTTCAGCCCCTTCGACGTTGGCCGTAGACTACGCTAAAGAATTAGGAATAACACTACTTGCTTTTTGCAGAGACGATAGAGCAACCTGTTATGCAAATACGGAAAGAATTATTAACGATAACAACAAAATATTAGTCGGTTAAAGAAACAATTATATGTCGAAGAATTTAAGTGAATTATCCGGAAGAAAGGGCTTGAAAAACAACTTATTTGATCGTATGGGTAAACTTGCTCAACCTGAAGGTTCTCCAAGCAATGAAGAATTAGACACCCTGGCCAGAGAATTTCTAATCGGAAAGTCAAACACATATGGTGCTGCAACGTTTTACGATTTTCTTAGACCTGAAAATAAAGGGAAAAAAGCATATGTCTGCAATGGTACTGCATGCGTCTGTGCTGGAACGCAAGAGAACGTAACAACAAGTTTAAGAAAGCACTTTAAAGAAGATGAAATAGGCCACATGACATGCTTAGGAAGGTGTCATGAAAATGCGGCCTTTCATTATGATGGAAAAAATTATTCGGGAGATTCATTAAATGATCTAAGCGCAATTATCGAGAAAAAAAAGCCCCGTCAGGATAGTTATACTGTTGGGGCTTACAAGAAGAAAATTCTTACACAGGGTTTTACTTCCATTGATCAATATTACGCATCGTTCAGAAATGCTTTGAAAAAAGATTCGGCCTCCGTATTGGAGGAAATAAAAACATCCAATATTAGAGGTCGCGGCGGAGCCGGTTTTCCTATGGGGATGAAGCTTGAATTTTGCAGAAAAACAGATGGCGATACCAAATTTATAATCTGTAATGCGGACGAGGGGGATCCAGGAGCATATTCCGATCGATATTTATTGGAAAAACAACCGCATTCAGTCCTGTATGGTATGCTTATCGCTGGCTACGTCACAAACGCGCAATGGGGCGTAATATATATTCGTGCCGAATATCCCGATTCCGCTGTAATAATTGAAAAAGAAATTGAGAACCTGCGTAATAATGGTTTACTTGGCGAGAATATTGAAGGAAGTGGGTTCAGCTTTGACTTAAAGATCATTAGGGCACAGGGCTCATATATCTGTGGGGAAGAAACAGCATTGATCAACTCAATTGAAGGACAACGACCAGAGGTAAGAGTCCGACCACCATATCCTGCGCAAAGAGGATTGTTCAATAAGCCCACAATTGTAAATAATGTCGAAACATTGGCAGCACTTAATTTTATAATTGAAAATGGAGGTGAGGCATGGAAAAAAATTGGAACCGAAAAATCATCCGGAACAAAATTGGTTTGTCTCGATAGTTTTTTCAATAATCCCGGATTATATGAG
>Ga0315334_10001848_pt1 | contig 13188 bp, 8 predicted proteins | sample M150034915metaG_FD_205555 | JGI IMG/M metagenome (GOLD analysis project Ga0315334, IMG submission 205555) | Ammonia-oxidizing marine archaeal communities from Monterey Bay, California, United States - M1 500m 34915 | ecosystem: Environmental > Aquatic > Marine > Intertidal zone | place: USA... | reverse complement strand
TGACGCCCCAACCCCGCTCTTCAGCGTCTGGGTGAAGTCCAGGGCACGCTATGTCACGGAAGTCGGCCTTCTTCCAGAGGATCTCGGTGACCACGATCTGTCCGCCGTCGGCGAAGTCCTCCCAGTCGGGTGGCTCGTGCGGTACACACGAGTCGCTCTCGCGGTCCTCGATCCACCAGCCGCCGTCGAACAGGTAGTCGACACCGTCGCCGCCGGCGGCAACGACCCGGTGGTAGGTATCAAAGGCCCAGGGGAACGTCAGTCCGGCCGTTTCGGGTTCGACGGGTTCGCCGTCGATCCGGTGTTCGGCGCTCAGCCCGTCCGGCCCGCAGCTGACGACCGTCTCCAGGGTGGTGCCGCCCTCGTCTCGGGAGAATGTCGCCAGTTCCACGGTCGGCGCCACCGTCGTCGTGGTCGTGGAGGTGGTCGGAGCCTCGGTGGTCGCCGGTGCAGTCGTAGTGGTCGGAGCTTCGGTGGTCGCCGGTGCAGTCGTAGTGGTCGGAGCTTCGGTGGTCGCCGGTGCAGTCGTAGTGGTCGGAGCTTCGGTGGTCGCCGGTGCGGCCGTAGTGGTCGGAGCTTCGGTGGTCGCCGGTGCGGCCGTCGTTGCTACCGGGGCCTCGGCCGACGTGGTAGCTGAGTTGGCCCCACCGGCACATCCTGCGAGAAGTACCACTACCAGCGAAGCCACGATCTTGTGCACAAACAAGTTTGCAGTCCTGGTGGACGAGGCACCTAATTAACGTGTGAAAAATCTGTGTTCGGTGAAGTTCCCATGTCTCAGTGATGTCCCTGTGTCGGCGGTTCTTTCGCCGGGACTTGAGACTTCTGGGCTTTTCCATTTTGGCTTTGGTGGTGCGCCCCCTAGGACGGGTGACACTTCCGAAACTCTGCTACCGCGCCTTGTCGGAACACTTTGACATTAGGCCCCATCAGGTTGAGACGGTGCCCTTCGCAGCTTTCTTGTCTTTCTTTGCCTGTCGTTTCTCTTTAGCGGTCTTGGAGGCAGGAGTTTTACTGCTCCGCCCACCCTTGTCTTTGCCAGCCATGGCGGCCTCCCCAACTTTCTGTAGCCCTTGTTGTGCCTGGTGCTTCCCTGAGCACCCGATCTAGTGGTCAATCCTCGACCCTCGAAGACCTCGCCCTGCTAGCTGATGAGTTCGTTGTAGTCGATGTCCCACCAACCCTAGGAGATGGGGCTGTCTGGCGCAGGCCAGCATCAGGTCGGCTACAGGTCGAGCCGTATACCGTGCCGCCCATGACCGTCCACACCACCGCCGACGGACCGGTGACTGTCATCACCATCGACCGCCCCGAGGTTCGCAACGCCGTCGACCGAACCACCGCCGAAGCCTTGGGCTCGGCATTCGACGCAGCTGATACCGACGAAAACACCTCGGTCATCGTCCTCACCGGTTCAAGCGGCACCTTCTGCGCCGGGGCCGACCTCAAGGCCCTCTCAGACGGTCGCGGCAACCGGGTCACCGAACCCGATGCAGCCGGGATCGTCGACTCGCTGGGCCCGATGGGGCCGACGCGCCGGGCGCTGTCGAAGCCAGTGATCGCCGCCATCGAGGGCCATGCCGTCGCCGGCGGCCTCGAGTTGGCGCTGTGGTGCGACCTGCGAATCGCGGCCACCGACGCGGTCTTCGGCGTCTACTGCCGACGGTGGGGGGTCCCACTGGTAGACGGTGGAACGGTTCGCCTTCCCCGGCTGATCGGACACAGCCACGCCATGGACCTGATCCTCACCGGACGACCGGTGGGTGGCGACGAGGCACTCCGGATGGGTCTGGCCAACCGGTTGTGCGAATCCGGCGCGGCGCTGGCCACGGCCGTCGAGGTCGCCAGGGAATTGGCGACGTTTCCGCAACGATGCCTGCGATCCGACCGTCTCTCGGCTATTGAGCAGTGGGGGCTGGATCTAGGACCTGCGCTCGCCAACGAGGTCCGCCGGGGCATGGCGACCATCCGTAGCGGCGAGACCCATGAGGGTGCCACCCGCTTTGCCGGTGGTGAAGGGCGTCACGGATCATTCGCCGCGTTCTCCCCCGACACCTAGACGAGCCCACTGAAGCCCGATCCGGGCTGGAACGGCTTGCTGGACCTCGTAGATACATCGCCGGTCCTGTCACCAACACCCCGGACTTCCCGCGGTAATTACGAGATGGCCGTGGAGTGCACGAGGGTCGGCGTATTGCCGGCGATGTCAGCTGCCGTTGTCGCTATCTGGAGAAGCGACGTCCCCTTGACTAGTTCCTGAGCTGCTTCGGTCACCGTCACGGTCACGACCATGGTCCCGTTGAACCAGTCGTGAACCGAGCTGACGTCGGTCGTGCCGGAATCGGTGAGCTTGTCGGCGGTGGCATCGATGGTGACTGCCGGGGTGCCGTCGGCGCTCCACGTGGTGTCGAGGATCGGTTCGCTCATCGTGACGGTGATCTTGTGGACCGACTGGCCGGCGGTGAGCGCGGTCGCCGACTGGACGGTGTCGATGCTGCCGGCTGTGACCTCGTCGGCGGTGAAGTCGACGTTGAACGCTGTGGTGGCGTTGAGGGTCTCCACGAGTTGTTCGGCGGTCTTCCGGTTCGACGTGATGGCGATCGGCGACTGGATGACGATGGTCTTGTCGGTGTGGTTGACGATCACGCCGGTGGTCGAGGTTCCTTCGATGAGCTGGGCCGTCCAGTTCTCTCCGAGGACGCCCGGGTACTGGCCGGTGGACTTGGTGGTGACCTTGAAGTCGCCCGTGCCGGCGTTGATGTTGGCGGCCGCCGTCGTGTAGGTCGTCAGGGTGATCTCGGCGGTGGCGATCGAGGCTTCGGACTTGTCGAAGGTCGGGTAGACGGTTCCGATGACCGTGGCGTGCGTGTTGACCTTGATGATGTCGTCGGCGGTGAAGTTGTCAGCGGTGAGCAGCGCCCATCCCTTGTTGTCGAGGTTGGCGGTCACCGACGACACGGAGTTGGTGTTGCCGGCGGCGTCGGTGATGACGAAGTCGCTGGTTGCTGGGACGACGGCCCGGTCGAAGGTGATGAAGGCGTTCTTGGAGTCGATGTAGGCAATGCCACCGGTGGGCTTGGCGCCTTCGACGGTGAATGCCGACCTGGTGGTCTGGACGGTCGACAGGCCGTCTCCGTCGGCATCGGCAACACCGGTCGAGGTCAACGGTTCGACGGTCACCACGTCGTTGGCGGTCAATGCCGAGCCCAGGTGCAGCGTTGCCGACAGACCGCTCGACGCGCACGTGATGTAGTGGCCCGAGAGCGCCTGGTTGTTGAGCTTGTAGTTGGCCTTCAGTCCCCCACTGGCGCCGTCTGCTCCCGAGGTCGATGATGTGCATGCAACCTTCTGGGAGAAGGTGAAGATCACCGACGACACGCCAAGACCTGGGCTGGCGGTCACGGTGACCGCCGACTGGGTGATCTTCGACTTGGCGTCGGCCAGCGCGGCATCCGAGATGCTCACGTTCGTGCCGACGGCTCGGACCGATTCCAGGTGCGACCCCTTGGTCGCCAGGTAGTTCGACGTCGTGGAGTTCAGCCAGTTGCCAGCGTCCTGGAGTAGGACCACGGTGTTCTGGGATCCGACGGCCGGATAGTCAGTTCCGGTCTGATGGCCGACCGATGCCAGGGCGGCGGAGACCATGGCGTCGTGGTGGGTGATGCCCGAGACGAGGATGACGTTGTCGACGGTCCAGCCGAGCCCGTCGAGTACGGTCGATTTCTCCACCCACTTGGCGATCTCGACGGCTGTGTCGTAGCGGTCGACACCACCGATCCTGGTCACCTCTATCGCCGCTGTCGTGCTTCCGACCTTGTTGGAGATCCCCTGGACCGTGGTGACGTGTGCAGCTGCAACGGCTGCTGTGCCGCCGAGGACCACGACCTGTTGGACGTCGATCACGTCGTCGTCGAGCAGGTCCGTGACCGCGGTCGACAGCGTGTCGCCGACGAGGAGGACCGGGTTGACGTTGGAATGGGCGATGGGGCCGACGGCGAGCGCGTCGGGGAAGTTCGAGCCGGATGCGAGGAAGACCATCTTGCCGCCGTCGAAGCTCCCGTAGGTACCGAGGGAGGCGACCTTGCGGGCCACGGCGACCGCAGTCGCGTAGCGGTCGGCGCCGGCGACGCGGTCGACGGCGTAGCCGAGGTCAATGATCGCCTGCTCTACGTCTGCCGAGACGGCCGCCGTTCCACCGACGATGTACACGGTTGCCGCACTTGTGGCCAAGGGGGTGACGATCTGCCCGAGCGCCAGGCCGGTCGATGCCGAGAGTTCGTCGGGGTCGGTGAGGAGCACCGGGCCGCCGATGACCCCGGCCAGGGATGCTGCGGGTAGCCCGTCAGGCCAGTTGGCGTCGGCGCCGCTGACGATGACTGCCGACGGAGCGCTCGACGGGTAGGCGTCGAGCGCCGCCAGGGCCGACGTGGCGTAGCGGTCCGACCCGACCGTCCGTGTCGAGTAGGTGGTCTGGAGCGCCCCCGCGAAGCCCGCCGGCGCGAGTGTTGGCAGCAGCACGAGAAGTACCAGAAGAGCGGCTTTCGCTATTCGCCTAGCCACCGTTGAACCATCTTCCTTCTCTACCGCTCATTGATCTTCCTCATGGGAGTCCAAGTTTGGTACTACCACGGGTTCGACCTCGTCGGAAGGTTGCCCCGTGCCGTAGTCATTTGAGGCCCTGATACGCCAGGTCGTGGCAACCGGGAAGGTGGAGACCGGGTGCTCGGCGTGGGTGACGGTAGTGGTGTGCTCGTGGACCACCAGCCAAGAATCGCCAACCAAACCCTCGATGCTGTAGCGATCGGGGTCCTTGCCACGGGTTGGCTTGGCCCAGGTGAAACGGTCAACGATTCCGTCGGAGATCACCAGCACTTCGCGCGGCGGGCCGGGGACCCTTCGGCGGCGCCAGAGGGCAAGTAGGAAGGCTCCGAGCGTGGTGCCCGCTAGGAGTCGGCCGAGCGCAGACCACCAGCCAAGCCCAGCAGCCAAGGCAGTTAGAGCTCCGGCGGCGATCACAACTGAGGTCGGGTTGACCAGATTTGAGCCGTCGTTCGGTACGGAGGTGAGGGCTGCACTGACGCTGCCGGTTCCGCCACCGTCTTGCCCGCCTGCTGAAGAGGTGGTGGGAGATGGTGGTTGAGTTGTAGTTGTACCCGTTCCACCGGACCCTGATCCACCCGTGCCTGCCGTTGCTGTGGTCGGCGGCGGTGGTGCCGTGGTGGTAGTCGTCGTGGCACCCGTCCCACCTCCAGCTGCAGTAGTCGTGGGCACTGTGGTCGCAGGGGCGGCAGTCGTCGAGGTTGCGGTAGTCGTGGTCGTCGGTGGTGTCGTGTTTGCCGTAGTCGTTGTCGGCAGTGTCGTAGCCGTCGTGGTTGGTGCTGTCGTAGTCGTAGTCGTTGTCGGCGGTGCCGTAGCCGTCGTCGGCAGTGTCGTAGCCGTTGTCGGCAGTGTCGTAGCCGTCGTGGTTGGTGCTGTCGTCGTGGTCGTGGTCGTGGTCGGTGGGTTGGTTGTCGTTGTCGTGGTGGTGGGAGTCGGTGGGGTCGTTGTCGTTGTCGTGGTGGTGGGAGTCGGTGGGGTCGTTGTCGTTGTCGTGACGGGTGTCGGTGGTGGCAGCACAATCACCGAACAGTCGGCAATGGTCACGTTTCCCTCGTTTGAGTCCGCCGAGGTTCCGTTGTCGTAGAGGGCCCGGATCTCGAAGCTGTGCAGTCCGTTGGCCAGGTTTCCGATGGCGAACGAACGGGTCGTTGACAGGTGCGTGCTGTGGGTGATCCAGCCCCGAGGGTCGCCGGGGGCCCTGGAAGCCAGCGAGAACGACTGGAGGCCCGCCGTGGTTCCCGGAGCCCAGTGGATGGTCACCGACGAACATCCAGGAATGGCCGACAGGCTGATCGTCCCCAGGGCAGGGGCCGTGGTCGTCGGCGCCGGGGCGGTCGTCGTGGTCACGACCGGGTCGTCGTCGTCGACAGTCGTCACCGAGACGGTGCTGTCGGTCACGGAGTCGTAGTCGTCGTCAGATGATGCGTCATTGACCGACAGCAGAACCGTCGAGGCCTGGTTCCCGTCGTCTTCGACGTCGTCGGCGCCGGTGACCGTGACGGTCTGGGCGGTGTCCCAATTGCTCGGCGTGAACGTGAGCGCCGTCGTCGACGCGGTGGCTTCGCCGGAATCAGACGTCGAGACGTTGACGACGACGTTGGAGCCGGGCTTGGTGTTGAGCCGGACGGTGAACGTCGATGCGGACCCGGCTTCGGTGACCGTCACCGAGCTCGTCGACAGGGTCAGGCCGGGCGAGTCGTCGTCGGTGGTCGCGGCGCTCAGCGTCAGGTTGGCGACGCTGTCGTAGGCGTCGTCGGATGATCCGTCGACGACGAACACGGTGATCGTCGTGGTCTGGTCGCCGTCGTTGGTGTCGTCGTCGACGCCGGTGACCGTGACAGTCTGCGGGGTGTCCCAGTTCGAGCTGGTGAACGTGAGTGCCGTCGGGGAGACGGAGGCCTCACCGGTATCGCCGGAGGATGCGTTGATGACGACGTCGCTGGATGGTTGGGTGTTGAGGACCACGGTGAACCTGTCGATCGTTCCGGTTTCGGAGACGGTGGTGTCCCCACCTGACGCCGAGATGGTGACGCCGGCCGAGTCGTCATCAGCGGTGGTGACGGCGACGGCCTGGTCGCTGAGCGCGTCGTAGGTGCTGTCGGCGGTCGACGAATCATTGACCGCCACGGTGACGTTGGTGGTCTGGTTGCCATCCGACGCCGAGTCGTCGATCCCGGTGACCGTCACGGTCTGGGTCGTGTCCCAGTTGCTGGACGTGAACGTCAACGCCATAGGTGAGACGGTGGTCTCCCCGGTGTCGGCTGACGAGAGGGCGAATACGACGTTGCCGGTCGGTTCGGAGTCCAGCACGACGGTGAACGTCGCCGTCGAACCGTTCTCGGACACCGATGCTGTGGTCCCTGACAGGGTGAACCCGGCGGTGTCGTCGTCGACGTTGGTGACGCTGACCGTCTCGTCCGACACCGAGTCGTAGGGGTCGTAGCTCGACGAGTCGACTACGGCCAGGGTCAACGTCGGCGTCTGGTTGCCGTCGTCGAGGTCGTCATCCGGGCCGGTGACAGTAACGGTCTGAGCGGTGTCCCAGTTCGACGAGGTGAACGTGAGGGTCTTGGCGGACGTTCCGTTGACCTGGGCTTCGGTGGTGTCAGACGACGAGACGGTCACCACGACGTTGTTTCCGGGAGCCGGCTGCATGTCGAGAACCACGGTGAACGTGTCGGTGTTTCCTGACGAGGCCTCGGTGACCGACGTCGAACCACCCGAGGCGGCGACGGTCAGTCCGGCGGCGGCATCGGCGTCAGTCGTTGTCACCGACACGGTCTGGTTGTCGACTGCGTCGAAGTCGTCGTCGGAGCTGCCGTCGTTGACTGAAACGGTCACCGTGGAGGTCTGGTTACCGTCGTTGAGGTAGTCCGGGATGCCGGTCACGGTGATCGTCTGCGTGGCGTTCCAGTTGCCGGACGTGAAGGTAAGCGACGATGCCGACACGGTCGCCTCGCCGGTGTCGTTGCTCGCCACGTCGATGACCACGTCCGACGACGGTTCGCTGGTCAACACCACGGTGAAGGTCTGCGTCGACCCGGTCTCTGCCACGGTCCGTGACGTTTCGGACACGGTGAAGCCCGGCGACCCGCAGTCTTCGCCTTCGATGGCCAGATGCTCGGTGGTAAGCGTCCGGGTGGTCGAGTTCTTGGCAGCGAACGCCAGGTACACGCTCCAACCCGATGGAACCACACCGGTAGCCGAACCTCCGGCCCCGTCGTAGTCGACGGTGCTCGCTAGCCAGGAGGATGCTGAATCCTTCTTCCATTTGAAGCTGCCGTCAGCGTCGAGCTTGAACGCCACGTCACCGCCAGCGTCGGCACCTCCCGCCCAGCCCAGGTTCTTGAACACCCCCGCCCTGACCGACGTGTTGCCGTCGTGGTCGATCTGGCCACCGACCCACAACAGGTTGTGGTCTGGCCTAGTGGACCCCCCGTCGGTGTAGTTCGCCTTGATGTACGCGCCAATCCCCAGCCCGGACGCGGTGAGCGCCGAGTCCTGGACTACGTAATGGCGCGTCGAGTAGCCCGAACCGGTGCGTTTGAACTCCCACTGGCCGCTACCACACAGCGGGGCGGTGAGGACCACCTCGGCTTCGTAGCCCTGCAGTTGGTCGCCGTCGACCGGGCCGTGTACGACCTGGAAGCCTGGCGGCGGGTTCGCTACCGGCGCCGCGTTGCCGGTGGCCAGAGCCCCAGCTGACGTGTACTTGGCGACGAACCCGTCCGAGCTTCCCGATGATCGGACGGTGACATCACTCGCCGACGGGTCGAAGTCCATCCAGTCAACGAAGTACCCCGACATGTACACGTCTGACCCGAGGGTTGTCAGCCCGTAAGCGTGCGCGTTGCCATAGGACGGGAAGACCTCCGCCCACTGGTGGACGCCCGCCGAGTTGTGCTTCAGGAGGAACACCTCGTCCTTGGATCCCCCCGATCTCGTCGAGGCGAAGTTGGTGACCCCAGAACCGGACTCCAGGTCGGCCGTTCCCCCCGATACAGTTCGGTAGTGGCCGGCGGTGTACACGTTGCCGGAACCGTCCACGGCAACGGAATCGCCGGACGGCGTCCCCTCCGTGTCGATTCCGCCGACGGCAAACACCCACTGGGTCACCCCGGACGAGTTGAGTTTGATGGTGAACGGGTCGTAGTCGCCGGAGCCGAGGACGATGGTGCCAGATCCGGTATCCCAGTCGCCGCCCGTTCCTGTCTGGTAGCCGGTGGCGTACACGTTGCCACCTGTAGCGGCCATGCCCACGATCCTGTCGTGGCTGCTGGCACCGAAGTTCTTCGCCCACTGGAGTTCCCCCGTCGGGTTGAACTTCGAGATCCACGAGTCGTACCCGCCCTGGCCGCCGGACGTGCCACCGATCATCACCGTGCCGGAACCCGGGTCGTAGTCGGACGCGGTGGTGCCCAGGTACCCGCCGATGTAGATGTCGTTGTTGTCCCGGTCGACCGCCATGTCGTTGGCTACGTCGCTCCCGGCGCCGCCCCACGTTTTGGTCCACTTCAGGGTGCCGCCCGAACCGCCGAACTTGGACAGGAAGGCATCCTCGGAACCTGCCGACGTCCGGTTGTCATCCGAGTTGAGCTTCCAGTCGACATCGGCCGTTCCCTCGAAGTGGCCGCCTACGTAGATGCTTGACCCGGAGAAGTCGACACTTGTTGCCTCGTCGTCCCCGGTACCACCGAGAGTCTTGCCAAATGCGACGCCATTCGGAGCTGTCGTGTCAGTCGTCGACGTCGACGTGCTGATCAGGGCCAGGTAGGCGTCGTAGTCGCCCGCTGATGCGATGTTCGACTTGGTGGGAAAGCTAATGGTCCCCTTGAACTTTCCGGCAACAGCCAGGTAGTTGCCGGCATCATTCAAGGAGCAGTCGAGGATCTTGTCGTCGCCGTCGGCGTCGATCAGCACGTACCACAACAAGTTGCCAGACGGGCTGTACTTCGAAACCACCGACGAGTTCTGTCCCGTCACTGAAAGCGTGTTCGTCACCTCAGGGTTCGGATCGACGTCTCCTGACCCCCGGAAGTAGCCGCACGCGTAAATGTTGCCAGCAGAGTCCACCTGGACAGCTGGAACCGAACCGGCGTAGCCGCTCGTGGCGTGGATCGACACCGCCCCCTCTTCCGCCGCTGACCACGCACCGGCAGGTGAAGATACGAGCAGCACGGCGGCCACGGCAGTCAACAGCGCTGCTGCCAGGCGGGTTGTTATTTGATTGCCGTCTTTCAATTGGTTGCCGCCTTGGTCCAGATTTCCCGTTGTGTCACCACTACGTCAGCTACGTCACGCATGTTGGACCGCAGTTCGTCGTCCGAAAGCTGCTCGGCAGCCCAGGTGAACAACGTTCCCCGGAACAGAGTCAGAGTCAGCCACGAGGCCTTATCGGCCGCCACCGGGTTCCGCCTTTTCAGGGCCGGGGCGATCTGTCGGTTCGTTTCCGACGTGGCAGCCGCCATACCCCGGCCCTGAGAGGCAGACACCAGAAGCACCTGCCGGTTGGTAACAGGATCGGCAAGCACCACGTTGGCCACCCTCTCTGCATAGAGGCAGGGCCACTGGGGATCGTCGACATCCAGGTCGGATCCGGCTGTCTGGAGGTCGACGGTCAGGTCGTCGGCGAGAGCGAAGATCAACTCATGCATAGACGGGAAGTAGTGGTGGACTGTCTGCCGGGTCGTTTCGGCCAGGTGGGCCACTGTTGAAGCGCTCAGGTCGAACACCGAGTGTTCTCGCAATAGTGCTCGGGCTGCAGCGGTGATCCGCTCAACTGCAGCTGTCCTTTCGCCCTCCGCACGTTCTCGCCGGACTCGACCACGCTGATCTGCGATCACAGTCTCTGGTGTCTCCTCGGCGACTCTCAAATCAATTTCGGAGTCGGGACACTACGGACGTAATGTTACGGATGTCAAGGCTGATTTGGTGGGCCCAGTTTCAGCATCATGCAGGTTTCCCTGTCCCCGAGGACTTAGGAGGTGTCGAGTTTCAGATCAAGTCTGGTGGGCGCTACCGGCCTTCTCAGGCTTGGCCCCCAAGGTTCTGAGAATCCTCTCGGGCATGTCGGATGGCCAGTGCTCTGCATCGAGCCCGAGTTTGAAGGTGAAATATGAGCCCATGATCATTGCCGACGCATATGAAACCGACACGTGGTCGCCCAGAACTCCGTGAGCAATGGCATTCTCAATTGCCGGCCGCAGCAGCCTGTTGTGGCGGTTGCGAGCCATGTCCTCCCGGATCAGTTCCCGCACCTCCCTCGCCTCATCGGTCCCCATGATCGCAAGGGCAGGAATGGTGAAAGCGTGCTCCCAGGAAACCGACTGCTGCACCTCATTCACCGCGTAGACAAGATCTCCATAGGGCCCCCTGCCAGGCAGGTCTTCCATCCGTTCCTGTCGAAGGCTGGAGATGTAATCCAGAACTGCTGCCAACACCTCTGGCTTGTCCCGGAAGCGGGTATAGACAGCGCCCGGTCGGACTCCTGCTCGCGTAGCAATTGACGACAGCGACATCGCTCCATAGCCAGAGGCGTGGAACTCATCGCTCGCAGCTTGGATGATCCTGCTATCGAGTTCGGTGCTACGTGGCCTTGCCATGGAAGAGATGTTAGTCGGTTTCTGATCCTACTAGCGACAATTCTTACCGTAAAGGGTTGACGTTTACTAATTACCACAATACATTGTCGTTATGAGCAATCGTAAACCATCTCCAAGGCAAGTTCCCAGAAAGCGGATCATCAAAGCGTTCACTCGAACGGCCGTTGTAGGGCTGGGCTGTGCGGCCCTCGCTCTGGGCCTGGATCCGGTACTTGCTCTGGGCCATACCGAAGCGGCTAGCCCCGTCGAGCAGGTACTACCCGCCGACCAGGTACTAATCGACTCGAACCTCTTTCGGTCTACACATTCCGACCTCGGATGGGCTGCCGGCCTAACCAACGACGTACGGAGTTTCCTAACTCTCACCGGGGCAGGAACGACTCGGCGGGCCGATCAAATCGACAACAACCCAGAACACGCTCTCAACGAGGCAGGGATGCGTCCTCTCGTAAGCAACGATGCCGGTGTAGCTCTCTGGTCGAACTGCGCACCTATCACGGTCTCCATCCATCTCAGCGAACTGCTTAGCGACACGCCGGCAGCCAAAAAGGCGACACTCAGTGCTGTTTCCCAACTCGCCGTACTCACCGGCTTGGACCTCCGCGTCGAAACCGACAGCATCCAGACAGTCAGGTTCAACGACCTCGATTCCCTACCGCCCGCTGGGTCGCGCGAGATTCAACTGATCTGGGTAACGGAGGGCTCCGAAAGCCTTGAAGACCATCTTCTCGGCGAAACCGAACTCCACTTCTCCGAGGCACAGTTGGAGTTGCGAAGCGCCACCGTGATTCTCTCGGACGAGATCATCGGCCAAGCCGCAGATCGCCAGCACTGGACTGGCGACAGCGCGATGCTCTCCGTACTTCACGAACTTGGCCACTCGGTCGGACTTGGGCACAGTCTTGACCCGCACTCGATGATGGCCCCTAGCCTCGCAGACGAGGCCGAAGTAACTCTTGCTGATCGGTCCGCGCTGGCCTACGCCGGGACCCGCCAATGCAGGCTGACGAGCCTTTCGGACAGAGCTGAAACACAGTCCTGAATCTCGACAAGCCAAACCAGCCCCACCGATAGCTTTCACAGTAAGGAAGACCGCTACCGGTAGTACCGCTCCAGGCAACGCGCCTCCACCGCCCTCCTAGGTGCACCGCAGCTGGTCCTCGAGGGAGACGATGCGGGCGTCGCTGCGAGCCAACGCCGACCTGATCGAAGAGTAGGGAGCGGGAGAGGAGTCTGGTCCAAGAATCGGGCTTGATTGGGCCGAGATCCAGTACTCGCTTAGGCCCAAACGTGCAAGTCTTGACCCCATGGAGAACCCGAACGAGCCAACAGAAGACATTCCTCCGGTGGATCCCGACGATGAAAAACCGTTCCCTCTGACTACGGAGTGGTTCGAGCTCCAACGCCAGGAAGCGGTAGAGAACGCTAAGAGAAGGAAGGCTGAGCGCGAGCGGGATCGGGCCAACAAGGGCAGGGCGAGGGGTCGAGAGTCTGGATTCCTGCAACGTTGGAGATCCAGGCCGTCCCCGCCCCAGTGACGGGTGGCGTCGATCAGAGATTCGAAGGCTTGTTCGTCAGTCGACATCTACAACCTCCTTGTTGATCGTCTCTACGAAGCCGTTGACCGCCTCGTCGTCGCCAGGGTCGAATGGCTGGGCGACCACCAGGACCATCTCGACCTGCCACGTGTGGTCACACCCGCCGCAGGCAAAGAACGGGTTCCGGGCAATGACCCGACCTGAGTCGTCCCGGTCGTAGTCGAAGGTGAACGACGGCCCAGTGTCGCCTGAGCCGCATTGCGGGCATTTCCTGTCCATGACTGCCTCCTCATCGTTCCTGGCGTTGCCACCGATGCCGCATAGCGGCCGGTTGGCGGACCGTCACAGGGCCAGGCCCCTCAGATCCTCTGGATGATTCACCCCCATTATCCCACCGGGGTGTGACAGTTCGACTGCGTCTAGACCTCGAACAGTTCGACGGTGTAGGT
>Ga0315334_10001847_pt1 | contig 13190 bp, 11 predicted proteins | sample M150034915metaG_FD_205555 | JGI IMG/M metagenome (GOLD analysis project Ga0315334, IMG submission 205555) | Ammonia-oxidizing marine archaeal communities from Monterey Bay, California, United States - M1 500m 34915 | ecosystem: Environmental > Aquatic > Marine > Intertidal zone | place: USA... | reverse complement strand
GTTCTTCAGTTCCTCGATGGCTCGCTCGTTGACCCCAGCTGGATCACCATCGCCCCAAATGTAAGGAGGCAAAATCGCCTCGTGCCGCTCGTCGATCTTATCCAGCACTGCCTGACCGACGAGATGAGCGCTAATGGCATGGCACTGCAGACCAGCATCATCCAGCAATTTACGCTTGTTGTCGCAATAATCATCTTCAGCCAAGGCTCGATCGACCTCAAAATGGTCTCCCCAGCAAGCAAGCTCGATGCCGTCGTAACCGAACTCGTTGGTCATACGAGCCATTTTTTCGATTGGAAGGTCGGCCCACTGACCGGTAAAGAGAGTGACTGGTCGAGCCATGGGGGTCTCCGCTGTCGTGAAAAGAGGAATAATCAAAGGGGTGAGATGTCCGATATTGTGCGCGAGCGACCTGCATATCTGCAACATCCCGGCGTTTCACTCCCCGCCAGCACAGGTTCATCCAAGCTCCACCAGCCTGCCCAGCTAGCCGAGCTATCGAGGTTTCCGCCACCTTTCGCCCCAACTTGTCGCTTGTGCAGCATCCCCGCAACTTGAAAACCACAGCCCCGAAAATCGACAATCCTGCGGATAATCCCGCTGGTGGGACCGCTGAGGAACAATGGCCGAGTCACGCCACATCATCACGCGGGTAGCCCCGTGGCCTCAGTGACCCACGAGATCAACAACGCGGAACCACCCGAGCAGCATCGGCAGGGTGCCCAATTTTGACGTGATCGCTTTCCACACGGTTAGTGGAAACCAGGGCCTGAGCAACGTAAAGCCCGAACGTGCAGAGGATTCGGCACGACACTGTATTTGAGAAGGTGCAGTATTTAAAAAAGTGCAATCCCGAGCCAACAGAATGACGTGAACCATAGCGACCCATCAGTGGTGTCCACCCAGCTGAACAATCACGGTGAGACCGTTATTCACGATCCAGATGCTGAGACTGCGAGGTGAACGCTTGCTGCAACTGGTCAATCGCGTTTCGCTGTTCGCTCAGATCCAACTCAAGGTCTTGCCAGCGCAAGCGAAACCTGCGTTCCCGTTGCTCGTGACGCAACACGCGAGCATTCAGTTGCATTTCCCTTGAATCAAGAGCATCCGCCCATGTTTGGATTTTCCTGATCAAATCAGCCGCGTGCTGCGATAGCCAATCCTTTTGGCTGCCGTGGGCGGGCTTGCCATCCAGCGCCTGAACTTGATCCGTTCGGACCATCGCTTCGAATGCGGCAACTGCTTCGATTTGGGAAATTCTGTCATCGTTCGATCCGCGGTCGCCAGAGCCCTCGTCCTGTGAACCACCAGTAGGCCGCAGTTCCAATGCCGACTCGCCTCCCGACTTTCGAGACAATACCTGACTCTGAAAGACCGGCCGCGTCAGTGGCGCAGCAACTGAACGCCGCAGCGGCCTTGCACCGTGCGCCTCGTCGACTCTGCGGTGGTAATCCCGTGAGGGAACCTGATCACCGGCCATGCCCTGATGGCAATCCTTCGAGGCCGCACTATGAGTGGTTGTCTCGGGGGTCGGAAGCAACCGCTTGACCTGATCAACAGTGAGGTCTTCACCGTCGTTTGCTACTCGACCAACTCTGGATCGGTCCTGCTTCGTTTCCCAAATTGGTTCCAAAGCCGATCTCCGTCGAGGCTTTGCCGGTCTCACTGGGGATGTGTCAGAGGATCGAGAATGATACGGCACCATATTCAACGGATAATAAAACGGGCCAAAAAGGGACTAAAAAACGCTAGTTTCATACTTTCTCGGATCGACCATCATAGCGCTGCTACTGCATTTCAAGGGCACGAGTGGGTAAGATAGTGGGAGAGTGCGTACCGGTCGCAACACATTGAACGCTGGTGCGATCTGCGGCCTTTTTCCGAATCAGTGCCGCCGGACCCATGGTGTGATTCAGTTCCCCCTGCTGTCATCGGTTTCCCAATGTATCGAAAAAACCTGTTTCCATTCCTGTTGTCCGTGTGTCTCTTTTCCTTGCCTTGCCTCTTTCCGATGCTTGCGACAGGCCAACAACGCGATGCCGAACAAGATACCGAGGCCGCTACCAAACCCGCACCAGGTAACACACCAACAGCTGACGTTGACGTCAAACGACCGGAAGCTTCGCTACCGATCAGTGACGCAGAAATCGATCACGCAATAAAAAAGGGGATCGACTTTCTTCGCAGCCGTGGTCAGGCAGACAATGGTGCATTCAGCCCAGAGTCAGGTGCGGCAGTGACTGCACTCTGTGTCCGAGCAATTCTTGAACATCAGCCCCAGGCAACCGCTGACCCTGCGGTCAAGAAAGCACTGAAGTTTCTTGACTCAAAAATCCAGAGTAATGGCGGCGTATATGCCGAAGGCTCGCGTTATCGAAACTATGAGACATCGGTAGCCGTCGGTGCGATGCTCAAAGCCAACTCAGACGGCCGCTACGACAGCGTCCTCAAGCGGGCCGAAGCCTTTCTGAAGCAGATCCAGTGGGATGAAGGAGAGGGAATCGAATCTTCGGATGCTGCTTACGGAGGTGCCGGTTACGGAAAACACGAACGTCCAGACCTCTCAAACACGTCCTTTCTGATCGATGCTCTTCAGGAGTTGGGGAACGATAGTGACGATGAATCGATTCAGAAAGCATTGAAGTTTGTGGTCCGAACTCAGAATCTCGCTGGTGAGGGGAATGATACAGACCACGCTGATGCGATTGGCGACGGGGGTTTCTACTACACACCCGCAGCTGGCGGTCAAAGCCAAGCCGGCGAAGACGGTGCAGGGGGGCTTCGCAGTTATGGATCGATGACCTACGCAGGGCTAAAGAGCATGATTTACGCAGGGCTTGCCCCCGATGACCCACGGGTCGCGGCCGCGATGACTTTCATTCGCAAGCACTATTCGCTGAAGGACAACCCCGGGATGGGGAAAGCAGGTCTGTTCTATTACTACCACACCTTTGCCAAAGCGCTTGATGCAGCCAATGTCGAAATCATTGATGACGCCGAGGGAACGCCTCACTCGTGGCGACAAGAACTGACAGGGCAGATCCTGCGCATGCAACAGGCCGACGGTTCTTGGGTAAATAGTGAAAATGACCGCTGGATGGAAGGCGACCGCCAGTTGGTGACCGCTTACGCTTTATTGACGCTCGCCTTTTGCCGCTCATAAACACCAACTTTCGGTGCTGGCAAACCACCGTTTTATCGCTCGCAACCCCAATGCTGCTGCCAATTGCCTATTCTGTAAGGCAGGCTCTACCCATGCTAGTTTTAAGAACCATAAGAAACACTTTCAAAGAAGCAGGTATTTCCATGTATCGAAGCGCGATCACGTTCTGCTTGACATTGCTGCTAGTCGCCAACTCAATCAGCAGCAGCCCCGCACAGGAAAACAATGCAGTGCCTGAATCGCAGGCGACTTGGGTCACCTCTATCACCCGGCTCGGGGATTCCAGCTCTTTCGCTGCCGGAACGGCTGATGGTTTGCTGCTGCGCGATGCCAAGGTTTACAAATTCGATGCGGAAAAACCGAATGAGATGACGCCGTTGTACTCGCACCCCGCGGCGGTCTGGCAAGTTGTCAGCACCCGTGATGGAAGTAAGATCGCCAGCGTTGACTACCGCGGTAACCTTGTGGTGTTCGAAACAACTGCCAAGCCGGTTGCCACCAAGGGAGGACCGTGGGAAGCAGGCCCCGATGCCAAACAAACAATGCATGAGAAGGCGTTTGAGCGATGGTGCCAGGCAATGATCATTTCCCCTGATGACAATTCGCTGATCGCAGGGACTGAGTCAGGAAAAATCATGGTGTGGGATCTGAAAGCCGGCAAAGTCTCGAAGACTGCTGAGCTGGAGGGACATGCCGTCACCGGATTGTCCTGGGCCCCCAACGGAACACAACTCGCCGCCAGTGATGGAGGTGGCCACGTGCACCTGTTTACATGGCCGGCCCTGGAACCACAGGGAAAGATCAAAGTCAGCGATGAAACCGCTTGGTGCGTTGCCTACACAAGCCAGGGAAAACTCTTGGTGGGCAGTAGTGATCGCAATCTCTATGAAGCCGAACCCAAGCCAGAAGCCACAGTGAAAAGCGTCGCTAAGGGCAGTGACTGGATTACGCAAATAGCGATTTCATCTTCAGGACAGGTCGCGGCATCTGAGGTGGGAGGCAAACTTCACTTTCCCTCCTTGGGAGGCACCGATTCCATGAAGGCGTCCAGTGGCGTATGGAGCCTCTGCTGGAATGGCAATGAGCAACTTTTCGCCGGTACACGAAAAGATGGAATCGTGATGGCGGGTCGCTCATGGAAATGGACCGAACCTGCCCCAGAAGTAAAGGACGAGCCCAAAGCAGAAGAAGAACCGAAAGAAGAGATGAAAAAAGAAGAGGCCAAACCGGAAGAGAAGGCTAAGAAACCTGAGGAAAAGAAACCAGCTGCCAAACCTGAGCCTGCTAAACCTGAGCCTGCTAAACCTGAGCCTGCTAAACCTGAGCCTGCCAAGCCTGAGCCTGCCAAACCTGAGCCTGCCAAGCCTGAGCCTGCCAAACCTGAGCCTGCTAAACCTGACACGGGCGAAAAAAAGAATGAGTGACCCCACGGTCGCAGAAGAAATCACCAAGGTCGCCCCAAATCAACCACTTCAGTATGTCGTTCGATTCGGGGCCCTGCGGATGCTGGGGGTCATGACGTCCCGCCAGCCTTGTCGCTACGGCGATGAGGTCGTTGCTCGCACCAATCGCGGCACGGAAATGGGCACGGTTCTGTGTGAAGCAACTCCTGTTGCCTTGGACGCGATGGAAGAACCGACCCACGGCCGAATCATTCGACGACTGAGCGAGGACGACTTTTCCCAACGACGACATCTGCAATCAGAAACCGCAAAGGACCTTGTCACTTGCCAGCAATGCGTCGACGCATTGAAACTGCCCATGGAACTGGTCGATGCAGAACGACTGCTCGGTGGTGAAAGGGTGATTGTCTATTTTCTGGCCGAGGGGCGAATCGACTTTCGACAACTAGTCCGAGATTTGGCGAAACAGTTTCAAACACGAATCGAAATGCGTCAGATCGGAGTCCGTGACGAAGCCAAACTTCTGGCCGACTACGGAGATTGTGGTCAACCAATTTGCTGTGCAAATTTTCTGTGTAAAATGCCACCCGTTTCCATGAAAATGGCCAAACTGCAGAAGGCGACACTCGACCCATCCAAGATTTCGGGTCGTTGCGGCCGATTGAAATGCTGCTTACGTTACGAGTTCGACACCTACGAAGCGATCGCGAAAGAACTGCCACCACCCGGCAGTACTGTCCTCACACGGGATGGAAATGCAACGGTGATTGCGCAAGACCTATTGGCCGGTCAATTGACGGTCAAGACCGAAGACAACCGCCGAATCATGATTTCGAGTGATGAGGTGATCAAGGTGATCCCTGACAAGCAGAAAACAGCCAAGCCCAAGGCTGAAAAGAAAAACAAACAAGAAAACAATCCGCAAAACGATGGTCGATGACCCGCTACCGTCGGCTATTGAACATGCCTGCTGTATCTCCCGTCGCAACCCGTTCAGCCTAAAAGTTGAGAGAAAATGACGTCTTCACTGCAAGCGATGCGAGAATTATTGGCAGAGGACAGGCGATTTAAACTGGATGCCTACCAGTTCATTCGAGAGTCACTCCAATACGCCCACGAACACATGATTGGCGAATTGACAGAAGACGAATCTGGAGAAAAAACCGGGCCACGGCATGTTACCGGACAACAACTTTGCGAAGCCTGCCGTCTATACGGCATCGAGCAGTATGGCTATCTGGCCAAAATGGTGCTCGCAAACTGGGGAATTAACAGTACCAGTGACTTCGGAGATTTGGTTTACAATCTGATCCGAATCGAACAGATGCGAAAAAGTGAAACCGATCGACGAGAGGACTTTGATAATGTCTACGATTTCAACGACGCCTTTGAACCCGAGTTTGAACTCGCTGCCAAAGACGAGGATTAACGTGCGTGCCTGCATTCTAAAACCAACCATGCATGATCTGAAACGGTCATTGAGAATCATGAGTTGGGTGGCCATGCTGGTGATTACCGCAGCGTGTCTGCTGGACACTGGTTCCTGTGCAGCTCAGGACGTGCCTCCCGTTGCCGCATCAGAAACAGACAAGACAGAGAAGGGTACACAGAAACCGGCATCTTCTGATGACCAACCTCAAACAAGCGAGGCGAATGCAGCAGACCCTCCCCGACCGACTGAAGAGGCACGCAACAGTTACCTGGGACGCGTGTTAGCAAAACCAATGTCGCACTTGGGTGCTCCGTGGCTGATTCGGCCAGAGCGTGAAGAGGAAGAACGAGCCTCAGCATCGTTCAAACAGCTCAAGCTAACCGAGGGAATGAACGTCTGCGACATGGGGTGCGGAAACGGGTACTGGACACTTCCCATGGCCCGCGATGTCGGTGAAACCGGGAAAGTGTACGCCGTCGATATCCAACGTGAAATGTTGCAAAAACTCCGCCAACGATCCAGCAAATACAAGCTGAACAACATTGAACCCGTTCTGGGAAAAGTCGATGACCCCAATCTTCCTGCCAGCAAGATCGATCTGGTGCTGATGGTCGATGTCTACCATGAGTTTTCCCACCCCGAGTCAATGCTATGGGGAATTCGCAGATCACTGACGCCCAAGGGCGTGGTCGCTTTACTTGAATATCGCGAGGAAGATCCCAAAGTGCCGATCAAACCTCTGCACAAGATGTCAAAACGCCAGATCATGAAAGAATACAGTGCAAACGGCTTCAAACTGGTCCGCGAGTACAACGAACTGCCTTGGCAGCACCTGATGTTCTTTGCCAGAGACGATAGTCCCCTGAAAAAAATAGAACCGGTGCCGGCACAACAGGTGCTGGAGAATCTGGAGTAGAATCTGCCACAACAGTTACTGGAACGAACAGGTCGATTGGTCATTCATGCGTAAGAATAAGCACGCGACCCGCTCGTGATCACCAACCGCCGGCCTTGACAACAACCCAACACCATCGGCATCTGCCCCTGACACTGTGTGCTCTGTCACAAGAAAACGCGGTGTGGAAAACAGATTGCACGAGATTGCGGCATCCGACATTGCCGTGACCAAGAAAACAAAACTGCCTGAAGGAATATCCCATGTCCGTTAAGATCCGCCTCAGCATCATGATGTTTCTCCAGTTTTTTGTCTGGGGCTCTTGGTATGTAGCGATGTATGGCTTCCTGAACGAAGCGGGTATGACAGAGCTTGGCCTTGGCGGTTCCTTTGATGCTGCTGCTTACACGGTCGCACCGATCGCCGCGATCCTTGCCCCGCTGACACTCGGACTGATTTGCGATCGTTTGATGAACACGGAGCGTGTGCTGGCGATCCTCAACATAGCTGGCGCCGCTCTGCTTTGGATCGCCCCCACTCTTGCCAGTGCGGGTGCACCTGATAGTTTTCTGAGCCAATTCACGCAACCAATGATTCTGTGCCTGCTGGCTTACATGCTTTGCTTCATGCCAACGCTGGGACTCACGGCAAGTCTTTCGTTCAAACACCTTGCCAACAGCGAAAAGGACTTTCCTGCCGTCCGCGTACTTGGAACCATTGGCTGGATTGCGGGAAACTGGGTCATGTGGGGTTGCCGCCTGTTCAATGGCGAGAGTGAAACCATCAGCAAAGCGACTGCGGAACTTACGACAGCGAAAGCAGCCGCTGGAAACGACGAGACCGCGATCAGCGCGGCACAGCAAGCTTTCGACACTGTGATGAGTACTATCCAATACTCAGACAATTCACCTCACATTTTCCATGCTGCAGCGATCGCGTCTGCAATCCTGGGTGTGTATTGCCTGACGCTTCCCAAAACAACACCACCCGCGAAAGGTGAACCCATTTCGATATCCAAGGTCTTTGGTGTCGATGCATGGGCTTTACTGAAAGACAAAGCATTCTTTGTCTTCGCAGTTGCTTCCTTCTTGGTGTGCATCCCGTTGGCCGGTTACTACGCGAAAGGATATGGCTTTGTTGATGCCATGGGCGTGCAGCTATTTGGTTCCACCACAGGCGCCATGAGCACTGGTCAAATGAGCGAAATTTTATTCATGCTGATCATGCCACTCTGCTTTGCCCGACTGGGCGTCAAGAAAATGCTAATCATTGGTATGTTGGCATGGGTAATTCGGTACGGGCTTTGGGGCTTTGCTTTTGGTCAAGATGGCCCCCTGATGACCACCCCCATCTTCATTGGCATCCTGCTGCATGGAATTTGTTACGACTTCTTCTTTGTGACCGGGATGATTTACACCGACAAGAAGGCCCAGCCCGAGGTGCGAGGTCAGGCTCAATCACTGATCGTAATGCTGACTCAGGGACTTGGACTCGGAATCGGTGCTCAGGCATTTGGCTGGTGGATGGGCCAATGCACATCAGACAATGTGGTTGATTGGTCTCGACTTTGGTATGCACCGGCGTTGTTTGCCTTGGGAGTCATGGTGGCGTTCGCGTTGCTGTTCTGGGACCGAAGCGATAGTGCCTCGGATGACCCCGAGACGAAGGTTGCTGCACTGCCTGATCTGTAACGCAAGGCTTACCATTCGTTCATCGCGTTGATCCACCACCGTACGCAACCATCGCGTCGGTGGGAGCATTTTTTGCCAACAGCTGACAGAGTTCTGCTGGAGCATTCATCGATTTCGTCAACGTCGACCATTTCTCGATGGCTGCGAGGATTGCTGAGTTGCCCATCGAATCGAAGAAAGAATACCATGGCCTGCTTGAGTCAAAACCAAGCCCACCCTGCATCGCAAGATCAAACTGTTCATGGGAATCGATCACACCGGAACGAAGAGCCAGGGCAGCCTCGATCCACATTGGTATCGTCATGATTTCCAGCAATTGACTGTCGCCAAACTCAATTTGCTGACGACAGTATTGCTCGCTGAGCTCGACCGTCTGAGGTGACAATTCCGACGATCGTTGGCCATTCTGATAGTCATACATGCCTTTTGAAACGGCTCTGCCCAAACGCTTGTTCTTGATCATTGCCACCAGCATCGGTGCAGGATCAATACGGTCTGAAAAAGCCTGCAAAAAGGCTCGACCAGCATCAAACATGGTGGACATGCCAATCCAGTCGATCAACTCCAATGGGGACATCGGCATCCCATACTGCAACGCCGCATTCTCTATTCGCTCTGCTGAGATGCCTCGACAGAGCATTAACATCGCTTCATTCAGGTAGGGTGAAAGCAAGCGATTAACAACAAAGCCGGGACTATCTCCTACCATCAGGGGTTCTTTCCCAAGACGTTGAACATGGCTGATGCACGCCTGAGTCGTTGCTGACTGCGTTCTTTCACCCGCAATCAATTCCACTGCTCGTCGATCCCCGACGGGCATGAAAAAATGCATGCCACTAAAACGCTCAGGATGATCCAACGGCTCGGCGATACGACTGACAGGCAGCGTCGAGGTGTTTGTACACAGCAGAGCATCATCACCAAAAATGCGTTCAGCTTCGGCGTAGAACGATTGCTTGAGATCGAGTTTTTCCAAAATGGACTCAATCACCATCGTGCGTCGACACCGCTGCTTGTCAGCGAGACAATTTAGTTCGATCGCTGGAAGCGTCCCTCCCAGTTTCCTGACCTCGGATACTTCCCATTTGTCAGAAGACCATGTGATTCTCTGAACTGCATTGCGAAGGGCTTGCTCGTTCTGATCAGCAAGCCACACCGAGATTCCAGAGTCGATGTGCGATTGAAGAATGGCGCGACCTACGACACCAGCCCCGACCAGATAGAGACCTGCTGCTTTACCCGACACGCAGGCTTCAAGTTCGGATTTTTGTAATGGCAATACAGCTCTCTACACTTCTGATGACAAGTCAGGCTACGTTCCGGGCACTGAGTTCCAACAGCTCCGCAACATTCATTTGGTCCTCGGCATTTCGAATTACTGCAAGTGGTTTTCGACCATAAAACGAAGCCCAACTGCTATAGGTACTTGGTGGCCCGATAATGCAATCGGTTGCCGCCAATGCATACATATCTTCGACCATATGGCCCGGCCCGGAGTAGACCTGCAAGTTACCGAATGCCCGCCGTTCAAAAGGCGAGTTGCTGCACACAAGAAAAGCAACACGTTTTCCAGGCAACTGCTCTACGATCTGGTGCATCATGGATGCGTATTGCGAGGTCGAATAGTAGTGGATTCCGTTTTCGAACGTCGCGTAGTCTCCGTGGCGGATATGGACACCGACAACCAAGTCTGATTCTGCTCGAATTTTATTGACCACGGAATCGACCGCCTGCTGGTGCGGCTCCGCTATCTGAAAGTACTGTCGAATCGCATCGGCATGCTTTTCGACCAGCCTTGGCCCACGAAACGACCATCCCATCGCCAGCACATGCTGATCTCCATAGGCGGCTGCCAAAAACTCATCTCCCTCAAGGTCGCAGGATTGCTCAAGGCTGATTCGAATCACACGGAAAGGATGCTTCCGCAGCCCACAGGTCCACAAACCCTTCGCGATACCATAAACCGCTTTTGCAGTTAATTCTCGTCGACGCCTTGTCGGCTCATGCGAGAGCGATGTGTCCTGCGGAAAGCGACACCACAGATCCCGCGCCGTCGACGGAAACAAATGTGCGTATTCGACGAAGCTGGGATTCGCAAATCCCAATCCATATTCGCGGGCGGCAGCCATTAAATGTGATGCCAGAATCAAACGGTTACCAAGCTGACCCAACCTGCGCGCAACAATAATCATTAAAACCCATCCTCTTGCGTAAAACACCATTGTGGAAGCTAGTGCGAACCAGACGATCAGACAAGATCGGTTCGGGTTTTCCTTTTCCGAACGGAGGTCCTTGAACAGGCACGACTGAGACGACAAGCACGACCGGGACTAAATCCAACAATGCTAGCAATCGCAAAGTCCAATCTGACCGCAAACAATTCCACGTTACTCTGTCTGGGGACGCAGAACGGACGGTAGTGCAGCAGGGAACGAGACATCATCGCCCACATCACTCTGCAGCCACTCGTCGGTGATCTGCCATGACGCTTCGCGACTTTTCTGGTCTGGAAAGCCGAGGCTGTGGTCGCGAAAAACCAACAACCGATCGGCTTGCAACACGTGATGGCCGGCCAGTCGCGGATCGACTCCCTTGTGGTGCAACAGAATCACTCGGGCCACATCAGCAACCTGAGTTTGGATTCTAGATGGTTTGGATCCCCGTGCTTGCCAAACAAGTGCGGTTCGATCGTCTGACAGACGCTCGGCAGCTCGCACTTTGATGTCCACTGCACCAAGGGCATTTGCAACCAACAACGCAGTGACCTGCGTCGCCGGAGATGCTCCTTGGTCAGCCCACACTTTTTCGCACAATTCAGTCGCGACCGCATGACAATCATAGCGCATGGCAATCAGTAAAAAATCACGAGTTGCAGCAGTGTTCAACTGCTGTCCGAGCCAGTGTTCAATCAATCGTTTGAGCACAACATGACGACGATCCGCAGTAGGCCCCATAGCCGAACTGCTTAACGCGGTGGTCAGCCTCGAATTGCAACCAAGCTTGCGGCCTGCTGCGTGGTCAGTTTCCAGAAACAGCAACAAGGCCCAGTCGAGGGTATTCCCGGAGGGGATTTTCCACGGATCCAGGTAGGCAATCGTGCATTTTTTCTTTGCATCAGTGCCTTCGAAATACTCTTCCATTAATGCACCATGTTGACGCAACAGCTTTGCGAAGAAATGACGAGCATCCACGTCATCTCCTACAATCTTTGCAAAGCGTCGCCAGCTGGGGATCAGAATGCTGTCGGCAGGACAACGCTTGTCCACAAGCAACATCAATTGTTTTTCTCGATAGCCAAACGCAAGTTCATCCATCAAACGCTTTGTAGCCACTCGTACTTCCACCGACTGATTCTGCCGTCCGCGCCGCAATGCAGCCAACACTTCCGGGTTAATCCCGCGAGGGTGCTGGTCCCCCAGCAGCAACAATTCACGGCCAACGGCGGTGCGTGTATGGAACCGGGGATGATCCAACTGGGTCACCAGTTGATCAAGGCGATGGTTGGGCTCGTCGCCATGAACGGAATCTTGCGATAGGATGCATGTCAACGAAAGGATCGCGATCATTTGTGACAAGAAAGGGACATGCACCGGGTAGGGTCTCCGTGTTCGCAGAAGCATCGTTGCAATCAACTGGTCCCGAGATCCGAACGTGATCACTGGTAGCCGGACCACTTTTCAGCCCAAGACCACCTTGCAGCTTAAACAGTGCAAAAGCAGAATCAGGCCCGTTCCTGCAACAACTGGGGCAGAGCACTCGGAAGGAAGCCGTTAAACTGCATCACCGTCACAAACCTTCCGTCAGAGCCTTGAATCATTGACGAACAGGATGCAAATCATCTGCTTTGAGGATGCAGACGTTGACAGATTGCGACCAAGCACGCGGGCCCGTCCTGCGCACGCCATCACCAGCGACAGCGTCAGTTTCCGCCTGATCGATTGGCTGAAACGAATACCGGGCAAGTTAAGTGGTCATGTTCGACCTTACCTGCAGGAAATCCAAAAACTCGATTACGGGGCGTTGGTCAATGCGAGACTCGCACCGACAGTGGGCCTCGATACTCCATTGCTGAGCTTGTTCAAATCGGCTTCATCCAGTGTGGTGATTGATCCGGAATGCCAAGCGGTACGACTGGCTTTCATCAGTGCTTCGGACTTGGCCAAATTGCCGGTTGGTCAGTCGCAGGATGTACTGGATCACGCGGCAACGCTTCCACAGACACCCTTGAAACTGGATATTTCCAGATGGACTCAAGACGTCATTGAACACCACATGAAACAGATGCCGTCTGCGGTGAACTGGCATCCGAACCACGAAGAATACACCGAAAAAATTGCCGTTGTCGATGTCCGTAGAAATGTACAAATCGGAGACTATCAAGTCGTCGATGCCTCCGAAGGCCCCATCCTGCTGGACAAAAAGGTTCAGGTCGGACCATTCTGCTACCTGTCAGGTCCGGTTTTCTTGGGTACCGTTTTAATCAGGGCCGTTTTATTCAGGGCCGGAACACGCGTCATCGATCATGCCGCCCTGAAAGATGGAGTATCGCTGGGGCGTACGGTCAAGATCGTCGGCGAAGTCGAGGCCTCTATCATCGAACCTTACA
>Ga0315334_10001843_pt1 | contig 13208 bp, 17 predicted proteins | sample M150034915metaG_FD_205555 | JGI IMG/M metagenome (GOLD analysis project Ga0315334, IMG submission 205555) | Ammonia-oxidizing marine archaeal communities from Monterey Bay, California, United States - M1 500m 34915 | ecosystem: Environmental > Aquatic > Marine > Intertidal zone | place: USA... | reverse complement strand
AAACAAGTAATTAATAATATTATTTTTTTCATATTATCCTTTTAACATTTCGTTAGCATCAAAATTTAACTGCAAATTTTTCCACTTTTCATAACCAGTAGGCGGAACTCTAAGAGGTTGACAAATTCTTATAGCTCTAAGAGCACTTTCTGCTAAAACTTTATAAAAACCTTGGCCTGGTTTATTCATGCGTGCATGGTCTAATATCTCAGATCTTAATACTGTTCCATCTGGTTTTAATCTTAATTTAATCCTTACTAATAAATTTTCTTGGTAAGGTAAACCTAAAGGCAAGCTCCAACAACCAAAAATTTGCGCTTTCAAAGCATCTTCTTGACTTAAGGTTAGTGCGTTTGTAAATGAGTTTTTAACGTTACTTTGTGTCAGTTTCTTATTTTTTTTTAAAGTTTCAGCAGTATTTTCCTTAGATTTATCAATCAGTGCAGCTATTTGATTGGGGTCAAAAAGTTCTTTTTTTTCAAACTCAGAAGCTTGTCTTACTTCCTCTTTAACTTCTTTGGGATTTTGCTTTTTTTTTACTATTTGCTTTTTCTCTTTATTTAGATCTTCAGGCAATGGAATTCTATCAGGTTTTTCTTTTTTTTTTTCTGTTGGTGGGGCTTGTTGTGAAACTATTCTTTTTTCTTCTTTTTTTTTTTTCTCAAGAATTTCCGTAGCCTTGGCTGCAAAGGGAATACTAGTTTTATCGGTAATTTGTATTAAATCTACTGATAAAATTGGAGGTAAATCAACAGGGGGTCTCATCATAAAAGGTAAGCTTAGAGCTGTTAAAATAATCATAATTGAATGAAAAACTAAAGACAAAAATATACTTTTGCTCATATTATTTTTTATATGGTTCAGATATTAGTGCTACCTTTGAAAAACCTCCTCCTGAAAGCATTCCCATAACTTCAAGCACTCTTCCATAATTAATTGTTTTATCTCCTCTAACATAAATTCTGGTGTCTGTTCTATTATTTGAGATTGCTAAAATCTTTGGAATTATTTTATTAAATGCAACTTGATGTTCTTGTATAAAAACCTCTCCCTTAGAATTAATTGATAATGTTAAGGGTTCTTGATCGTCAGGAAGAGAGTCGGCTGCTGATTCGGGTAAATCTACCTGAACACCGACAGTTAATAGTGGAGCTGTTACCATAAAAATTATAAGTAAAACAAGCATAACATCCACAAATGGTGTTACGTTAATCTCACTCATTGGCTCTTTTGATGAACGGTTAAGTTGAAATCCCATAAAATTATTTTAAATAATTGATAAAAATCTTTTAGAAAAATTTTCTATTCTTGCGCTATATCTTTTAGAATCGCTATTAAATTTATTATAAGCAATTACAGCAGGAATAGCGGCTAACAATCCTAAAGCAGTAGCAAAAAGAGCTTCTGCTATTCCGGGCGCAACAATTGCTAAACTAGTATTTCTTGATATTGCTATCGATTGAAATGAATTCATTATGCCCCAAACTGTTCCAAACAAACCAATAAAGGGGGCTGTTGATCCGACAGTGGCTAAAAAAGTAAAATGCTTCTCAATTAATTTAATTTCTCTATCTGCTGAAATTTCAATAATTCGTTCCACTCTAGCAGATTGTGTCGAAGATGATTTTGATTTAGTCTTAATTAATTCTGTCATTGCTGATTGAAATATATTTGCAACAGGATCTTTATCCCTATTTGTTAAGGAATTATAAAAACTTTCTGCTGATCTTGATTTCCAAAATTTATCTTCGAAATTAGAAGTGCTTTTTTCTATTCTTTTAAAAAGTTTATATTTTTCAAAAATCAAAGCCCAAGAATAAATAGATGCAGCAATTAAAATAATAATTACACTTTTTACAATAAAATCAGCTCTTAAAAAAAGCTGTATTAAAGAAAAATCAGTTGCCCCACCTAATCCTACGACTTGAGTAGCTACTTCTTGTTCCATTGATGTTAATGTGCATCTAAATGTGTCATGAATTTGGCATTAAAGTAAATTTTAATGCTAATTTTAAAGCTGTGTATCATTAAAATATAGAGCAATTAGAATCGCATCAGCTCTATGTGAGTCTTTTTTCCTGTGAAGTTTGCTTGATATTTCTGGGTAAACTTCAATTACTTTTGTTCTGCTCGCGTCTTTATTCGTTTTAATCAAGTTAAAATGCTTTTTCCATTGTGACGGCCTAACAAAATAGATGGGAAGACTTAGAGCTGCACAAATTCCTTTAATAACTCCAAAAGACTGCCCAAAATTAAACATACTGGTCACTCCTTGCCCTGGCATAGCGTTAACTTGCTCAACAATAACAATAACTTCTTTATCATTGTTCATTCTTTCTTTAATAATATTTGTGACTTGTGCGCTATTTATTTGTCTTTTGTTTTTTTTCCCATCAATCATCGTAGGCGTATCATAAACTTCTAAAATTTTTTTATTTTCTACAATACTAATGGCGCCACTTATGCCTGGGTCTATACCAATAATTATCATGTTTGAGTTTTCAATGCAGGATTGTTATCTATTTCTAAATTGGCATAAACATACTGAACATCATCATCATCTTCTAGAGTTTCAAGAAAATTTAATACGGATTGGGTTTTTTCTTGATCCAACGAAATTTTGTTTAAAGGCAACCATTCAATTCCAGTTGAAGCAAATTCTTGAATTTTCTTTTCAATCTCAATTTTAACTTTATAAAAATTTTCTTTTATCGTAATAATTTCATGGTATAGACCATTAGATGTGCAATCTTCAGCTCCTCCATTAATAGCTAAATCTAATATATCGTTATCTGAAATCTTTTTTTTATCAATTCTTAAAACCCCCGCTTGTTTAAATTGATGGGCAGCGACTCCTGACTCTCCTAAGCTACCTCCGTTTTTTTGAAATATTGTTCTTATATTTGAAGCTGTTCTATTTTTATTGTCAGTTAAAGCCTCAACAATAATAGCTATTTTTTCTGGTCCAAATCCTTCATATATAATGCTAGAATAATTTAAATTTTTATTAATTTCTGATTTATTTATTGCTCTCTCTATATTATCCTTGGGCATATTGGCTATTCTAGCAGCTTGAATTGCTGATCTTAACCTTGGATTCATATCACGATCCTTTGATCCTAATTTTGCAGCAACAGTAATTTCTTTTGATAATTTAGAAAAAACTTTTGAACGTTGCTTATCAGCTCGACCTTTTCTATGTTTAATTCCTGCCCAATGAGAATGTCCTGCCATAAATTATATTCGATTTTCTAAATTTTTTCCCAAAACAATTGGCTCAACTTTATTAGCTAAGCCAGTTTTATCATCAGCTACTACCATTAAGCCAGATATTGTAGCTTCACCAAGAGCTGGATAATGTCTTTTTGCAGAGGGGTCATTAAAAAATTTTTTTAAAGAATTGTCTCTATTCATTCCTATAACAGAATTATAATCGCCACACATACCGACATCGGTTTGATAAGCTGTACCTTTTTCCATGATCCTGTGGTCCGAAGTTGGTACGTGCGTATGTGTTCCAACAACCATTGTTGCTTTTCCATCGAACAAATAGCCCATAGCCATTTTTTCACTGGTAATTTCCCCATGCAAATCTACAATTATAAAATCTGCATCTTTTTTTAACTCAACTATTTTAATAAACTTTTTTGCTTCTTGAAAAACATCTTCACATTTCTTCATAAAAATATTTCCCATAAGATTAATTACCGCAACTTTTTGGTTGTTCTTTGAATTAAATATACCAAATCCACTACCTGGAGATCCTATAGGTAAATTTTGTGGTCTTAAAAGTCTTTTTTCAAAATTTATAAATTCCATCGTTTCCTGTTGATCCCATACATGATTGCCTGTTGTAATGACGTCTGCACCAGCTTTTATAAATTCCTGAAAATTTTTTTTTGTTATCCCTACTCCTGGATCAGCAGCATTTTCACCGTTCAATATAACAAAATCTAATTTTTTTTTTTTAATAATATCTGGTAAATTTTCAATTATAGCTTTTCTTCCAGATGGACCCATAATATCGCCAAGCATTAATATATTCATAATCTATTAGTTTGAACTTATAATCCCCCGTTCCGTAAAAATATAGTCCAATTTAAAATCGTGTTTGTTGATTGGTATGCTTTTGCACCTTTGAAAAGAATGTGCCATTCCTAAGGATACTGCCTTTCTTTTTATTTTTTTAATTTTTTTTAAACTTCTGTCATAATATCCCTTGCCATATCCAACTCTGTTTAGTTTTTTGTCAAAAGCAACAAGAGGGACTATAATGAGATCTGGAATAACTTTTTTATTTGTTCTTTTGGGTTCTAATATTCCAAACTTACTCACATAAAGTGGTTCTTTAATAATCCATGGCTTAAAGCTCATTAAAGTAGAAGTATTTACAACAGGTAAAGTAATCTTAAATTTTTTTTTTGACGCTTCTTCAAGAAACCTTAATATATTAACTTCATAATAAGATGGGTAATATCCCGCAATAGTTATCTTTTTATTTTTAAAATGTTTTTTTATTAATTTAAATATTAAACTAAAATTAAATTTTTCTGGTTTTAAATATTTTTTTTTCCTTTGTAAAAGAAATTTTTTCCTTAAATAAATCTTATCATATTTCATTTATTGAATATTTTTTTCTTTTTCAGCCTCTGCGTCTTCAATGAATTTTTCTATCGATTTTGTAGTTTTATCTAATATTTCTTCATAAGAGTCCTTGCTTTCCTCTATCATTTGTTGAAATTTATTTAATTCATCTTTTAACTTTTCAATTTCTTTTTCTTTTTCATCTTTGTAGTTTATTGCCAAAGATCTAAGTTCTTTAAATTTAATTGACAATTTTTCAAAATCATTTTTTTTACTATTTATTTTCTTATTTAAATCAAAATAGTCATCCACCATCTGTATTGCTGTAATTAACAATAATTTACTTTCTCCAATATTCCCCAGATTGTTTTTAAGTTCATTGTATTTTAAATCTAAATGCTCAGCCAGCTCTTTCAGGTTTTCTTCCTGACCATCATCACAGGATAATAAGTAATCTTTATTATTAAACTTTATATTTACGTTTGCCATTTATCTATTTCGTCAATTAGAGTTTCTGTTTCTTGATTAAGTTCATCAATTTTTTGATTAAGGTTATTTTTACTACCAAATTTATTGGTTACGTCTTTATTTATTTTTTCCAATTCATTTTTTAGTCCTTGATGCTGTTCTGAAAGATTCTTATAATTTTTGTTTGATTCTTCTTTTTCCCTTAATAATTGATTTTTTTCCAAATGAAGAGAATTTATGTCATTGCTCATCTTTGCAACCCTATTTGACATAGTATTTAATTTTTTAAGAACATTGTTCAATTTTTTTTCTTTTTCTTCGTAATTTTTCATTTGATTTATCTAAAAATCATATTATTGATTTGATGCGTTCAAGTCTATATAGGTTTTATAGTGAGTACATTCTTCAAAGATTTATCAAATGCAATAAGATTCCTATCAATTGATGCGGTTCAGAAAGCAAACTCTGGCCACCCAGGTTTACCGATGGGTATGGCGGATGTAGCAACAGTGCTATTTAAATACTACCTAAGGTTTAATCCAAAAAATCCTAGTTGGATTAATAGAGATCGCTTCATACTATCAGCTGGACACGGTTCAATGCTTTTATATTCTTTGCTTTATCTAGCTGGATATAAAAGTGTATCAATAAAAGATATTCAAAATTTTAGAAAACTTAACTCTATTTGTGCAGGCCATCCTGAATATAAAAAAAATACTGGAATAGAAACAACAACAGGACCTTTGGGTCAAGGATTGGCAAATGCTGTGGGAATGGCAATCGCTGAAGAAAAAATGAAAAGAGATTTTGGTTCTAGTTTAATTAATCATAAAACTTACGTTATTGCAGGTGATGGAGATTTTATGGAAGGAATAAGTCATGAGGCAATGAGTTTAGCGGGCCATTTGAAATTAAAAAATCTCATTGTTTTTTTTGATAATAACAAAATTTCTATTGATGGACCAACAAGCTTAACAATATCTGATAATTATAAAAAAAGATTTGAAAGTTATGGGTGGTCTTTTCAAGAAATAAATGGTCATGATGAAAAAGAAATATCTAAAGCTATTAAAAAAAGCTTAAGTTCAAAAAAACCAAATTTGATATCTTGCAAAACCATCATTGGTTATGGTTCTCCTAATAAATCAGGCAAATCTTCTTCGCATGGTGCTGCTCTCGGAGAGGCTGAAGTTAAATTAGTTAGAAAAAAACTAAAATGGAAATATAGACCTTTTGAAATACCTAAAGAAATTCTTAATGAATGGAGAAAAATTGGAGAAAAAGGAATAAAGCAAGAAAAGAAGTGGAATCAAATTTACAATAAAAAGAGTAAAAAAATAAAAGATGAGTTATCGAGAGTAACTAATGATAAATTACCAAAAAATTTTGTAAAACTTATACAGGAAAAAAAAGAAAAATTTTTCTCTTCAAAATCTAGTGTAGCTTCAAGACAATCTTCCGCTTCTGTGTTAGAAGAAATTACTAACAGTTTACCTGAATTAATTGGAGGATCAGCAGACTTAAGTGGATCGAATAATACAAATACAAAACATTCAGTTGTAATCAGGCCCTCAAACTTTAAAGGAAATTACATTCACTACGGTGTTAGGGAGCATGCTATGGCAGGAATAATGAATGGCATGGCTCTTCATAAAGGTATTATTCCTTATGGCGGAACTTTTTTAGTTTTTCTAGATTATTGCAAACCTTCTTTAAGATTGTCAGCCTTAATGGGTTTAAAAGTAATTTATATATTTTCTCATGACTCTATTGGGTTAGGCGAAGATGGGCCAACTCATCAACCGATCGAACATCTTGCTCATCTTAGAGCAATACCAAATTTAAATGTATTTAGACCTGCTGACACAATTGAGACACTTGAGTGTTGGGAATTAGCCTTAAAAAATAGTAATACTCCTAGCGTGATAGCTTTATCGAGACAAAAACTTCCATTTGTCACAGAAACGCTCACGCAAAAAAATATGAGCGAACTTGGAGCTTACGAAATTAAAAAAAATATTCCAAATCCAGAAATAACTTTAATTGCATCTGGCTCTGAAGTCCAAATTGCAATTGAAGCTTTTAATAAATTAAAAGATCTTAATATTAATTCAAAAGTAGTTTCAATGCCATGCCAAGAATTATTTAATAAACAATCTAAAGATTATAGAGAAAAGATCTTTGAAAAAAATTCAGTAAAAATTTCTATTGAAGCAAGCAGCATAAATGGTTGGGAAAAATATGTTGGTCCAGAAGGAGCTTCTTTAGGAATGAAATCTTTTGGAAAAAGTGCTCCAATTAAAGATTTGTATGAACATTTTAATTTAACCAGTAATAATGTTGTAGAGCTAGCTAAAAAAATGTTAGGAAAATAATTATGACTATAAAACTTGGTATCAATGGATTTGGAAGAATTGGAAGAATGACGTTAAGATCTATTATTGAAAATAATAGAAAGGATATTGAAGTTGTAGCAATTAATAATAGAGGCAATGCTGAGATAAGCAGTTTTTTACTATCACACGATACAATCCATGGGTCATTAAAAAATAAAATAAATCATTCAGATCAATCAATTAGTATTGATGGAAAAAAAATAAATATGATCCAAGAAAATGAGATTTCAAATATAGACTGGAAAAAATATAAAGTAGATGTTGTTCTGGAGTGTACGGGTAAGTTTAATTCAAAAGAAAAATCTGCTCTGCATATTAAATCGGGTGCAAAAAAAGTTTTAGTTTCAGCTCCTTGCAAAGGTGCTAACAACATCATTTTTGGAGTAAATCATAAAGAAATAAATCCAAAAGATGTAGTAATTTCTGCCGCATCATGTACTACAAACTGTCTAGCCCCAGTAGCTAAAGTGCTTAATGACAATTTTGAAATTGAAAGAGGGTTTATGACGACAATACACTCTTACACAACAGACCAAAGGCTACTAGATAATTCGCATAAAGATTTAAGAAGAGCTAGGGCAGCTACAAATTCTATGATACCAACAACAACTGGAGCGACAAAATCTCTAGGTGATGTAATACCAGAATTAAAAGGTAAGGTAGAGGGGATTTCTATTCGCGTCCCTACTCCAAATGTTTCTTTAATAGAATTTGTGTTTTCTTCAAATAAAAAACTGACTGCTGAAAAAATAAACGATTCATTTGTTAAAGCTTCAAAATCAGATTTAAAGAATGTATTGGATACAAATAACAAGCCTCTTGTTTCTTCAGACTTTAATCATAACCCTCATTCTGCAATAGTAGACTTATCACTAACAAAAGTTGTAGAAAATAAAATGGCAAAAGTATCTGCTTGGTATGATAATGAGTGGGGTTTTGCATCTAGAATGTGTGACTTGGCAAATTATTTCGGTAAGATCTAATGTGTCATGCATAAAATAAATCACTTAAATAACAATCTTGAATTAGAAGGAAAAAGAGTTCTGCTTAGAGTTGACTTTAATGTTCCTATAAATAACGGATCTATAACTGAATCTTCAAGAATTGAGAAAGTTTTACCAACTATAAACTTCTTAATAAAAAAAAATGCAAAAATAATAATTATTTCACATATAGGAAGACCTAAAGGTAAAATTGTTCCAAATCTAACTTTAAAACCAATTGCAGAAAAAGTGTCTAAATTAATTAATAAAAATGTATTTTTTTTAAGCGAGTCTATTGGATTAACAACAATTGAAAAATCAAAAAAAATTTCTAACGGTGAAGTCTTAATGTTAGAAAATCTTAGATTTAATAAAGAAGAAGAGCTAAACGAGGAATCTTTTGCCAAAAAACTTTCCAAATTAGGAGACATATATGTAAATGAAGCATTTTCGTGTTCACATAGAGCTCATGCATCTGTTTCTAAAATAACTCATTACATCAAACCATTTGCGGGAATCGAATTAATAAAAGAAATCAATAGTATAAATATGTTAATAAATGGTGCCAAAAAACCCGTAACTTGTATTATTGGAGGATCTAAAATCTCTTCAAAAATAGGTATCTTGGATAACCTTATTAAAAAAATGGAAACTATTGTCATTGTTGGAGCAATGGCAAATAACTTTATAAGATATAAGGGCTATAACATTGGAAAGTCTACTTTTGAGAAAGGTGCAGAAAATTTAGAAGATAAGATTATAAAGCTAGCAAAAGTAAACAATTGCAGTCTTATAATTCCACAGGACGTTCTCGTTTCAAAAAATCTAAACCCACCAGGCCAAGTAAAAAACTTGGCAGAAATAGATGATACAGATTTAATTTTAGATATTGGTAATAAAACTATAGAAACTATTTCAGATATAATAGATAGTTCAAAAACAATTTTGTGGAATGGCCCTGCAGGTTATTTTGAAATTGAAGAATTTTCTCGAGGAAGCAATAAAATTGCAAAAAAAATTGTTGAAAATACTAAAAATAAATCTCTTACATCGATTGCTGGTGGTGGCGACACTGTTGCAGCAATAAATAAGTTTGGCTATTCAAAAGGTTTTACATATTTATCAACTGCAGGTGGAGCCTTTTTAGAACTTCTTGAAGGAAAAATTTTACCTGGTATAAAAGCTTTAGAAACAAATGAGTGACGTAGAAAACATCGCAAAACAAATGGTAGCAAAAGGTAAGGGAATATTAGCTGCCGATGAAAGCACTGGCACTATGACTAAAAGATTAGCCAGTGTAAATGTTGAGTCAACATCAGAAAATAGATTAAAATTTAGAGAAACTTTATTTTCCGCTGAAGGTATGAAAAATTACATCAGTGGTGTAATACTTTATGACGAAACTATAAAACAAAAAACTACTTCTGGAAAAACTATACCTGAGTTAATTAAAAGTTTTGGATCAATTCCAGGAATTAAAGTAGATACTGGCGCAAAAGTATTGGCTGGTTCTCCTGAAGAGAAAATTACAGAAGGGCTAGATGGATTAAGAGAAAGATTGAGAGAATACTACAAGCTTGGAGCAAGATTTACAAAATGGAGAGCGGTATATAATATTTCTGAAAAGTATCCTTCAGAACTTTCAATCAAATCAAATGCTCATGCTTTGGCAAGATATGCTTCATTAGTACAAGAAGCAAAAATGGTTCCAATTGTTGAACCAGAAGTATTAATGGACGGTAATCACAATATTAATAAGTGTTATGAAGTAACATCTAAAGTTTTGAAAGCATGTTACAGAGAGTTAAAATTAAATAACGTCAATCTCAAAGAAACTATACTAAAGCCAAATATGATATTACCTGGAAATAAATCAAGAGACAAAAGTAGTGCTAAAGCAATTGCTGAAATAACACTTAAATGTTTAAAAGAAAATGTGCCCAGTGAAGTTCCTGGTATAGCTTTTTTATCTGGAGGACAAACAGAAATTGAAGCTACTCAAAACTTAAATGAGATTAATAAAATTAATGATACAAATTTTTTAATGAGTTTTTCTTATGGAAGAGCGCTGCAACAAAGTGCTCTGAAAAATTGGGGCAACAATATAAAAGATACTTTAAATACACAAAAAATTTTTAATCATAGATCTAAAATGAACGGACTCTCCACGTCTGCTAAATGGTCTTCAGAATTAGAAAAACAAATAACCGCCTAAAAAATTGAAAAAATACATTTATCTAATATCACCTCAAAAAATAAGAGGCATAAAATTTTATAATCAGCTTAATGAAGTGCTTAAAACTAAAAAAGTCAGTTATTTTCAATTAAGATTAAAAAAAATAACTAATTTAAATTTAATAAAAATAGCAAAAAAAATTAAAAAAATAACTAAAAAAAATAAAGTTAGATTATTAATAAATGACAATCCTTTTGTAGCCAAAAAAGTTGATGCTGATGGTTGTCATATTGGACAAAATGATATGAATTTTAATAGCTGCAAAAAAATCTTAGGTAGAAAAAAAATTATTGGTATAACTTGTCATAATTCAAAAAAGTTGGCTATAAAAGCAAAAGAGTTTGGGGCTAACTATATCGCCTTTGGATCTTTTTTTAAATCTTCAACAAAAAAAACTACTCTTAAAGCCGACAAGAAAATATTGCGTTGGGCCAAAAAAAAAATTAGTATGCCCATCGTTGCAATAGGTGGAATTAATGATTCCAATTACAAAAAAATTTTATTAAATGGAGCAAACTATATTGCTTGTTCTAATTATGTATGGAACAATAGAAAATTAGATCCTGTTTCAGCGATAAAAAAATTTAGATAACAATGAAAATATTAGGAAATGAAATTAAAGTAGGAATGATAATAGAACACAAAAATGATTTGTGGTCTGTATTAAAAGCACAACATGTTAAGCCTGGTAAGGGCGGTGCTTTTAATCAAGTCGAACTTAAAAGTATAAAAAAAGGTACTAAACTAAATGAGAGGTTTAGATCTAGCGATTCAACAGAAAGAGCAATTTTAGATGATAAGAAATTTAACTTTTTGTATGAAGACGAAAAAGATTGTCACTTTATGAATCAAGCTAACTTTGAACAAATTCAAATTAAAAAAACTTTGTTAGGCGAAAAAAATAAATTACTTAAGGAAAATATGGAAGTAAATGTTCAGTTTTATGAAGATGATGCTTTGTCTGTTGAATTACCTACGTCAATTGAATTAATAATTGAAAGCACCGACGCTGCTATAAAGGGTCAAACGGCATCTTCGTCATATAAACCCGCAACCTTAGTAAATGGAATTAAAGTCATGGTACCACCATTTATTAATTCCGAAGATAAGATACTTTTGGATTCAAGAACTTTAGAATATATAAAAAAAATTAAATAGATGAAACTATCTTCTGCAAATATAAATGTATTAGTTAAAGCTTGCAGAAAAGCAGCTAAAACATTAATAAGAGATTTTGGTGAGATTGAAAATCTTCAAGTTTCCCTAAAAGGACCAGGAGATTTTGTGACAGCTTCTGATAAAAAAGTAGAAAAAATTCTTATTGATGAACTTCAAAAAGCTAGACCAAATTATTCAATCTTAAGTGAAGAAATCGGAGAAATAAAAAATGATTCAGAATATAAATGGATTATTGATCCTATAGACGGAACTTCAAATTTTCTTCATGGAATACCACACTTTGCTATTTCTATAGGTCTGGAACACAATGGCGAAATAGTTTGTGGTATTATTTATGATCCAATTAAAGACGAAATGTTTATTGCTGAAAAAGGCAACGGATCATATCTAAATAATCAAAGAATAAGAGTTTCATCTAGATCAAAATTGAAAGATTGCATTATTTTCACCGGTGGCCCCAGAATTGATTCGGAAAATAGAGATCTGGTTTTAAAAGAATATAAAAATTTTTCATCAAAAGTTCTTATCCCAATTAGAAAGATGGGAAGTGCATCTCTTGATATGGCCTATGTAGCTGCGGGAAGATGTGATGGTTTTTGGCAAAGAAATTTAAGGTATTGGGATGTTGCAGCTGGCATAATTATTGTGAAAGAATCTGGAGGTTTTATTACTGATTTTAATGGTGAAAATGAATATATACGGAATAAAACTATTTTGGTATCTAATGCAAAAATTAACAGTGAAATGATTGAGGTTTTAAAGTAGTTAATTTGTTGTTGTTAATTATTTTATTATATTATATTAAGTTGTCCGATATGAAGAAAAAAATACATCCAAATTATCATAAAATAAAAGTTGTAATGACTGATGGAAGCCAATTTGAAACAATGTCGACTTGGGGTAAAGAGGGAGATTCATTAAAGCTAGATATTGATTCAAAATCTCACCCCGCCTGGATAGGTGGATCCCAAAAAATATTAGACAAAGGGCGGGTAAATAAATTTAACAAAAAATTTAGTAATTTAAGATCAACAAATAAAAAATAATATTAGATGAGTGATAAACCTTTTATGCCAAAAGCTACTGCTGTTTGGCTCGTAGAAAATACAAAAATAAGTTTTAAACAAATAGCTGCTTTTTGCAAACTTCACGAACTTGAAGTAAAAGGTATAGCTGATGGTGATGTCGCAAAAGGAATAAAAGCTTATAATCCGATACTAGCAGGTCAATTAACTAGAGAAGAAATTGAATCTTCTTCCAAAGATATTAGTAGACCTCTTACTTTAAACAAAAAAATTTTAGATATAAAATCTGAAAAAAAATCTAATAAATATATTCCTTTATCAAAAAGAGAAGATAGGC
>Ga0315334_10001839_pt1 | contig 13213 bp, 12 predicted proteins | sample M150034915metaG_FD_205555 | JGI IMG/M metagenome (GOLD analysis project Ga0315334, IMG submission 205555) | Ammonia-oxidizing marine archaeal communities from Monterey Bay, California, United States - M1 500m 34915 | ecosystem: Environmental > Aquatic > Marine > Intertidal zone | place: USA... | reverse complement strand
ACACAAATAACATAATGATTAAAAATCGTTTCCAAATTGCAGACATTAACACGAATGTACAACGTTGAAGGCAGAAATTTCGTGTTTTTTTAACATTAAAGTTCCCATAAATAGTGAATAAATTGGTTGAAGAATGTTAGATATTCCCTCTGTTCTGTAATTACATTAACTTTGCAATAGCGCAAAATAGATGAAAGGAATACTATCACTCTTACTTTGTTTTCTTGCACAACTGGCCGTTAGCCAGGAAATTTGGGAACCAAAGGCCGACTCTATTGTAAACAATGCTTTAGAGCAAATTGGCGTACCCTATAAGTGGGGGGCAAGCAGCCCTAATGTTAGCTTTGATTGTTCTGGATTTACCTCATACATATACAACGCTTCCAATGTTGTTTGTTCTAGAAGCTCAAAAGCATATTCAGGTCTAGGTGCTCCAATTCCACTAGGAAAATGTAGAAAAGGCGATTGCATTATATTTTCAGGCACCTCACCAGGAAGTAAGACCCCTGGCCATGTTGGCATAATAGTATCACACACCGAAGGGCAAATTAAATTTGTGCATTGCTCGAGCTCTAAAAAACACTTTGGTGTTGTTGTTACTGACTATTATTCTTCGGGATATCCAAAGCGTTTTTTGCAAATTCGTCGGTTGTTTCAATAAATTTAATTCCGATAAAACCCATTCAATAATTCGTGTTAAAAAACGTTAAGTGCGTAAGGTGTGCAAAGGGTTTACTTTACATTCGCTTAAAATCCAGCCGTAGTGAAGAAAATACGTGTCAATTTTATTCTTGTTCTGGTTATCGCAGCATTGCTGGCATTACTATTGGTTCAGTCTATCCTTACAATACAATTATACGACCGTAAAACAACGGAATTTTCGGAACGGTTTTCAACGACACTTGACCGCATAGCTTTAAGACATGAAAAGGCAGAGGACATAAGGCGTTATATGTTATTAGCAGACAACGACTTCAGCGGGCAGTATAAAGACGTTTTAAAACAAGAATTTCAAGATCTTCTCTCAACCAAAGAATCTATTTCAATTCAAGACACTGCAATTTTCGAAAACGGTGAAATGGAGAACTACCTTATTATTAAGGGCAAAACGTACGATTCGATTTCAGGTCTTACTGCAGAGCAGCGGGTTCTCGCCCGTGATGTACGCCAATTGCGCGATCTGTTCCACGAAAACAACAAGACACAATTCAATCAAGATTCACTCAAGTTTGCTATTCAGTTAGATCAAAGGGTAATACAGCAAATTTTTAAAAAGGCTAGATTTGTCAATCAGATGATGATTGATGCGTTCCGAAACAATGTGTATGAAAACCCATCACAACGATTCGATATAGCATTTCTCGATTCGGTCTTGAGAAATGAATTGTTGCAAGAGTATCTCCCGGACGAATATGAGTTCTTTGTTGTAGATGAATACAATGAACCAATTGTGTTTGAAAATGCTCCTGAACATTATATAACTTCTCTGGATACTACTGAGTCACATAAAACACTTTTGTTTCCGAGCAATCCAATTGACGACAATCTTTTTCTATACCTTAGTTTTCCCGAACAACATTCATTTCTGTTGATGGAATTATGGGCACCGATAACCGTGAATTTTTTATTGGTTATAATAATTATTGTTGCATTGGTATTTATGTTCCGAACCATTCTTACGCAAAAGAAATTATCCGAATTGAAAAGCGACTTCATTTCAAACATGACGCATGAATTTAAAACCCCTATTTCAACAATAGCTCTTGCATGTGAAGCAATGAATGACTCAGATATGGTGGGAAAACAAACCGACACCATACAACCCTATCTAAAAATGATCGATGATGAGAACAAACGTTTGGGGTCACTCGTTGAGCGAATATTGCAAAGTGCAACACTGGATCGGGGAGAAATTCAATTGAAAGAAGAAAATGTGCTGTTGAACGAAATGATAAACGACATCGTTGAAAATGCTAAATTTAGACTTAAAGGTTCGGATGGTTCCATTCAATTAAATATTCCAAATGAGCTGATCCGAATTTCCGCAGACAAAATGCACTTATCAAATGCGATATCAAATCTAATCGACAACGCAATAAAATACAGCAATGGTGCTCCTCAAATCAATGTTGAATTGTGCAAAGAAGGGAAAATTCTACAACTAATAATAAGAGATAAAGGCATTGGTATTGCAAAGGAACATTTGAACAAAATATTTGATAAGCTCTACAGGGTTCCTACCGGAAACGTTCACAATGTAAAAGGGTTCGGACTCGGATTAAGCTATGTGAAAGCAATAGCTGATTTTCACAAATGGGATATTCAGGTTAAAAGTAGACTCGGAATAGGCTCGGAATTTATATTAGTTATTAAAGAATAAAATGGACACACAAATAAAAATATTATTGGCAGAAGATGACTTGAATTTAGGCGAGCTCTTAAAAACATTTTTGAAATCAAAAGGGTTTGAAGTAGCTCTTGCACAAAATGGTAAAATCGCTTTTGAAAAATTCAACCAGGACAAATACGACTTCTGCATATTTGATGTAATGATGCCAGAAATGGACGGATTTTCCCTGGCTAAGGAGATTCGCGAAATTGACAAAACCATTCCAATTCTTTTTTTAAGCGCCAAATCGATGAAAGAGGACAAATTAAAGGGGTTTTCGATTGGAGCAGACGATTATCTCACCAAACCTTTTTCAATGGAAGAGCTCTTAGCCAGAATAAGTGCTATAATAAGACGATCCGTAAAAGACACCGACAGAGTCAATAGCGATTTATTCATTGGTTCCATTAAATACGAGCCGGAATTCCGATTATTACACCTTAAAAAGGAAGTGAAGAAGTTAACAACAAAAGAAAATCAGCTACTAAAATTACTTGTTAAGAACAAAAACGAAATTCTGGATCGGCACGCAACACTTCGAGCAATCTGGGGAGACGATAATTATTTCAACGGTCGTAGTATGGATGTATACATAGCAAAGCTAAGGAAAGCTTTGAAAGAAGATGCGAGCATTGAAATAATGAACATCCATGGTAAAGGGTTCAAACTAATTGTAAAATAAATCTGCTAACTTTTAGTACTTTTGCGCCGTTTAATAAGTGTCATTAACGTTTTTTGACGCCAATGAAAACTAGATCATAACACTTAGGAATGCAAAAGAAATTTATTTCAAATCTTGCTTTAATGGTTCTGCTGAATCTACTGGTGAAACCGGTTGCAATATTTGGAATAGATGCCACAGTTCAAAATAGAGTTGGGTCCGAAGAATATGGAATTTACTTTGCCCTTCTCAATTTTTCATTGTTATTCAATATTTTTTTAGACCTCGGAATCAATAACTATACGACTAAGAACATTGCACAATACCCAAAAAGCGCTGGGAATTATATAGGTAAAATGCTCACTTTTCGATTCGTGCTCTTTTTTCTGTATTTAGTTGTGAGCTTTTCCATTGCATTTGCTTTAGGATGGAGCAATTACGAGCTCTATTTACTTGGCTTCCTTGTTTTTAATCAATTTCTAATTACACTAATCACCTATATCAGAAGTCATTTTGCTGGTCTTCTGATGTTCAAAACAGAGGCAGTAATAGGAGTGTTGGATCGTTTACTATTGATCGTGTTTTGCGGAATTGTACTTTATTTTCCCGTTATCGACCAGGATTTTAAAATCGAGTGGTTTATTTGGTTTCAAACGTTTTGCTACGCATTGGCTCTTATTATCGGATTTGTGTTGTTATTCCTGAAGGTAGGACTGCCCAAATTGAATTACAATGCTGTATTTTCTTATGCAATAATCCGCAAGAGCCTTCCTTATGCGCTTTTGATATTGTTAATGATGGTCTATACACGAATTGACTCTGTAATGATCGAGCGGATGCATTATAACGGAAAACTCGAGGCCGGATATTATGCACAAGGTTTCCGATTGCTGAACGCTCTTTTCATGTTCGCCATGCTCTTTTCCAATCTTTTATTTCCACTCTTTTCGAAGATGTTTAAAAACAATGACAATGTGATCCCGCTATTATCTATGTCTTCAAAACTATTGGTGGGAGGCTCCATTTTGATTGCTATCGTAAGCTTGTTCAACAGTGAATATATTTTGGGGTTGATCTACAATTCAGACATTGATCTAAGTAATTCTTCTTTTCAGCTACTCATGATTAGTTTCATTGGTATGTGTTCCACTATTATTTTTGGAACATTACTTACTGCAAAAGGTAATTTGCTTTTCTTGAACGTTACAGCATTTATTGGAATTATACTCAACGTCATTGTTAACTTATTATTGATTCCGCTGTACGGAGCTACCGGAGCGGCTATTGCAACGGTAATAACTCAATCACTGGTTTCGCTTATCCAATTTGTATACTGTATAAACTGTTTGAAAATGAAATTTTCATTCTGGGTTTTAACACAATTTGTCCTGTATATAACTACCGTTTCCGTATTATGCTATTTCGTTCGAGCCGAGTCTGCACTAGTCCTAATTACAATTCTCTTACTTTCTTTTTTAGCAATGGTTTTATGGAAACTAATAGATCTAAAGGGACTCAAGCTTATTTTTAAAAATCCTACAGACTAAAAATTATCTGTATAACATAATAAATTGCTCGTTTCATAGTTATTAGACTCGAATAGAAATCTTAACTTCGCCCTATCAAAAACCAGATTATGAGTGAACCCACTAACGAATTCGACAAAGAAAGAGACTCTCTTTTATTGTTTATTTGGAAAAAAAGGATACTGATCTTTATTGTTACTACTGTTACCGGTGTTGCCGCTTTGGTTATATCTTTTCTGATTACACCTCAATTCAAATCAACCGCAATTGTGTTCCCGGCAGCAACAAGTACCGTTTCTTTTTCTGAACAACGTAATGCCAAAGCATCTTCAATGGATTTTGGTGAAGAAGATCAGGCAGAACAATTAATTCAAATTCTGCAATCCTCAAGAATACGAAACAGAATTGTTCATCAGTTCGATTTGATGAACCATTATGATATCGACAAAGACGACGAGAATAAAAACTATAAATTGGGGAAGGCCTGGTCCAACCATATATTATTCAATAGAACAAGATATGGCTCCATACAAATTGATGTATTGGATAAGGACCGAGAGCTTGCGGCAGAGATCGCTAATAAAATTGTACAATTGATCGATACGGTTAAAAATGAAATGATCAGAGAGAGAACTATTCCTGCTTTTCAGATCAGCCAGCGTAAAAAAGACATTCTGGAATCCAAAAAAGATATTATTTTAGCTCAGTTGGATACCCTATCAAAAATAGGTGTTGTACCCATTGAAGCTAGGGCCAGATTGTTCGAGGCATACAACAATTCTAAAAGCCCACGTGATAAGGATGTATTTAGAGCCCAAATTGACGTTAATAAAGAATACGGAGCAAAATTCGATGGTCTCCAGATGCTTCGCGACGAGAACATTGTTAAGCTAACCAAATTCGAGGACGCATACGAACAAGCTGAATCTGATGCGAATGCCTTGTTCAATCACAAATTCGTTGTTGAGCAGGCCGTTGTGGCAGACAAAAAACACAAACCCAAAAGACTGATCATTATTTTGCTATCATGTATTGGCGCCTTCGTATTCGTCATTTTCACGCTTTTGATAAAAGACCGCATTTCTGAATTGAAGAGAAAAGAAGAATAAGTGCAACTCATCAAACAAAATAGCTTATTACTGGGAATTTGTTTGTTGTACATCGGTCTTTCCTGTTATTTAATCTGGATCGATCAAATTTATTTAATGCTTGCTCCATTGGGGTTGATGGGCATTTATTTTGCGATCTACCATTTGGAGTACACCTTTATTTCTCTTGCATTTCTCGCGCCACTTTCAATAAATATTGAAGAATATACTGAAGGATTTGGATTGTATATCCCCACGGAGCCCATGCTCTTTGGATTTCTTTTACTTGTGCTGATGCAGCACGGATTGAAGAATAAAAGCAGCTCTTATATTTGGAAACACCCTATAACCATCGCCCTTGGTTTTTATTTATTCTGGTGTTTTATTACCTCTATTACAAGTACGGCTCCAATTACTTCATTTAAATTTCTGCTTTCCAAATTGTGGTTCATTGTCCCGCTCATACTTTTAGGCACAAAAGTCTTTTCAAATTTAAAGAACGTCAAACGATTCATATGGCTCTTTTGTCTTTCAATGTGTATAGTCATAATCTACACCGTAACAGTTCATGCCGGCTATGGGTTTGGTGAAAAAGAAGGGCACTGGGTAATGTGGCCATTCTTTAAAGATCACACAATTTATGGCTCTACCATAGCCTTTATTATTCCACTTGTTTTTGGGTTATATTTTTCAAAAAAACATACTCCTTTAACGCAAATATTTATTCTCAGTCTTATTAGCATCTCTTTAATTGGGCTTTACTTTTCTTCAACCAGAGCGGCCTGGTTAAGCGTAATTGTTGCCATCGTCATTTTAATAATTATTAAGCTCCGCATAAAATTTAGCGTTATTGCTATTATCACAATTATTAGCGGTACAGCATTATTGTTCAGCTGGGACAACATTATTATGGAACTCGAACGCAATAAACACGAACATACCACTGAAGAATTTGGCGAGAGATTTCAAAGTGCTACAAATGTTACAACAGATGCATCAAATCTCGAGCGATTGAACCGATGGGCCTGTGCAGTAGAAATGTTCAAGCAAAAACCGATCTTCGGCTTTGGCCCGGGAACATATGCATTTGAATATGCACGATTTCAAGACCCGGAAAATCTAACGATTATTTCGACTAATTTCGGAAACATGGGTAATGCCCACAGCGAATACCTTGGGCCTCTTTCCGAAATGGGGTTCCTTGGAATGCTTGCTATGTTGTTTATCGTAATAGCCATATTCTATAAGGGCATCACTTTGTATTACAAATGGCCAAATGATGACAAAGAATACAAAACCCTTCTTCTGGCCATGATTTTATCTTTGTCAACCTATTTCGTACACGGAGTATTGAATAATTATCTAGACACCGATAAAGCCGCCGTTCCAATCTGGGCCTTTTGCGCGGCATTTATAGCTATGGAACATGTGCTCAAGTCTCGCTTAAATTCAAACAAAATAGGGCTGTCCTAAATGTTATTTTAGTGCAATATAGAACAGATCGAAACATCCGTCCTTTGCGCTATCTACAAAATAATCCTCCTGTTTAATGTGGCTCCCACTATCGGAGAGCTTGTTGCGGTTTCTTCTGTTCATAATGTCATAAGGAACCTGTAGCATCCATCGCGGTGCCCACCATTGTATTCTCAATATATCGAAGCGCATGACCTTATGCACCGAAGCTTTATTATCCTCATAGTACTTCATTACCACTTCATTTCCAAACACTCCCCTTGCTTCAACAGAACGAAACGGGTTTTTTAGTAATTCGTTCAAATTCTGGATGGTATATTCTCTAATATGCCAGGGGTTTCGTGTAATCGACATAGGCTTATTGGGAGTTGTGACTATGAACTTTCCCCCCGGCTTTAATACTCGGTGGATTTCCTTTACAAAATCAACATCCTTTTTAATGTGCTCAATCACCTGAAAAGAAACAACAAAATCAAAATGGTCGTCCGGAATTCCTTCAAGTGGAGGAACATTCATTTGTTTGAATTCTACATTTACTCTCTTATTAGCTAGTTCAACACCTAGCTTAGATGGGAATTTGTCAACCGTAACAAAGGATGTTGCCTTCTCGCTTAAGATCTCAACCCCATAACCACTACCCGTTCCAATTTCAAGTACATCTCCAAAGATCAATTTTGCCGCTTCGACATAAGCCAGAACACTCCGCTGAAAGACATAATTGTCGGAAATATCTTTTTGGGATACCCGCTCAGCAGTTTGAATTTTTTGTTTCATATTCCAGTAATCCCCTTATTTGTTATACACTCGAAAACAGCCTCAAATGTAATGCAAATTAATGCACTACCCAAAGTGACGGGTTCAAACAAACCACACTATTTCCTGTTACCTTGTGTATCTCAAAATGAGCAACAGACATATTTTGTTTGTCTTTCGACAGCAAGGAACCAATAACTTTTTTTGTTGCCACTTTTGAACCTGAAACCACATATGTATCTTTCAAATTACAATAAACGGTCCTGTAATTTCCATGTTTGATTATTACCACTTTACCCGCTCCTGGTATATTAAGGACGCTTGTTACTTCACCCCTGAAAACAGAACGTACCTGTGCATTCTTTGGTGTACTAATATCAATCCCCCTATTGTTGGTTGTAACATTTTTCAGTGTAGGATGTGGGTTTTTACCAAATCGTTCGGTAATGCTTCCTTTATCCACCGGCCAGGGAAGCTTGCCTTTATTCCCTTCAAAAGAAGCGCTGAGTTTTGCTGCTTCTTTAGTTTCAGCAAAAAACGGTTCGGTGGCAGTGTTTGAATTGTTCGGTGTGTTTTTTTTCCGAGCAGCCTCAGCCTTCTTTCTGCGTTCCTCAGCCGCTGCAATTTCTTTTCGGATTGCAGTAGCAATCTTTCTGCGCAATACATCCTTTTTTGTTTCCTCTTCCCGAAGTCGCCTCAAGAGTATTTGTTCGGCGTCCTTGAAGTTCTCATATGCCTCTGTCTGTTTAATTTTATCCTGTTGTATTGCTTCTTTTTCTTCTCTCTTTTCTCCAATTATCAGCACTTTGTACTGCTTTTCCTTTTCAATGGATGATATCTCTGATTTGATGAGGGCTTGATTTTGCTGTATTACCAAAAATTGCTTTTGCTGAATTTCTGAAATACGGGCCAAATACTTATTTCGTTTAATTGCCTCATAATAGCTGTCGGCAGAAAAAACATACATCATCTTTCCATACTTATTTCTGTGCTTATACGAATAGAGCAACAGCTTTTTATACTGATCCTTCAACTTTGTTATTCTATCGTTCAATAAAGCAATTTGCTGTTCTTTATTCTGGATGTTCAATTCCGCTCCCCGTATCTGGTTATCGTAATTCCTAAGCAATTCTTCCCTGTATATAATCTGATTTTCAATTACTCTAAGCTCATTAAGTGATGCTTCAGTATTCGATTTGGATTTGCTTAATAGCGATTTTGTGTTGGCAATTTTACGTTCCAATCTCGCTTGTTCTTTTTTGAGCTTATCGCTTGTAGATTGCCCCCAAATACCTACGGAACAAAATGCAAAAAGAACAACAAGAAATTTACTCGCATTTAACATAGCTCTCAGGTATTACAAATTGAATTTGCTCGCGACTATTCACTCTTGTTTTTCGATAGTCCAAATTAACTTTTATTCTTCGATTGGTTGATTCAATGCTAATTTCCACCTCATTAGGCACAAGATAACCACCAACATTTTCCCTCGACACATAGTCAATATTAATTAAAGCATTCTTTGAAGGGCTCTCTATTCTCATCGATTTTAAATGCCTCAGATCATCGGTAAGTGTATAGAACGTTATTATTTCCATTTCATTTTTTCGTTCATTTCTTTTGATGTCCCGTTTTCTGTGCGAGCACATCGTATACGAAAAAGGGTCATTCACTTGATAATATTTCTTTTCAGCCGAATAAGTAATTGGCATTCCTAAAAAAAGCTGCTCGAAATTTTCATAATTAAATTCAACATCGAACTGCTTTTTAAAAAAGTCTAACGTATTTTGAACGTAGCACTTCTTTCTTTTATTGATCATCCGTATCGAGTCATGCGTAACAAGTGCACTCAACATTGGAATTCTGGCAAATGTGATAACCGAACTAATAGCACTATCTCGCACAATTCTAACAGAGTTTTTAAAGGATAAATTTTGAGTTGAATCACTATATTTAGTAGACATCTTAGTATAAAAGTAATCAAATTCGATTCCCGAAAGACTATCCAAAACCTGCATTAAAACCACATCCTTTTTCTTCGGAAGACGCTCTGTTCTTGCCTCAACAATACTCTTGGAACAGGACGTTAAAAGCCCTAAGAATACAATTAGGATACTACTTTTAATAATCGGGCTCATAATATTTTTTCTGCTGAATTTTTTTGTCCAAATTCTTATTTGAAGAGGATAATTCTTTTGCCTTTTCCCACCAAAACACTGCCTGTTCAATATTTCCTTGTTTAAAATACACATCGCCCAAATGCTCCACAGTAAAATTATCTTCTTGGTTTAATTTATATGCTCTTTCGAATTGTACCAGTGCTGCTGCATAATTTCTTTTTTGAAAAAGAACCCAGCCATAAGTATCCACAAATGTCGATTGATCTGGAGCCATCTCAATAGCACGTTTGGCAAGCGATTCAGCAAGATCCAGATCCACCTTAGCCATAGACAATTTGAAAGCAAAATTATTTAGGATCAAACTACTTTGTTTGTCGAGCTCCATAGCTGTTCTGTAATTCGATTTTGCTTCGTTCAGCTCTGATAAACCAAAATATGAATCTCCCGTTTGAGCATAAAACTCGGCTTCCAATGGTTTATCATTAAGAACCAGCTCACGCCCCAAAGACAGCGCTTCTAAAGCCTCCTCGTGCTTTTTCAATTGATTTGCACCAACACCATTAAGGAGATACACGATCGGAATTGCAGGAAATAATGTTAAACACTCCTTACTGTCCAGGTAAAGATCATTGAATTTCCCCGATTGATATTCCATAATAAGTACCTGGTTCCAAATTGGATATTGTGACTTATCAAGCTTAAGTGCTTTTTGATACGATTTCAATGCCTGCTCATTCTTCTCAAGGCGATATAAATAATCTCCCATTATTGCATGCGACTTACCCTCATTTGGGTAAGACTCTACCATCCCTTCAACTATTTCAATTAATTCCGGATCGATCTTATAAGAGGATTCCAGAATAGTACTTAATATGTTCATTTTAGTATCGATATCTATGTCCGGAGAATTGAATGCCAATCTTAATTCTTTATAGGCTCGCTTTTTTTCACCTTTTTGCTGCAAAACATCAGCCAATGCCAAATGGGCACGGCCATTATTGGGATCTGCAACAACCAGTTTCTCTAACATTTCCACAGCCATATCTATTTGATTGATTGCAAAATAATGTTCAACAAACGTTGCAATAAGCTGCGGATCTTTTGGGAAAACCTTCTGCGCTGCAATTAATTCTTCCAAGGCTTCGTTCGGCTTGTTAGTCGACATGAGCCAATTGTATTTTTGCACCGATAATGACGGATTTATCCCTATTTGATCTTCGGTTTTATTCAGTGCGTCAATTGCGCGTTCTGTCTTACCAATACGAAACAAGGCCTCTGCATAACCATATTGCCAATCAATGTTTCTCGGTTCAATAGCAACTAATTGTTGGAATTTAATCGAGGCCTTATCAAATTTTTGCTGCTCAAAATACATATAGGCCAGCTCTTGAATATACCACTTATTGCCAGGGTCTAATTTGGCAGCATTAAGAATATATTCAGCTGATTTTTCCAAATTACCTTTGGATAGCTCTAATTCCGAAAGAACGTAATACACTGCGTCATCATCCTGACGCATTAATAAACATTCTTCAAATATCGCGATTGCCTCTTCATATCTCCCTTTCACTTTAAGGCGAATCCCCTCATGAAATTTAGCTATATAAGGGTGCTCTTCAGCGCCAATAATTTGCTTCCCTTCAGATATTGGTTTAGTGGTTCCACAAGAATATGAAATAACAAGAAGTACAAATATGTATAAACACTTTTTACTCATCAAAGGTTGAATAATCCCCAATACTCAAATCCCGAGCCAAACCGTTAAACACTGCATGCGAACCTATCATGGAATTCTCCAAAATCGCATTCGTAATTCTGGTTTCATGCTGAACAATCGACTTCGAGATCACACTGCCTGAAACACTTGATTCTTTTCCTATTGAAGTATAGGGCCCTATTATCGAGTTTTTTAAAACTGTATTTTCACCTATGAAACACGGAGGAATAATTAATGCGTTTTCTGTTACAACAGAAGGATGAACGTTGTTTACACCCTTTTCTTGCTCGTTCTTCAATACTTGAGTGTTTGTCTCAACTGTGACTTTTTTATTCCCGCAATCCATCCATTGATCGACTTGGCCCGTTTTAAAAATTTTACCATGTGACATCATGCCTTTAATGCCATCATTGATCTGGTATTCGCCGCCATTAATAATGTTTTTATCAAGCACATTCTGTAATTCTACTTTTAAGTCGGTCACTTCCTTAAAATAATAGATCCCTATCACTGCCAAATCGCTTACAAACTTTTTCGGTTTTTCTACCAGTTCCACAATTTCATCATTAGAATTAAGCTGTACAACACCATAGGATTCCGGGTTCTGCACAGATTTTACCCAAATAATAGCATCTGCCTGAGGATCAAATTCAAATTTTGCCTGAATTAATGTGTCAGCATAAGCTATTACTGCAGGACCTGAAAGAGATTCCTTTGCACACATTATAGCGTGTCCGGTTCCAAGCGGTACATCTTGTCTATAGATGGTCGGTTTAGCGCCAAGTTCTTCTGCTAAATTTTTCAAGCTTTCAACCACATCATCTCCAAAAAATGCTGGATCCCCCAAAATAAAAGCTATCTCATCAATTGATTCACCAACCACTTCAGCAATATCCCTTACCAAACGATGGACAATTGGCTGTCCTGCTACAGGAATAAGGGGTTTTGGAACTGTAAACGAATGTGGCCGAAGGCGACTTCCTCTACCTGCCATTGGAACAATTATCTTCATTTTCTTTTCTATTATTTTATTCCCGTACTGCCAAACCCACCTGCACCTCGTTTTGTGTCCGTTAATTCAACAGCCTCTACCCATTGCGCCTGATTTACTTCTGTGAACACAAGTTGCGCTATTCTTTCACCATCTTTAACCACAAATTTTTCGTTCGATAAGTTTATCAAAATTACACCTATTTCACCTCTATAATCGGCGTCTATCGTTCCAGGAGAATTCAATACAGATATCCCCTTTTTTAGTGCTAATCCACTCCGAGGCCTAACCTGACATTCAAACCCTTCAGGTATTTCTATAAATAATCCTGTTTTTATCAGGGCCCTTCCAAGAGGTTTAAGTTCAATTGGCGTCTCAATATTAGCACGAATATCCATTCCCGCACTGTAAGTCGTTTCATACGACGGTAAATTGTGCTTGGATCTATTAACAACTTTAACTTTCATCACTTAATAATAATCCTATAAAATTAAA
>Ga0315334_10001837_pt1 | contig 13219 bp, 8 predicted proteins | sample M150034915metaG_FD_205555 | JGI IMG/M metagenome (GOLD analysis project Ga0315334, IMG submission 205555) | Ammonia-oxidizing marine archaeal communities from Monterey Bay, California, United States - M1 500m 34915 | ecosystem: Environmental > Aquatic > Marine > Intertidal zone | place: USA... | reverse complement strand
CCCAGCTCACGGAGTGTGCGAAAGATGGCTTTTACGAGGATCAGAAAGAAAGAACAGGATTTTTTGTGAATCGAATTAATGCGCACGCTCAGCAAAAAGGATACAATTTTGAGCTTATAACAATTGGCTCTATCTTTTGGTTGTCGTTCGACGGTAAAAAAAGCATTCGACGGGCAGACGAAATAGACGCAGACATGTCTGGGTTTAAATCCTTGTTTGCGGAATTATTAAACCGTGGAATATACATCGGGCCTAGTGGATATGAGGTTGGATTTATCTCTCAGGCACACACGCGGGAACACTTGCTGACCGCTTCCAATGCAATGTGTGCTGCTCTGGATGCATGTTTCACTTAGCTGCTTATCACAACTTTATTCACTTTTACCGTACGGCAAATTAATGATTGCGGTTGTTCCTTTATTCTCTTCGCTTTCTATAGCAAGTGTGCCACCATGCAATTCTATATATTCTCTTGATATCTTAAGGCCTAAGCCTGTTCCCTGAACATTATTCACGTTGCTGGCACGAAAAAACGGTTCAAACAGATTTGAGATTTCGTCCTCCGGAATACCAACTCCCGAATCCAAAACTTTTAGGATTACTTCCTCTTTTTGATAGTCGATTTCTACAATCGGATTTTCTTGTGAAGAGTATTTTAGAGCATTAGTCACCAAGTTAATCACAGCTTCGTGAATAAATTTGACATCAACATACGAATACTGTTTTTTTCCCTTTGTTTTAATCTCAATGGATCTCTGGTCATCAATAAGCAGGTTTTCTTTGATATCCAAAAATATTTCCGACACAAATACTTTGTCTTTATTTAATTTCAAGTTGCCTGTTGCAATTTTCTCAAGAATAAGAACCTCTTCCATTATTCCAGTCATATGACTAATTTCTTTTTTTATTCTCTCAATATAAACGGAAAAATTTTCAGCCTGTTTCAAATCAATTTTTTTCAATAGCATAAACATGAGCTCAGCATTTGCCTGAATAATGGATAATGGTGTTCGAAACTGATGCGACGCTGTCGCCACAAAATGAGATTTTGTTTCGCCAAGCTCTTTTTCTGTCTGCAGTGCTTGTTCTAGTTTTACTCTATATTCATGAAAATCCGAAACGTCCAATATTACGCCAATAGACCCTTTCGGAGTCCCGGAACGGTCAAAAAGAGGCATGCCAGCAGTAAAATAGCGCCCACTTGTTCCATCTTTATGCTCAATGCTGTGCTCGTATATTTCCGATTTTCCTGCTTTTCTCCTGTTAATGGCCTTCGCTTGATCTGTGTCTTTTTCCCCAAGCACCTCTGTTGCGGCTTTACCTATCAAATCAGCTTCTGCAAAGCCAGTTTTCTTGCAAAACTCCGCGTTCGTTTTTAATATGACCCCATCATTGTCCACACATAAAACACCTAGGTTAAAGTTCTCAAATATGGATAAGTGATTGAAATCGCCTCCCATTTCATTGGGGCCTAACGCACTTTTAAATGAGCCATCTAAGTGGCCATCACTATCTGGAGGGTTTCTCTTGTTTTCATGCTTGGTGCCTCTTTGGGTTGCTGCAATAAAAAGGAGCGCTGCAATAAAACCCATTACCACAACCAACCACATTTTTACCTGAAGCACAAACAACTGATCTGGCTCTTGCAAATGCTTCTTGAAAGGACCAATCACCAAAGAGTCAATCGTCAACCCAACAAACAGAATCGTGCAGATAATTATCCCCAATCTCAAAGCTCGTGGTTTCCCCATCTTGCGTAAATTCCCGTTATTACTTTTCAGTGAATGTTTGTTATTCACTCGTTAAATAGCCAAAAACAAAATTAGTTGACCCGGTTGTCAGCGAAAAAAGTGGTGTGTTTTCACTTTTGTTTGAGCTGTAGTTTTTCATCCTCTTTTCCTTCCCCCTCTAATTCTTTAAATTTTCTTTCGGCGTCAGCCCCGGTAAAGTGCTCCTCTCTTACTTTTCCCTTTTTGCTTGTAATAATAGTGAGCGTTTTCTCTCCGTTTACCTCCTCCATGTATACTTCCTTTCTGATATCATCCGTTTGAGAAATTCCTTCAGTCAATTCCGAAAGTTTAGTTTCGGCTTCCGAGCCCGTATAAATTTCTTCAGAAACTTTACCGTTTTCGGTAATTGTAACAAATAATGTCTTTGTTCCATTATTGTCTTCCATTCTAACCTCTTTCTTGTAGCTCTTTTGGGCATCTTCTTGTGCTATTAAAGCCCCCGTTGAAAAAAGTCCGAATACAGCACAAAATAATACAATTGTCTTTGTCATAGTAAAATTCTTGTTTTATTTAAAAAGGGCAATATACCCTTTAAATGGTAAAAAATTATTGCTCAATTTACGAATTCATCTTGAATTACCAAAAAAACCGATCCCCCCTCTAAATAGGTAGCACTCCATCATATTGAACCTTCTTCTCTCCGGTTTGCAACCCTATATTTAATTATCTTTATGCAAAAAGTGACGATGTCAAAACTCCCAAATGTGGGGACAACAATTTTCACCACAATGTCCCAATTGGCGCAACAACATGGGGCTATAAATCTTTCTCAGGGATTCCCTAACTTTCCAGTAGATCCTTTATTAATTGAGCTCATTACGGAAGAAGCTAAAAAAGAGGTTCACCAATACATGCCAATGGGAGGCTCCCCACAGTTACTAGATCAAGTTAGAAAATTAGTACACGACACATACTCAAGAGTCATTAATGCATCCACTGAAATACTAATTACAGCTGGAGCAACACAGGCTATTTTTACAACAATACTTGCCCTGATACATCCTGGAGATGAGGTAATAATATTAGACCCCAGTTACGATTGCTACGAGCCCGCGGTTATTCTCGCGGGTGGTGTCCCAATCAGGATTCCTTTAAACTCCTCTTTTACCCCTGATTGGGGTCGAATAGAATCGTCTGTATCTTCAAGGACCAGAATGATCATCACCAATAACCCACATAATCCCTCTGGAAGAATTTGGTCGGAACAAGACATTGGGTCTTTGGTAAAATTGGTGGAGCGTAATCCAAATCTGCTGGTTCTTTCTGACGAGGTCTATGAACACATTTCATTTGATCAAAAGCACATTTCCATTAACGCACAAAAGAGTATTTGGGAAAGGTCTGTAATCGTTTCTTCATTTGGCAAAACCTTTCATATAACAGGCTGGAAAATTGGTTATTTGGTAGCGCCGCAACAATTAATGAAAGAAATTAAAAAGGTGCATCAATTCAATGTGTTTAGTGTAAACAGTATCGGGCAATCTGTATTGGCAAGTTATCTGGGACAGACAGACATTTCCTACCTTCATTCCTTTTATAAAAAGAAACGAGATCTGTTCCAGTCATTAATGAGAGCATCAAATTTTAAACTCCTTCCCTGTGAGGGAACCTACTTTCAAACCGCAGACTATTCCAATATCTCAAACGAAAATGACATCGCCTTTTGTGAATCATTAATTCTAAAACATGGCGTTGCGGCCATTCCGATTTCCGTTTTTAATAAAGACCTGAAAGATCAAAACATTATACGTTTTTGTTTTGCAAAAGATGAAGACACATTAATTTCAGCCACACAAAAATTATGCAAGATCTAAAAGTTTCACTCGTACAAACAAATCAAGTTTGGGAAAACAAACAGGAAAATCTTGCGAAGTACGAGCAGTTATTGGAGCACATCGATTCCGACCTAATAGTCCTTCCGGAAATGTTTCACACTGGCTTTAGTTTAAATGCTAAGGCCCTGGCAGAACAATATGATGATAGCCCAGGAATTAATTGGCTTAAACAAATGGCAGAAAAAAAATCTGCTGCAATTTACACTTCACTGATCATTGAGGAAGACAACAAATTCTTCAATCGTGGCGTGTTCGTATATCCTGACCGAACGGTTCTTCATTATGACAAGCGAAAATCTTTTACTCTGGCAGGAGAAAATAAACTATTTCAAGCTGGAAAAAAAGAAACTATCGTCTCGTATAACGGATGGAATATTCAGCTTCAAATCTGCTACGATCTTCGCTTTCCTGAATTAGTTAGAAATCGTATCGAGCCCAACCAAAAACCCGTGTACGACGTTATTCTATATGTGGCAAATTGGCCCGAAAAACGAAGAGACCATTGGGTTGCGCTATTGAAGGCAAGAGCGATAGAAAACCAATGTTATGTGGCTGGCGTAAACCGAGTTGGGGTAGATGGAAATAAACTAATATATTCTGGGGATTCAGTGGTTTTTGATTCGCTTGGAGAACAGATGATTATTAACCAAAAAACAGAAAAAGTGGAAACCGCTCAACTTTCCATGGATGATTTAATAAGTAATCGTGAGCTTTTACCTTTTCTTAAAGATCGATAGCTAGAGACCCTTTTTATATTAATTAAACACTGTTTGCACTCTTCATAAAACAGTAGTTTTATAAAGGATACAAACACGAAAATAATATGCTGACAACGAAACATTTAGCTGCCATTGTCTTGTAATTGAAATAATGTATATTTGTAAACCTTAAAAAAAAAAACATGAAAAAAATTTACTTAAGCGCCTTTTTAATTGGCGCAACAGCATCGGTTGCTTTAAGTCAGGTAAAGACTGAAGTATACGATTTTGGAAAATTAAATCAACTAACGTCTGCTGTTGGTAATCAGGCCAAACCTGTTAAACCGACATCTATTACTGGTCAAAAAAGTTTAATTTGGAATGAGGATTTTGATATTGGTACTTCGGGAGGTTCAACAGCCGGACCAACCTTTGTTACTGCTAACGGTACTTGGACGGCAATTGGGGATTGGAAGCATAGCTTTGTTACTACAAACGGTACTTGGTCTGGCAATACCCCTGCATTTACTTCCACCACAGCTTCAAACGGTTTCATGTTATTTGATTCGGATTCGCTTAATACGGATTGGTCTGTGAGCCCAGTAGCAATGGTTGCTAACCCTATAGGTTATACTGGGGAGTTAATTTCTCCTTCTATTGACCTTACCGCAGAAACGAGTGCTCAATTAGTTCTTGAGCAAGATTTTAGATGGTGTTGTTCTGGCTCCCACACTATTACTGTTGAGGTGTCATCAGACGGCGGTACAACTTGGGGCACACCCTATGACTTAATTCCTTCGTCAGTGGGTGTAAATGACGGATTCTCAACAACTACTGGTGGGTTCTCGTATGCTGCAAATATTTCTGGTCAAGCAGCAGGAAACACTATTCAGCTTAAATTCACCTGGGATGGTGTTGGAACTGGAAACTCTCATTACTACTGGAATATTGATGATCTGTGTATTCTATCTCTACCGGCCGATGACGTTCAAAATATGGCATCGTGGATTTCTGGAGAAAATAATGGTGGTTTAGAATATGGACGAACTCCAGAAGATCAACAGGATGCAAATTGGTCTGTAGGTTCTCAAGTATATAATTTTGGATATAACGATCAAACAAATGTGACACTTACCGCTGATTTTGGCTCTTTTTCTTCAACTGGAACAGAACCATTATTAATGGCTGACTCAACTGTTATAATTGAATCATTAGAGGCGCTTAGCCTAATACCAGCCGTTTATTCAGGCCTTTATACTGTGGTTTCAGATTTAGAAACTGCTGGGGGACCTCTTTTTGGAAACAATACGGGTGGACGAGAATTCGAAATCACTCCTGCATCAACCCAGGCGAATTCTATTTACTCTCAAGATGGAATCGGTGTTTATTCAAACACCTCTCTATCCAGTTTAGGATCCAATTCATTTACGGGTGCTGAGGACGGATTGGTCTGCGCCTCAATGTACCATATAAAGCAAACATCTAGTGTTGCTGGAATTCGTGTTTTGTTGGCTACCGGAACTGTCCCTAATGCAGAAATATATGGAAGCATTATCGATACCACCAATTTTTGGGCCGATGATATGACGCCATTGTTCAATACCGCATTTGTGACTCTTACGTCGGCAGATATTGCTGCTGGTTATGTTGATTTATTGTTTCCTTCTGCTATTTCTTTGGGTAATAATGCTTATTACGCCGCTGTTGAGTTATTCAGTGGGGGTGGAACAAATACTGTTAGAATAATGGATGATGAGACCGTTCCTCAGCCATATGATGCCTCTGCGATCTATATCCCAGGAGATCAATCCTATACTAATGGAACTGCATTTGGAATTCGCTTATTGATGGGAGATTTTGCCGGAATAAATGAAAACACCCTCGCTGGTGTTACTGTTTATCCTAACCCAAGTGATGGTGTCGTTACTGTTACAAACAATAATGCTTCTACCAATACTATTATTGTTTATGATATGATGGGCAAGCAGTTGTTTTCAAAAGAAGCAAAGTCTAGCACTAATATTGACCTGTCTTCAAGAGGGGCTGGAATCTATTTAGTTCGGGTTTCCAATGAATATGGCTCAATGATAGAAAGAATCGTTATAAAATAATGTTTTATTTTCTTATTCTTAAAGGATAAGAATACTAAATGATTTAAACCGAAGAGAATTTCTCTTCGGTTTTTTTTGCAAAACAAAAATAAAGGGTGGACTATATTGAGCTGGGATATTTCGGGTTGTTTTTGATTTGTTTTTTGGCGGCCACAATATTACCGTTGACCTCTGAAGGAGTTTTGGTGTTGTTCCTTACCTCTTCTTTTGACCCCGTTATTTGCCTTGTTGTTGCTACTGTTGGGAATTCTATGGGAGGATTAACAAATTACGCCTTGGGAATGGTTGGCAAAGCGGACAGCATAAAAAAACGATTTAAAAATCCGCTACACTATGAGCGTCTTTCTAGAAACATAGATAAATACGGGTACTGGCTAGGGGCGCTTTCATGGACTCCATTTTTAGGGGATCCATTAACAATCGCTCTTGGTTATTTTCGTGTTCGTTTTGTGCCATTTTTATTGTTGATGATCCTTGGAAAATTTATACGGTATTACATAATTATTTTTATTTGGAACTTGTAGTTTCTTTATAACATTGCGCCTCAACTAATTCATTTTAACGATATTTGTAAAAACAAACCCCCACATGGAAAACCACACTGTACTTGGTGAATTTATTGAGCAAAGATCATCCGATTTTCCATTCAATAGCGCTGAGCTATCCCTTCTTTTAGGCAATGTTGCCCAGGCAGCAAAAACCGTTAGTGACGATGTCCAAAGGGCTGGATTAATCGACGGGTTTCTTGGGGCAAAGGGAAGTACAAATATTCAGGGCGAAGAACAACAACAACTCGATGTTATCGCAGACGAACAATTCATTAAAGTATTTAAATCCGGCGGTGTCGTTTGTGGGGTAGCATCTGAAGAAAATGATGACTTTTTGCCGTTTACTTCAGAGAAAGCAAAAGCTGGTAATTATGTCGTGTTGTTCGATCCGCTGGATGGGTCCTCTAATATTGATGTCAATGTTTCGATCGGAACAATATTCTCCATTTACAGAAGAACGAGTGACTCCGGTGACGAGGCGAATCTTGAAGACATGCTGCAACAAGGAAATGAGCAAGTAGCTGCGGGATACGTACTTTACGGTTCTTCAACTATGCTGGTATACAGCTCTGGAAATGGAGTCCATGGTTTTACCTTAGACCCTTCCAATGGACAGTTTTGTTTGTCGCATCAAAACATGAAAATGCCAGATAATGGGCGTATATATTCAATGAATGAGGGGAATATAAATATCTGTGAAGCGGGAATAAAAAAATATATAGAATCGTACTGTCAGCAAACTCTTCCGGGAGCCAAAAGACCCTATTCCGGCAGGTATATTGGCTCTTTGGTCGCAGACTTTCACAGAAATCTGATCAAAGGCGGAATTTATATTTATCCGGATACCACGACCGACCCAGAAGGGAAGCTGCGATTGCTTTACGAGTGCAATCCACTTGCATACATCGCCGAACAGGCAGGTGGCCTGGCAACTACAGGAAGAGAGCGCGTACTGGATATTAAACCAGCCCGCTTGCATCAGCGCATCCCATTTATCATTGGTTCTAAAAAGATGGTGGAACAAGTCGTGAGCTTTTTGAAATAACAACAATGGATGTTAGAGAATTAAAGTCTTCATTTTCCGGATCACAACCAATAAATTCAACGGAAAAACAGCTTCAAGAAATTGGCGCAAAAATAAGATGGAAGGGTCTGGTTGGATCTTCCTTAGCGCTTTGTGCTTCATGCATTACAGAAAAAATTTCCGGAAATCACTTATTCGTGATGGAAGACAAAGAGCAGGCGGCCTACTTTCTCAATGATATGCAGGGGTTGAACCCCACCAATACGAACATTTTATTCTACCCCGCATCCTACGGCGTGCCGTATGAAGAAGAAAAAACAGATAATTCAAATCTTGTTGCACGGGCTGAAGTTCTCGAGCGGATCGGAAAAGCAAAAAACACATGGGTTGTTACCTATCCAAAAGCTCTATTTGAAAAGGTTCCGTCAAAAAAGATCCTTAAAAAAACTATTCTAAAAATTAAAGTAGCAGAAAACTGCCCCATAGAAGTTCTGCGTGAAATGTTGATCGATTTAGGGTTTGAACAGGTTGACTTTGTTTATGAACCAGGGCAATTTTCTGTTCGTGGGGGCATTGTTGACGTGTTTTCATATTCTAATGATCACCCCTACAGAATTGAACTTTTTGGAGATGAAATAGAGAGCATAAGAACATTCGATGCCAGTGATCAACTCTCGATCAATACACATAAGTATTTTACTATCGTTCCAGACATCCAGGGCGAGCTAATCAACAAGAGCAATGTTTCATTTTTTGAATTCATTGGCGAAAAATCTGTTTTTTGGTTCTCTTCAATAGAAAAAACGAAAACACGTATTGAAACCGAATACGACAGGGCATTAAAAATATTCTCAGGCCTGGAAGTGCCAAACAATTCAGCTGCACCTGCAGATCTCTATCTACAATGGCAAGGTCTCGCTCAAAATTTAGATGTGCTTTCTGTTATTGAATTTGGTTCGGACCATTATTTTCAAAATGCTCCAATACAAGAATTCCATTTTAATCCGCAACCGAGCTTTAATAAGAACTTTGATCTACTTACCAATGATCTTCTCGAACATTCGAAAAACGGCTTCACTAATCTGATCTTCTCCAACCAGCCAAAACAGCTCGAGCGCCTCTATCAAATTTTTGAGGATATTGACTCAAATATTGAGTTTCATTCCATCCCGATCGCGCTCCACGAAGGTTTTATTTCAAAAACGCATAAGATCGTGTGTTATACCGATCATCAGTTATTCGAGCGCTACCATCGCTTTCGGCTCAAAGAGAGTTTTCGAAAGACAAAACAAGCCTTAACCCTTAAAGAGCTTTACGATTTGCAAAGTGGCGACTTTGTAACCCATATTGATCATGGTATTGGTAAGTTTTCCGGTCTTGAAACGATCGATGTTAACGGAAAAGCACAAGAAGCAATTCGCTTATTGTATCGTGACAATGATGTTCTATATGTCGGAATCCATTCGCTCCATCGAATCTCAAAATATACAGGCAAAGATGGTTCTGCCCCTAAAATAAACAAGCTTGGAACACAGGCCTGGTCCAATCTCAAGCAAAAAACCAAGAAAAAAATAAAAGAGCTTGCCTTTGATCTTATAAAGCTATACGCAAAAAGAAAAGCGCGGCCAGGGTTTGCTTACAGCCCTGATTCGTATCTCCAAAATGAGCTGGAAGCATCCTTTATTTATGAAGACACTCCAGATCAGTTAAAATCTACGATTGCCATAAAAGAGGACATGGAATCAAAAACGCCTATGGACAGGCTTGTGTGCGGAGACGTAGGTTTTGGTAAAACTGAAATTGCCATTCGGGCCGCATTCAAAGCCGTTTGCGACAGCAAGCAGGTTGCTGTTCTTGTACCAACCACTATTTTATCCATGCAGCATAATCGCAGCTTTAAGGAACGACTGGCAGACTTCCCTTGCACCATTGATTATATAAACAGATTCAAATCAACAAGGGAAACAAATGCAACACTCAAGAAATTGGCAAATGGTGAAATAGATATTCTTATCGGAACACATGCTATTGCATCATCGAGGGTGAAATTCAAAGATCTGGGATTGATCATTATTGATGAAGAACAGAAATTTGGCGTATCGGTAAAAGACAAATTAAAAACCCTTAGAGCAACAGTTGATACGCTGACATTAACTGCAACGCCAATACCAAGAACACTCCAGTTTTCACTCATGGGGGCAAGAGACTTAAGTATAATTAATACCCCACCGCCGAACCGTCAGCCAGTGCTTACAGAAATCATTCAATTCAATGAGACAACAATAAAAGAAGCTATTGCATATGAAGTAAGTCGTGGTGGACAAGTTTACTTTGTACATAATCGAGTTCAAAATATAGAAGAGGTTTCTGCAATGATAAGACGATTGTGCCCGGGGATCAGGATTTGTGTCGGACATGGACAGCTCGACGGCGTTTCTCTTGAGAAAATAATGCTTGGATTTATAAATCATGAGTACGATGTACTTATAGCAACAACAATAATTGAATCTGGGATTGACATTTCGAACGCTAATACTATAATTATCAATAATGCCCAGAATTTTGGTATTAGTGACCTGCACCAGCTTCGTGGTCGGGTTGGGCGTTCGAACAAAAGAGGGTTTTGCTATCTAATCACTCCATCTAAAAGCCTTATGACATCTGAAGCCGGAAAGCGCATTGAGGCTCTTGTACAATTCTCTGACCTGGGTTCTGGCTTCAACATTGCCATGAAGGACCTGGATATTCGTGGTGCAGGGAACATGCTCGGGGCAGAGCAAAGCGGGTTTATTAGCGATATAGGCTTTGAGATGTATCAGAAAATACTGAATGAAGCTATTGATGAGCTTCGGGAAAATGAATTCAAGGAATTGTTCAGCAATAGAAATACCGATTCACTAACTAAATTTGTGGCTGATTGTGTCTTGGAAACTGACCTGGAAGTTCGGATCCCTGATGACTATGTGAACAATATTACTGAGCGATTGAGTTTGTACCAGCAAATGGACAGCGTCAAAAACGAGCAAGAGCTTGACTCTTTTGTTAAAATGCTTGTTGATCGGTTTGGCCCTGTTCCAAAGCCTGTTGAAGAGCTTATATTGTCGTTCCGCCTCAGGTGGCTGGCACAAGAGGTTGGCATTGAAAAACTCGTTCTAAAAACAAACAAAATGATTGGCTACTTTATCAGCCGTCATGAATCTGGATTTTATGATTCGCCCGTGTTCTCAAAAGTTCTTCATTTTATGCAGGAAAATCCTTCCATTGCAACACTTAGTGAGAAAAACAATAAGCTAAGAATAATTTATCCCGATGTTACATCGCTTGGTGATGCATATACTCATCTAGATACTATTTTACTGGTTCACCGAAAATAGCGTCCGAACTATTCAATACTGTTTTTTAAATACGGTATATTTGCCCTGATTATCAAACTTATGACTTTATAATGATGCATTTAGGAATTAACTTGGGACATGATCGGTCTGTGGCAATTGTTTCGGATGGCAAAATCCAAATCGCAATTGAACAAGAACGATTGGACCGAATAAAACACAGCGTTGGTTTTTTGAATCAATCGGCTGATGATATTATCAATATTGAATTACCGAACAAGGCCATCAAGTATTGTATGGATGCCCTGGGGCTTGATTGGGCTGATATTGATTCAATCACTGCAAATATGCCCGGAATCGATAATTCTGTGCAGATATTAAAAGACTCCCTTCCGGATACAACACATTCAAAAATACACCAGATCCCGAGCCATCATTTATCGCATGCCTATTCCGCATACTGGCCAAGTAATTTTGACGAGGCGATTATTGTTTCTGTGGACGCATCCGGTTCTGCAGAAAATGGAAGAACGGAATCGTTCAGTATATACACCGGCAAAGGAAATACGATTAACTTGCTGCATTCGGAAAAAGCAACAAGCCATTTGGCTGCACTTTCAACTCTTGGTTTTCTGTATGAGTTTATAAGCAAAGAGTCTGGTTTCGTTTCGAATATTTCCGAATCACTGCAAATTGCTGAGTCGGGGAAATTGATGGGGCTATCGGCATACGGTCAGGAACAAAAAAATTGGAATAAATGGATCGAAACCACACCTGGGAGTTTTGAGTTAAACATAAACAGCTACGACATCGCTTTGGAGATCGAATGTTTAAAGAAGCTTCTGGACGATAAAGGTGTTGAATCGAAAAATTATCTTAAACCATATATCGTTGATCTTTCGTGCAAAATACAAACGGAGCTCGAATTGGCCTTGATCCATCTTATACGTACTGCGATTGAAAAAACTGGCATACGAAAGGTTTGTTTGGCCGGTGGTGTCGCATTGAATTCTGTTGCAAATTACAAAGTCCTGCAAGAGCTCGATTTGGAAGACATCTTTATTTTTCCAGCTGCTGGAGATAACGGAATAGCCGCCGGGAATGCTCTATGGGCATATCACACTATTGAGAAGGGGACATTGCGACCCGAATTAAAGAGTGCCTCACTGGGAGTAAAATACAGTGATGAACAGATTCAAGCTTCTGTAGACGCCTTCGAGAATGAAATCAATTACACGCGCCTTGATACCGATGAAATAATACAACGTTGTGCGGACAAGCTCGCTAAAGGGTCGATAATTGCTCGAGTCGAAGGGGGAAGTGAATATGGCCCCAGAGCACTTGGTAATCGTTCTATTATTGCAGATCCAGCACTAGAAAAAATGAAGGATGTGTTGAATTATCGGGTTAAATTCAGGGAGAGTTTCAGGCCTTTTGCACCGGTAATCCCTTTGGACGAAATGAATGAAGTGTTTGAATTAGAAACTCCCTCCCCCTTCATGCTTTTGGTAGCAAAAATCAGAAAAAAATACCACGATGTTCTGCCAGCCATTACACATCGTGATGAAACGGGACGTGTTCAGACCGTAGATAAAAAGAACAATCCTTTTTTCTATTCTTTGGCAAAACGACTCAAAGAAGTCCGTACGGGCCCTGCCGTTTTGCTAAATACTAGCTTTAATATTGCAGGGCAACCAATAGTAGAAACGCCTAAAGATGCCATTGAGACCTTTCTTTCCACAGACATTGACTATCTGTGTATCGAAAATTTCTGGATGGAGAAGAAGAAATCGACACCAAAAGAATATACAGAACATTTAAAGGACCTGCCAGCTCCAATTACCCCAAAAGGATTGGAGTCTGAGGTACCATCTCCAATAT
>Ga0315334_10001836_pt1 | contig 13220 bp, 23 predicted proteins | sample M150034915metaG_FD_205555 | JGI IMG/M metagenome (GOLD analysis project Ga0315334, IMG submission 205555) | Ammonia-oxidizing marine archaeal communities from Monterey Bay, California, United States - M1 500m 34915 | ecosystem: Environmental > Aquatic > Marine > Intertidal zone | place: USA... | reverse complement strand
CACATGATGTAGAAGGATTGTATGATGCATATGGAACTCCAGAGTTTGATGAACTCTATGAGAAGTATGAAAGAGCATACTCTATTCCTAAGAAGAAGATATCTGCAAGAATTTTGTTCATGGATATTTTAAAAGAAAGAGCAGAGACAGGTAGGATTTATATTATGAATATAGATCATGCAAATTCTCATAGTTCATTTCAAGATAAGATATCTATGTCTAATCTTTGTCAAGAGATTACCTTACCTACAGACCCAATTCAAGAACCAGATGGTGAAGGTGAGATTGCACTTTGTATCTTATCTGCAATTAACATAGGAACACTTAAAGAAGGTGAAATGGAAGAATTGTGTGATCTGTCAGTTCGTGCATTAGATGAATTAATAGAGTATCAAAACTATCCAGTGGTTGCAGCTGAGGTATCAACTAAAGCAAGAAGAAGTTTAGGAGTAGGGTACATTGGACTTGCACATTATCTTGCTAAGAACAAGGTTAAGTATGATGATCCAGAAGCACATAGATTAGTTCATGAATTAACTGAAAGTTTTCAATATCACTTATTGAAAGCATCTAATAACCTTGCAGAAGAGAAAGGTCAATGTGATTATTTTGATCGAACTAAATACTCATTAGGTGAGTTACCAATAGACCATTATAAAAAAGATGTAGATGAAATAGTCCCACATAAGTTAAAATTAGACTGGGAAGGATTAAGAAAAGACATCAAGAAACATGGTCTAAGACATTCAACTTTATCTGCACAGATGCCGTCTGAAAGTTCATCAGTGGTATCTAATGAAACAAATGGAGTTGAACCACCTAGAGATTATCTTTCTGTTAAGAAAAGTAAGAAAGGCCCACTAAAACAAATCGTTCCTTCTTATCAGATACTACAAAACTTTTATACACTTTTGTGGGACATGAAAGATAATGATGGATACATCAAAGTGGTTGCAGTTATGCAAAAGTTCTTTGACCAATCCATTAGTGGTAATTGGAGTTATAATCCAGAGAACTATGAGAACAATGAAGTTCCAATATCAGTAATGGCAACTGATATGTTGAATACATATAAGTATGGTTGGAAAACATCCTACTACCAAAATACTTATGATAGCAAAGTTGAAGACTATGTAGAAGAACAAGAAAAACTCTTTGACATAGCAACTCAACAATTAGAAGATGATGAGGATTGTGAGGCATGCGTGATTTAGATATATCATGGTCAAGTGAAGAACAAAGACAAGATAGCAGAAAAAAAGAACAACAAATAGAACAACAGATTATTAAAAATCTGGGTATGGAAATAGATCAAGACAAAAGAGTCTTTGATAACCATTGTCATGATGATAACCCAGATGTTCCAGAGATAACCGAAGCAGGTTTTAGGTTAGGAAACGAAAGATACTACATTGCACGAAACTTTTTTGATAAAAGAACTATGGAATACTGTACACATTTGTTCAAGTTCATGGAGCATAGGAAACAGTATTACCGAGAGAAGAATATCATTATGGAAAACTATGATGATAAAGGTGCATTCTTAGATAATTGGGTCAGTAAAGGATTCCCATTTGCACCATTCTCTGAAGCTATTCTTTTAATGTATCAAAATAAGATTGAACAACTCTTTGGCAATAGATTAATTCCCACTTATTCATATGGTCGAACATATGAACGACATGCTAGATTACTCTCCCATTCAGATAGACCCTCATGTGAATTTAGTGGAACCTTTCCAGTAACATGTGATACTGATGACAAAACCTCTTGGAAAATTTGGGTTCGTGCAGATAAGAATTATGCTGGAGTAAAGGCAAGAGATGCATGGAGATTAACTATGGGTAAACCATTTAGAGATAGGTTTAAGGGATGTATTCCAATAGATTTAAATGTAGGTGATGTATTATTCTATCAAGGTAGTAATGTTATTCATTGGAGAGAAAGATTAGTAGGTGATTCTGCAAGACAAATATTCATTCATTACCTTAACAAAGATGGCCCAATTAATAGAGACTGGGGTAAACAACTTGCAAACGATTCAAGACCTACCATTTATCATGGAACAGGTAGTTTAAATAATAGACATAGAGAAGAAGCAAATAAATATCTTCAAAGTAATAATAATTACAAATACTATGCAAATGTAAGTCTAACCGATCCAGAGACAGGCAAAGCCTGTGGAAAAGGATATAAGAAATTTGATGACTACAAAAGACCAGAGAACCAATTCCCCGCATCTAGAACAGGTGGGTGATGAGTATATTCAACAAGCAACAAGTAAACTTTTTAAAGAATCCTATGTTCTTTGGAGAGGAACTTAATACCCAACGATATGACGATTTCAAATATCCGATTTTCGACAAACTTACACAAAGACAATTGGGTTACTTCTGGAGACCAGAAGAAGTTTCTCTTCAAAAGGACAGGAATGATTATAATGAATTAAACAGAGCTCACAAACATATCTTCACCAGTAATCTAAAGTATCAAACACTATTGGATTCAGTTCAAGGTAGAGGGCCTGCACTTGCACTACTTCCATTCGTAACTATTCCAGAGTTAGAAGCATGTATCATTGCATGGGACTTCATGGAGTCAATCCACAGTAGATCATATACCTACATGATGAAGAATCTATACTCAGACCCATCAAAAGAATTTGATACTATTATAAGTAATGAACACATACTAGCAAGAGCAGAATCAGTAACTAAAACCTATGATGATTTTATTGAGTACGCAAACAGATGGAAATTGGGATTAAAAACTAATAAAAAAGAGTTATACAAAAAACTATATCTTGCACTTATAAGTATCAACATACTGGAAGGTTTAAGATTCTTTGTGTCATTTGCATGTACTTTTGGATTTGGTGAACTAAAACTAATGGAAGGGTCAGCAAAGATTATCAGCCTAATAGCAAGAGATGAATCAGTTCACCTTGCTATAACTCAACACATCATTAAAGCATTTCAGAATGATGAAAAAAATACAATTATGTTGAAGGTCATGAAAGAAAGTGAAGATGAAGTATATAAGATGTATGAAGATGCTGCAAACCAAGAGAAAGAGTGGTCGGAATACTTATTTAAATATGGAAGTATGATTGGTCTATCCACTGAACTGTTAGGTCAGTATGTTGAATATACAGTCAATAAAAGACTCAGAGCAATAGGTTTAAACCCTATATATGATATATCCAGTAGGACAAATCCATTGCCATGGACTCAACACTGGTTATCTTCTAAGGGTCAACAGAATGCACCTCAAGAGACTGAGATTGAATCTTATGTCATAGGTGGGATTAAACAGGATATAGAAACAGATACATTTAAGGGATTTAAATTATGATTGAAATATGGGGTAAACCACAATGTCCTTATTGTGAAAAGGCAAAGTTGTTATGTGACATGAGAGAAGTAGAATTTACCTACAAACAGTTGGATGAAGATTTTACTAAGGAAGAACTTTTTGAAGTATTCCCTAGTGCAAGAACTTTTCCTCAAATTAGATTTATACCAGAGAATCTTTCAATTTCTTTGGCAAGAGAACCAACACTAAAAGAAACTTACATAGGTGGATTTAGAGACCTAGAGAAGATATTAGGAAGCATGTTAACATGAACCAACAAGATGAAGTTGATAGAGTAGATGCAATAGTCTGTTATCAATGTGATGCAGAAGCAGATATAGAACATGATATGAATAAAGATTATTCAGTTAATTATTGTCCATTTTGTGGCACAAATTTAGACCCAGATGACAGAGAAGATGATTTCGTGGAAGAGTTAGAAACTCAGATAGCAGAGTTTGAAGATGAAAGTTCGGATCATTAGTTATAGTCAATCACCAACAATTGAATTTACTAAAAAGTTGGAATATTGGTGGCCAACACCAAATGGTGTTAGGGAAATGGTTGGAAGTAAACAACAGGACTTACAAGACCTAATTGCTTATTGTGCAAGGGTAAGTAATCCATCCAACCAAAACAATAAAAAAACCAGTGGAAAACTAATCAAGTATTTGATTAAGAATCAACACTGGAGTCCATTAGAGATGGTTAGTGCATGTCTAGAGATAGAAACTACTAGAGATATTGCAAGACAGATACTAAGACATAGATCATTTTCTTTTCAAGAGTTTAGTCAGAGATATGCAGACCCAGCATTAATGGAAGCTGGGAATGATTTAGACTTTGAATTAAGAGAAGCACGATTACAGGATGAGACTAACAGACAGAATTCCATAGAGACTGATGATTATTCTTTACAAGAACAGTGGGAAATTCATCAAGCAGAAGTTATTTCTGTCAGTGAATCTGCATACAATTGGGCAGTAGATAATGGTATTGCTCTTGAACAGGCTCGTGTAGTATTACCAGAGGGACTTACGAAGAGTAAAATGTATATGAATGGTACTCTAAGGTCATGGATTCATTACATTAGTTTAAGAAGTGGTAATGGAACTCAAAAGGAACATATGGAGATTGCAAGAGCAGTTGCAGAAGTTATTACTAAAGTATTTCCTTTAGCAGAAGAATATGTCAATTGACCCAAAATTACATAAGAGCCTCCAACAGGGTCAAGTTAAAATCATTTTTACCACCATGAATTCTGGCAAGAAAGTGACTGCACCTTGTACTTTAGATACTACTTTAATACCACAAAGTCTAGACTTCCATCAACAATTAGCTAGCACAGCAATTCTAGTATGGAGAATGGATGAAAAAAGGTGGGAAGATATTCAGAATGAATCAATCATTCATTGGGAGACAATTACTTAGATGCAAGAACTAGTGAATCAAATCAGAGAAGAGATTTCATGTTGTTGTAGTTACCATAGATATGAAGAGATCAATGGATTATTAGACAAAATGCAAATAATATTAGATAATGAAAACGCAGAGTGCAAAAGCAAAGGGTAGGAATCTACAGAAGTGGACTCGTGAGAGACTCATAGAAGAATTGGATATTCATCCAGAAGACATCCAGTCTACTTCAATGGGTGCTGGTGGTGAAGATGTTACTATGGCAAGAGCTGCAAGAACCAAATTCCCATATTCAATCGAATGCAAGAACCAAGAGAAAGTTAATCTCTGGGCTGCATACGATCAAGCATGTGAGAATTCTGGAGACTATGAACCTTTAGTAGTGCTTAAAAAAAATAGAACTAAACCATTAGTTCTATTAGATGCAGACTACTTCTTTAAACTTCACAAATAAAGGATTACTTATTTATACTCCACAATTCAAGATCAAGTCGTGCCATGACTAGTTCAGTTAAGAATGCCTCATGTTTTCGTGCTGGATTTTCTTTGAATCGTTCACCTTTAACACATTGCCAAACATGAATCATTTCATGTGCAAGGGTCGTTAACATATCAGACTTTTCATCATTCCAATCTCTACGAGCAAGTTCAACAACAACACTTTCAGTGTCACCATAACAACAACCAACTGCATCAGCAAAATCCCTTTCAAATTTATTAGACACAAAAATGTCTAATTCAAACTTATACAAGTCAAGACCTAGAATGTCAATACACTCATTAGTAAAGTTAAAAAGAACTTCTTCTTCCTTTACTTTACCACCACGAGGGCCTGCAATACTTAATCCAACCATTTTATTCATATACTCTTTCTCACTATTTAGTCATTTTGGGGTTTTGGGACAGGACAGTAGGGTTTGCATACTCCGAGCATCCGATTGAGACCCTCTATTACTATGGGTCATATCCCTTAAAAAGACATGATATCATTATATGTACCCATAAGTCAAGTTTGACACAGGGGTACATAAAATAGTATAATAAGAACATAGGAGAATAAATGAAAAATATCAAGGAATTAACCAAGACAGTTGCTGGTTCACTGCCAGTCCTTAAAAGCGGAGTCAAAAGTTCATTAGTGATGGATGAGATAAACAACATTGGTTTGATAACAGAACTGGTTACGACGGCTTTGATGTGCCCTCTCTACCCAGTTCTGAATTCCACCTTATTTTTAGGAGAAGAATTATGAACGGAAAATATTGCGATTATATCGGAATCGAGGTCAAACAAGGTCTCGAAAAATGCATTGAGGCACCTCAATTTGAATCTAACTACTGGATCAAACCAGCAGTTCCAATTATCGAAAAAGTCGGTAAAGTAAATTATGGTGAATCAAACTATGCAGTAGGGCCAATGACTAAAACAATTTATGTTGAAGATACATTTGGTGCTCACTACAAAATTTCAATCGAAGATTTGAAACATGTCAAAGGACATGGTTGGGTCACTCATGAAAAAGCGGATGCACTTGGTGTTCACTATGACAAAGAGTTAGGAACAAATATCGTTTCTACACCAGAGTACAAAGCTTGGTTAAAAAAAGAACATGATAAATATTTTGGAAAAGTTGCATAAGGGTCTGGTAGTTCAATTGGTTAGAATACTGCCCTGTCACGGCAGTGGTTGTGGGTTCGAGTCCCATCCAGATCGCCAACTCCAACTTGACAGGTGGGTACATATTGTCGTATAATAAGATCATAGGAAATTTAAAAGGGAGAAAATAATGTTAAACGATTTTGAAAACTTTGAAAATGAATTCTCCAATGTTATTGGAAATGAATTCACAGAAGAAGATGCCTTAGCAGAGGGACAATCTGCACATCAACAAGAATTAGAAGAAAAAGAAGCCAACGAAAAAGGTTTCTGTTTTCATTGTGGAGAAAAACTAGAGGATTGCTCTGGTTACAAATGCTGGAAGTAATAGGAGAAGATATTGAAATTAGTAATTAACACACAGTACAGAGAGAATTATGGAGCCCATGATTGGGATGGTGAGGGAGAATGCCCTCAGTATTGGAAGAACAAAGGTGGTTCTGAATACTTGATTCCAGTTGGTAGCACTTACTCTACTGAGGATATGTATAGCTCTAAGTTTGAAGATTTATTTAATGAGCTTTGTAATCTTATTTGCTACAAAAATGAAGGTTCTGAGGAATATACTTTAGATTGGACACTTGTCGAAGATAGCTATGTTCCAGAGTATGAGAAACAACAAATTGAATATGGTGATTCTGTCTACTATGAGCCAGTGATTAAAAAGGTCAATGGTGTTTGGAAGAAGATTTCGGTCTATTGTACTGACAAGACTGAATGGACTGAAACATGGACAATAAGTAAGGGTCACGAATTATCGGATTATGAAACCACAAAGAATTATTAGTTTAAGAGTTGTTGACACAACATGGCAGTTGAAAATTGGGTTATCCCTATAGGTGCTGATAGGTTAGATAGGTTAAACTCTCTCCTTCCCTATCATCTATCGTGTCAACGATTCTTTCCTTATATATGATATGATAAAAACAAAGATACAAACAATACACTCTCTTTCAAGGAAAGAGAAGAAAAAGAACAAGAAGCTTTACAATAAGAAAATCAGACAACAAAATATAAAAATGCATTGGGGCCAACATTATGAAGACGAAGGAAAGTCCAAGTAAAGAAGAACTAGAGCATTCAAATAGATGGTCTAAGTCTGCAACACCAAAGTATGAAACATCTTGGTATCTGAAATGGATATCAAGTGCAGTCATACTTTCTGCTATGTCCATTAGGGGTATTCCAGAATTACAGTTGTATGATTTAGGATTATCTATCTTGGGTGTATTTGGATGGTTAATCGTTGCTATTCTATGGAAGGATAGGGCGTTAATCATATTAAATGGAGTAGGATTGATATTTCTATTCAAGAATTTAGTAACAACATTGATAGGTTAAAAACATGCTAGGTCTAAATAAAATATGTCTGTTAGTAAAACAGGAGAAATTTATGAAGTATAAACTTGGATTTCTCATTATGTTGGTATTAGTTGCGGTATCAATACCAGTAACTAAAATGGAACAGACTCTTCAAGACCAAGAAGAGACTCTTGAACGAATTGAAGAAGCAATTGAATTTGAACAGATAAAGATTCAACAGGATGAATTAAATTGTCTTGCTCAAAATATCTACTGGGAGTCAAGGAACCAATCAGACAATGGTAGAGTTGCAGTTGCACAAGTTACTATGAATCGTGTAAATGATCCACGATTTCCAAGTACCATTTGTGGAGTAGTAAAACAAACAAAATACTACCCAAGTGGTAGGATAGATTTGCATTCATGTCAATTTAGTTGGTATTGTGATGGCATGTCAGATGAACCACTTAAGAATGAAATGAAAGTCTGGGAAAAATCCCTTGTATTAGCAGAAGACTTTTTATTGAATAGACCTACTGACAGAACCAATGGCGCATTATGGTATCATAGTGTTAAAGTGAATCCAGATTGGGCAGAAAGTTATTTTCGAGTAACAATAATAGAAGATCATATATTTTATGTAGACAATGTTTAGATATGGCTAGAAAAAAATCAATAGATGAAATACATTATGGGCCAGAACCAGATCATGAATCTGTTATGGATATACATGGTTGTTTCAATTGGTACTCTTATATGAGTGATAGGTCAAAGAGTGCTGGTTGGATCGCAGATTGGATGGAACAAAAAGAATATAAATCGGATTGGGTAGATAAGGTACGAAAGTTCCAAGACTACTTACCGAATTCTACAGCTGCACTGGCCCGAATGGACTTAAGGGGAGTTCCTTGTATAACTGACCCTAATTATGACCCACCGCCAAAGTTGGGTGGGATGACTATTGCAGAAAAAATAGAACCATTAGTTGACAGTATTATTCGTAAAATAGAAACAAAGAAAGAAAAGAGAAAGTACAATCCTAAGAAACCATTAGTATCTATTCAAGAAAGAATGGATAACAAAGCAAATGAACTTAGTTCAGAGATTGATTATTACCTTGACAGTTATGTAGATGGGGTTAAGTCAGACTTTAATGTGTTTGGATATCTAGGGGATCAACAAGTGTCTGCTCCTGTTGCATTAAGAATTGCAGACATCTTTAGACCTACTCACGCAGAGTTAGTAGAAGCAGTAGAGGGGAAAGACCCTCAACTCAAAGAAGGATATTCATTCTTCACTAAATCAAAACTTAGACAGTATGAACAGTTCGTGGCTACTATCATCACCAGCATTGAGAAGTATGCTGAAGGGAAATCAAAACGGAAGAAGAGAAGGAAGAAAATCTTTTCAGCCGAACAACAAATTAAGAATCTAAAGTACAAGTGGAGTGATCCAGACTACGAACTTACATCAATTGACCCTGCTCAGATTGTAGGTTGTCTAGAACTTTGGACATTTAATGCTAAGACAAAAGAAGTTACCAGATACCTTGCTTCAGATAGAGGTGGTATTGGGGTCAAAGGAACAACACTACAGAACTATAATGGTTCTTCTCAATCTAAGAAGATTGGAAATAAGACTGAATATTACCTTGACAGAATCCAGAAAGGTGGTAAAATAGTATTAAGTAGAATTTTAGATGAGATTAAGACTAAAAGTGTTAATCCCACTGGAAGAATAAACAAACATACAATATTATTAAAAGCGATATAAATATAGAATGATTTTAATTGATCTGAGTCAAGTGATGATTGCATCACTGATGGCTCAAACTAGGGGTGGTAAAGACCCTATCTCAGATGACTTAGTTAGACATATCTGTCTAAGGTCTATTGCAAATTATAGAAAGAAGTACCATAAAAAGTTTGGTGAAGTTATTCTATGTGTAGACAGTATGCATTACTGGAGAAAGGATTTCTTTCCTTTGTATAAGGCTCATAGAAAGAAAGGTAGGGATGCATCCGATATGGATTGGAATCTTATCTTTGAATGTCTTAACAAGGTTAGGGATGAATTAAGAGATCATTTTCCATATAGGTTTATCAATGTATATGGATGTGAGGCTGATGATGTTATTGGTGTTTTAATAGAAGAGACTAAAACAAAATGTACACCAGTACATTCTATTGAACCAATAATGATTATTAGTGGAGATAAAGACTTTCAACAACTACAAAGATACGATAAGGTTAGTCAATATAGCCCGATTACTCGTAAAGAAATCGTACTAAATAAAGATGAGGCATTAGAATATCTTGCAAATCATATCATCAGTGGAGATAAAGGGGATGGAATTCCTAATGTTTTATCTCAAGATGATTGTATTGTAGAGGGAATAAGACAGAGACCAGTTTCAAAGAAGAAAAGAGGTATCTTATTAGACCCATTAGTTGAAAAAGATAATGAAGTAGAAAGGAATTTTCAAAGGAATAGAACACTTATTGATCTGACCTATATACCTAATGAGTATAAAAAACAAATTCTAGAAGAATATGAGAATGTTAAGGTTGCATCCAGAGGTGGAATACTTAACTATTTTATCAAACATAGACTGATGGAATTACAAGACCAAATTGGAGATTTTTAATTATGGCAGTAAAAAGAGGTAGGGGAAGGCCCAAAGGGGCTAAGAACAAAAAGACCCTAGTAAAAGAAACCCTTGAATCAAAAGTGAATGGGACTACAGCATCTGATTTAGAGTTTGTATCACAATCCCAACAGATGCAAGAAGAATTGGAGCCTATTCCAGAAGGTTCTCGAAAAGAGCAAACACTGAAAGGGCCTGATGTTGAAACCAGAGGTAGACCAAAAGGTACTAAGACTGCGGATTGGGCAGTTAATAAATTACCTAGAAACCCAAGTATAGTGGAGATACTTAACAGTGCTTCCAAACTCAAAAAGAGTGAGAAGGTTGCATTCTTAAGTCAGTATACTGGTAGATCAGATGTAGTTTATTGTTTAAAAGCTGCGTTCGATCCAAGAGTAGTATTTACTTTACCAGAAGGACTACCAGACAATGCAGTTGTTGGAGACAAAGAGACTCCAGAAGGTGCAATGGATTTGGCCCCAGAAAGACTCATTCGTGTTTACAAAAGAATGCAGTATTGGGTTGAAGGTGGTTCTGGACAAGCAAAACCAGCAAAGAGAGAAGAGATTTTCTTGGATACTCTTAGGTCTTTAGAGAAATCTGAAGCAGAATTCTTACTTGCAATTAAAGAGAAGACTATGCCAATTAAGGGCATAACTAAGGAAATTTGTGAAGAATCTGGGTTCGATCTAAGTCCTAAGTAGTATAAATACAAGTATGGACTCAACAAACAAATTAGGTGTAACAGATATAGAACGAACTGTGACTTATGAAAGGGATGGTGTTACAACCATTGCAGAAGTGAGACAGTTTGATCCAATCTTTGGCACTGTAATATTGTTAGACCCAAAGAATAAAGAAGTGATCGAATTTCTTTATGACAGAACTTTATCTAAGTGGAAAGTGCCAGGCCGAGATTGGACATGTGTCAATCCAGACTGGGAAGTTCCAATAGAAAAACAACTGGACACTGGGAGCACTGCTCCTAATCCAGTAAGTAGGTTTCCTTCAAGTCCTTTATAGGACAGAGGGAAGTAAAATATATTATGATGGAAGTGAACTTTGTACAACCAACTATTAAGGGGGTGATCGTAACATTTGTTATGAGGGACTTATCTAAAACTAGTTGGGATAGTAAGGAGAAACATACATCATTCGTGGGTAGAAAAACTATTCCACTATCCACACTTTAATATGGAGTTATTATGGCAGAAATAAATGTGGAACAACCCGCACTTCAACTAAGGTTTTTAAACCTTAATGATTTTTCTCAGTTGATTGCAGTTATAGATGTTGCAGCTAATCGTGGTGCATATAAAGGTGAAGAGTTATCTACAGTAGGTAGATTACGAGACACTTTACTTGCAGAAAGTCAAGAACAATCACGACTATTGCAAGAATCTACAGGTGCAACTACTACCACACAATTTGGTGGTTCAAGTGCAACAGAAGAATCAGTTGAAGAAGAGGAAGTTCCTAAAGCTAACAAGAAGAAGTAAGAGGAAACAATGGCAGATTTAGATTTCGGTTTTACCGCGGTAGATCAAGATGAACTGGTAACTAAGACTGGGGAAGCTGCTGCAATTCAAGAAAGTATTGCAGAAGACCTCAAGAAAGTTGCAGAGACATCTGTAGCAAGTGCAAGTTCTAAACAGATAGAAGAACTAGACTCTAAGGTAGACATCTTAGTTAAAGTCGTTGCAAATGCAGTAGATGAACTTGATGCAGCTAAGATGGGACTTGGTAGTTCAACAGATGTTGCAGTAAGTCATTTAAAATCAAGTCTTGCAGAAGTAGAAGAACTTATCTTACCACTTCTCTATAAACTAATGGAGAATGAAGATAAGGAATATATTTATTGGCCAAATAGGAAGGTCATCATCAATCAACAGATTGACAGAGTTAAAAAGGTTACGAGGGGATAACAATGGGTATAGGTACAGAACCAGCATGGTATGGAACAGGGGAAGTAAAATTCTCTAAACATATTATGCTAAGAAGTGGAAGTGATTACACTTTACTAGATAAATTAATGACCAAGAGGGCTGCTGATGATGCAAAAGCTCCTAATGGTATTATGGCAGAATCTGCTGGTGCATACGAATGGACTGACACCAGAGTAAGTGGAATTGAAAATGATGCACTTCATGCTGATACTTATAAGATACATGATGGAACCACAGCAGGTGGTATGAACTCAACCAGAGAAGATTCAAGAGATGGTAAACCAAATGAAACATTCAATTCTGCTGGATTACCAGCAACCAATTGGAATGCAAGGCCAGGCGTTGAATTCTCGTTTTTAACATACGAGAAACAGGGTGATGGTTCATGGATATGTATATCTGAATGGAAACTTTCCTCAGAATACAAATCTGAATATCAAGCTGGTAGGTTATCAAGAATGCAATCTTGTGCTGATGGACTTATGTTATCTTCAATGAACATGAAAGTTAAATATGCAATGCTCAGAGGAGCAGATAATGCTGATGTAATCGCATTAGAAAAATGGTGGGACAGAAATGGATTCGGACATTTAAAAAGAAATGATGTCTGGAACGAAGATGTTTTTTCCACTAATCAAGAAGGGACTATTCCAGTCGCATATCCAGCGGGACATCCACTCGCTACATAGGAAACAATATGGCAGATAATGCTAAAGAACATTTGCTCCGAATGAAACATGGAGACATTGCTCTCGTTATCAATCAAGATGAGGGGTGGTTTAAGAAAGTGTCTCTTGCATTTGCAGATGAACCTAAGACTCCAACAGATTTTGATCCTAATTGGTTAGGGTTATATCGTGCATGTACTCATTTATCATTAATTGCCGATACATATTTAA
>Ga0315334_10001835_pt1 | contig 13223 bp, 15 predicted proteins | sample M150034915metaG_FD_205555 | JGI IMG/M metagenome (GOLD analysis project Ga0315334, IMG submission 205555) | Ammonia-oxidizing marine archaeal communities from Monterey Bay, California, United States - M1 500m 34915 | ecosystem: Environmental > Aquatic > Marine > Intertidal zone | place: USA... | reverse complement strand
CGCTCAGATGATTCGGCTTCTGATCTAACGTATCGTGTAAAATCTTCTAGTATCGAAGCATTGTTTTGAAAGAAACTGCCTGCTGGGAAATGAAATTCTAAGGCTCCTACTTTCTCGATTGCGATCGATTCCGGTTTTGTGTGTATTTTCCCATTGGTGTCGACCCTGATAAGAAGAGTTGATCCTCTTTTGTATGAGTCTGCATTTTGAGTGACTTCTTTCCTGATGTTTTCGAGGTTGTTGTTAATTATTTGATGTGCAATGGGGCATTCATCGACGTCAATTAGTGACTTCCTACCTGTTTGTTGAAAACCGATTGGACCGACTTTCCCTTCTTTGGGTTTATTGAAGTGCGGTGTTAATTTTGTCCGGTAAGAATATTTATCAGGAGATGGAGTGACTTCGTCCACTTCAAATGTGATGTCAGCCATGTGTAACAGTAATTCTTCGACTTGCTTTTTTTTCCATCGTAATTGCTCTGAATAGTTAAGATGTTGATACTGGCATCCGCCACATTTTCCAAATAGGTTGCATTCAGGGGAAACTCTTTCAGGAGAGGGTGAAATTACTCTTAATAAATCAGCTTCACTGTAATTCTTTTGATTTCGGTAGATACGGGCAACTACCTTTTCTCCTGGAAGGCAGAAAGGGATTAAAATGACCCAGTTGTCATCCGTCCTTGCTACTCCTTGGCCCATATTTGTTAGGCTGAAAATTTCCACTTCTATTTCTTCATGATATTCAAATGGCCCCGGCTTAAATCCGCCCTTATTATTGGAGTTAATCTGGGTCATATGAGTTGATTGTTTTTAATGGAGTTGAGCTTAGATTGTGTAATACTTGTAGCTGATGTATTTCCCTAAATATTTCTATCTTTTAATGGCCATTTGCATGGTTATTTCTATTGGGATTGTAATATTCTTTGCGAAAAGACATCGCGACCCAAGGCTGAGACCAAGAAAAGGCGAAGTGTTATTGGTAGCAATTATTTTATTTATGGGGTCAGGTTTTTTTTCCCACTTTACTGCAGAATTATTAACTACAGACTTTGACGAAGAGAGGATTAAAAATAAAATGAAAGCGGCGCAGACTCGTGGCTTGAGTGATCCTAGAGGATCTGGAATTAGAACTGATGGAATTAAAGAGCGGGGTGCAGAGAAAGGGGAAGCTGTTAATCTGCCTTCAGAAGCTCCAAAGGAGTTCAGAAAAATACTCGAAAAGTAATCAGATTAAGTTTTTCTTTTTTTGAAAAAGTTTCTTAGAGATAGAGCCGCGTCGGGCTCATTGTTGGTGTTTAGGGTGATTTTATCTACGCCATTGCTTTCGAATATTTGATCAAGATTTGTTTGCCAGAGATTACGATTTCTTGAATAAGTTTTACGAACTGCTTCAGAGTTTGTTTTTATGGTTTGAGTTTTTCCTGTTTCAGGATCGCTTAATCGAACTTTACCAACTCTTGGGAGTTCCTGTTCAGCTGGGTCAACTAATTGGATTGCTATAATATCGTTTTTTGAGGATGAAATATTTAAAGGCTTTTCGAAGTCACTGCATAAAAAATCGGAGGCAAGCAAAATTAGTGATTTGCGCGATTGATGATTAAGTAAGAATTCAAGTGCGCATCCTGGATTACTGTCTTTGTTCGTGGAAGGAAAGAGTAAAACCTCTCTGAGTATTCTCATGCAGTTAGCGGAACCTTTTTTGGCAGAAGAGAAAAATTCAACGGAGTCACTAAAGAGTATTAATCCCACCTTGTCCCCATTCTTTGCGGCACTTAATGAGAATATTGCTGAAATGATAGCGGCGATTCTTCTCTTGCTGAACTTAACGCTGCCATAATTTGATGATGAGCTGATGTCGATTGCTATATAAATGTTTAATTCACGTCTTTCGATGAACTGTTTAACATAAGGCTCTGCTGTTCTCGCAGTAGTGTTCCAATCAATGGACCTAACGTCATCACCGTGTGTGTATTCACGAAGATCGTGAAAGTCAATTCCTCTGCCCCTGAATGAACTGCGGTATTCCCCACTGAATTCATTTGAAACCATGCCTCTGGCGCGAACTTCAATCCGTCGTGCATCCTTTAATATCTGAGTCAGTTCATCCATCAAATTAGGGAACAGGAACGCCTTCTAATATCTGGCTGACAAGCTGGTCAGTCGTAATTTGTTCTGCCTCGGCCTCATAGGTTAACAGCACTCTGTGCCTAAGTATTTCTGGGGCAACTTTTTTAACGTCAGTTGGTGTAACGTAACCTCTTCCTTGAATGAAGGCGTTGGCTTTTGATGCAAGAGTAAGATTTATGGTTGCTCGAGGAGAGGCTCCGCATCGGATATAAGGCAAAAGGTTAACATCAATTTTTTCTGGTTCTCTTGTAGATATAACTAATGAAACGATATAATCTTTAATGCTTTCATCCACATAGATGGAATCAGTTACTTTTCTCGATTCGGCAATCTGTTCCTTTGAAAGTATTTGATTCGTACTTAAATTAACATTTGAATTGCTCATAAGCTCAAGAATGGAGCGTTCTTCTTCAGGATTGGGGTAATCAATAGTTACTTTAAGGAGAAACCGATCGAGCTGGGCTTCTGGAAGTTGGTAAGTGCCTTCCTGATCTAACGGGTTTTGGGTCGCCATTACTATAAAAGGGTCGGGTAATTCATATGAAGTATCGCCAATAGTGACTTGACGCTCTTGCATGGCTTCTAAGAGTGCGCTTTGAACTTTTGCAGGGGCTCTGTTGATTTCATCGGCCAGTAATAAGTTAGTAAAAACTGGCCCTAGCCTCGGTGAGAAAGTGCCGTTTTGAGGACTGTAAATGAGTGTCCCTATAACATCAGCAGGCAGTAAGTCCGGAGTGAACTGAATTCTTTTGAACCCAACATTAAGGCAACCTGCGAGTGCGTTTATGGTCAGTGTTTTTGCTAGGCCGGGCACTCCTTCGATTAGCAGGTGTCCTTTGGTAAGTAGGGCTATTATTAGGCTGTCCACTAGTGAATGTTGGCCAATCAGAACTCGAGCCATTTCCTCTCTCAGTGGATTAATCCAATTACCGTTTTTTTCAACTTGGGCTGTGATTTCAATTGTATCAACTGACATCAGAATATTATGAAAATGGGTTTTATGTTGTTTGAACGCTATCTTCTATGGGTATTTTACTTTGGATCTTTTGTTCCCATATGTAGCGTTGAAAGAGAACTTTGATTGAAGCGGTGAGAGGTACAGCAAGTAATGCTCCAAGTATTCCTCCTATAACAAGAGACCAGCAGAGCACAGAAAAGATCACGGTTAATGCATGTAATCCTACTGATTCACCGACGATCTTGGGTTGAATGACAAGGCCGTCAAATTGTTGAACGGCGATGAATACAGCTAATACAACCATGGCTGAAGGGCCGCCTGTCTGTGCAAGGGCTATAAGTAATGCTGGTATTGCCGTTAAAATGAAACCAACAAAAGGGATCACTCCGAGAATTGCCAGTGAAACTCCAATAACTAGTGCATAATCTAGTCCTAAAATCATCAAGATTACTCCTGTAAGAGCCCCATCAATGAAGCTTACAACGACTTGTCCTCTAAAATAAGCGGCAAGGTACACATTGATTTCTTTAACAACGCTTACGATTTCGTCTTTAAATGATGAATCCTTTAGTGGGATGTATTTGTCCCAGTATCTCTCAATGAAGGCTGAATCCCTAAGAAAGAAGAATAAATAAACGGGAATGAGAAAAAATCCGACAAGATATCCTAATATGCCGATGAAGCCATTTGCGGCTTTGCCCACAAAGTTAATTAATGAAGTGGTCGTTTCGGGGCTGTTAGCCCATTGAATAAATTTATTCCATAATTGGCTCTCTCCTGTCTCGGGATCATCAGAAGAAGATGAATCTTTGTTAGGGGTTCCGAATTTATCCTCAAGAGAGGCAATGCCAATGTTGAATTCGGTTAATTGTTTTTGAGCGTTTTCTATAATTTCTGCTTTTTTGTCAAAGAGTCGACTGAGTTCATGAGATGCGGGAATTATTATTGCTAAAGCAACGAGCAGGGCAACGATTGAAGTGACGGAGAAAACTATGAGGATTGCCCATGTTCGGGAGTTTTTAACATTTCTCAGAAATCGTTTTCTAGTCCAATTGACTATAGGCGCTAGTAGATATGACAAAATGGCTGCAATAGCGAGTGGAACTAAGACCGGTTGTAGTACGCTTAATATTTTACCTAGAATAATGACGGCGCTAACTAACAGTACAGCAATAATAGCCATTGAAATCCCGGTTATGGCCTTCCATAACGTTCGCTTCTGAAAGGGATTTGGAGAATTTAGGGAATTTGTAGATTCTTCTTTATCTGCGGTTTCCATTTATAGGTAGGAAGATAAAATAGCAGGACTTTTAGTGATTAGAAATTGAAAATTTCGTATTATCCTCCAGCTGCGATTTGGATTATTTCAATAATGGAACCATCATTAATATGAGTTGATGAAAAATCGTTCTTTCTAAGTGCAGTGCCGTTAAGTTCAACGAGAACTGGAATGCCCTTTAAATTAAGGGACGACAAGAGTTGATTCACTAACAAGGGTTCTTGGTATGAGCTATTTTTGTTACCGTTAAGAGTAATGGTCATTGATTTAGTTATTTCAATAATTCTGGTGATTAGAGCATAAAATTGATTGGTCCCAATCTTTCCATACTGGATCGAGTCCATTCTCAATAAGTATTTCGCATATTTCTTTGGGACTACGGGCATCATTTATTTCAAACTGTTCAGTTGCGGATTGTGTGGAGCAAAATGAGTTCGAATTATCGTCGCTATGCAGTTCAATGCGCTTGCCCCTAACGGTGTAATGAAGATCGTCAGTTCCTTTTCCTGTGTATCCTCCTGGTTCAGTGTGACTTCCAGCGCTCATTGATGTGATTCCAAGTTTTGATATGTTATTGCGTAGGGATTCAGATTCGCGTGTGCTTAGGATGATGCCGACTTCAGGAAAAGAGATACGGAAAGCGAATACAAGTTGAAGGAAATCTTTGTCGCTTAAGTTGTGAGTGGGATTAAATCCGCCTGCAGCAGGGCGAATGCGAGGGAAGCTGACAGTGTAATTAGCTTTCCAGCATTTGCGTTGTAAGTAGGCAAGATGTGAAGCAAGGGCCAAGGCCTCATTCTTCCATTCACTTAAACCAAATAAAGCGCCAATACCTATTCTCCGAAAGCCCCCATGATAGGCTCTTTCAGGGCATTCTAGTCGCCAATTAAAATCTTTTTTTGGACCACTAGTGTGCAGATTCTTATATGTGCTTCGGTCATAGGTTTCCTGATAAACTATGAGAGCTTCGCAACCTGAGGTGACCATCTTTTGATATTCAGAAGTTTCCATTGGACCTACTTCAAGAGCAATGGATGGGATAAAATTTCTAATAGCTTTAATGCATTCTTCCAGATACCCCTCTGAAACAAATTTCGGATGTTCCCCAGCTACGAGTAGTAGGCTCCTGAACCCTAATGAGTGCAAATGTTCAGCTTCTGCAACGATTTGATCTATATTTAATGTGACTCGTAATATTGCGTTGCTGCGAGAGAATCCACAATAAGTGCAATTGTTAATGCATTCATTCGATAAGTAAAGAGGTGCAAATAGGCGCATCGTATAACCGAAATTTTGTCTGGTTATTTTCGCTGATAGTTGTGCAAGTTTCTCAAACTCTTCATCGTTTACAGGATTTAAAAGCCTTTTAAACTTTTCCAGCACAGGAATCTGACAATTAGTGTGATTGTCGAAAGTGTTTACAAAACTCATCTTTATTTTAAAACTTAAACTTTACTGAACGGACTCGCAAGTCAGTGAAGGCTTGCTAGATTGAAAACTTAGGATTTATTCGTATTTGATGACATTGCCTGAAAAAATAATTTGCAGAGTAGCTTTTTGGTATTACCGGAGAATGGCTCTCATGCTGCTGTTGACTGTGGGTGGAGGATGTTGGTTCTTTTATGATGGTAAATTTGGATGGCCGGCAAAGAATGTTGTTTTTTATGCAAAAGAGGCTTTCGATTCAAGTGGGAATGGAGAGGGCTGGCTTGAATTTAAAGAGCGCATGTTGGGAGCAGACACGATCATAGATAAGGAGTCGTTGAAATTACTGCAGAAGGCTCATGTTGATGGGGGTGAAGAGCAGACTTGGGAGGAATTTTCAAAGTCAACAAAAGGTAAAAGTGTTTTACAAAAAGTGAATCCAGATAAGGCTGAAAATGCTTTTCGGGAAGGTCAGCAACGTAAGACTACTTGGGAGGATTATGCAAAAATAAAAAAATACCCCAAAGATAAGGAATCGGCTATGCAGCGTGGGGGGGGTGGGTTGAATGAATTTGAGGGATATTACAACGCTTTTGCCGCGGCAACTGACAAACGAGACTGGGCAGTTTATGGAGTCATATCATCCAATCAAAAGGGATGGGAGGTCAAGAATCCTAAATTTCATTCTACACCTGAAATTAAAGGTCAGATCACTATTGGATTTTGTCTTTGGATTGGAGCAATTTTTATTTTTGTTAATGCATTAATAAATAGCAGAAGAGTATTAGCTGCAGATGCGAACAATCTTGTTTCGGAAAAGGGAGAGATAATTCCGTTCCAGTCTATTTTTCGGATTGATACGAGGAAGTGGGCGAAGAAAGGGTTGGCTTATGTGTTTTATGAAGCAGGGGAGTCTTCAAGAAAGCGAGCTGTTATAGACGATTTAAAGTTCACCGGTGCAGATTTAATACTTGATCGACTGAAGAGTCGAATTTCAGGTGAAATTGTTGAAGCTGTGAATTCAGAGGAACCGAGCACTGAGGAATAACTAGATTGGCTAAAAATTTTGAATTTTTTTTAGTAATTTCTTTCATTTCAGTTTTTTTATAAAAAATACTGAATTCTTTTATTTAATTGTTTGATAAAAGGTATTGCTGCAGGTATAGCCAACAAGTTAACATAACTAAAATATATTTTATATGGCCGATAATATTGCAGATAAAGTTAAAGATATAATTGTTCAGAACCTAAATGTTCCTGAAGAGCAAGTGACTCCTGAGGCGAAGTTCATTGAAGATTTAGGCGCTGACTCATTAGATACTGTCGAGTTAGTAATGGCGTTTGAGGAGGAGTTCGGCATTGAAGTTCCTGATGAAGAGGCTGAGAAATTGGTGAGCGTAGGAGCGGTCGTAACTCATATCGAATCAATTAAGGGAGAATAATAATTTTCTCTGGAAAGCTGGTATTCTTACCACTTAATTTTGTTTACGTTGATCCCACTGTCATTGGGGCATAATATTATTATGCCTATCCATATTGTTAGGCGTAAATATAAGTAATGTATTCTCAAGATGACATTCAGTATGCTTTAGAATCCACAGAGGTCCTGCTGGAGCCTGATCGTCGCATTGATACTTTTGGAAGCACAACATTTGAGTTTCATCTTATCTCGGAATTAATGGACAGCGTTAATGAGACTAGAGTTCGTGAAGGGGTATTGCATGCTGATCGTCCAACCATCATAAAACCGGAACCTTACTCTGACCTGGAATTTGAGGGGTTTGGAGAACAGGCTGAGGCTTTTTCTCAATGGCTTCATGAGAATGCTGCTGATCTATCAATTTTGAAATATGGATTTAGCTTCCGTAAGGACAAAGTTCGAGAGGATATCGTTAATGAACCTTTTAATGACGTTCGGGATAAAGTGATGGATAGAGCCAATAAAAACTCAAATCCTCTAGCAGCTGTAATTCATGGAGTCGATGACGCGTGGGAGGTCTGCTTGTTGAAGTTTACCGTTGAGATGATAGGGAAGTCCCAAGGGATAAATGTTTTTGACTTTCAGCGGCGAGGGCTGCTCTAACTATTAAATAACTAAAGTGAAAGTCTATTTGAGACTCCTCTTTGCGCTTATTTCATTAGGTGTTTTGTCACTTTGTTTGATTGTTGTTCATTACATATGGAACAATCAAATTGAGCCTGAGCGCCAACTGCAAATTCAGGTAAATGAAATAAAAAAACTTCCAAAAATTAAGATAGATCATGGCTCTCATCTTTATGAAGAGGCAGTATCATTAATTCAGACTGGGGCTCTGCTGGGAGGAATTGAGAAGTTACACGAATTAATTAAGTATTATCCGGAATCGAAGTATTTTGATGAATCCAATCGAATAATTGGTGAAGTTAATTCGGACCATTTGCTTTCAAGGGATAGAGGTGAAGGTAAAAAAGAATACACGGTTAAAAGAGGAGACGCTTTAAGGCTCATTGCGCAAAAGCATGAAACAACAGTGGGTTATATTTTACATGTGAATGGAAGAATGGGATCTAAATTACAGCCCGGTGATCAATTGATAGTCTGTCCTTTGCGTTTTAGTATACTGATCAATTTAAAAGCTAAAACTATTGTGTTAAGGAACTCGGAAGATAAACTATTTAAAAGCTATGAGTTAGTTGGGAGTCGTCTTCCGAAAGCATGTCCTTCTTCCTTTGATTCGTTAGTTAAAGGGTTGATTGTTGGGGACGGGACCCGCTTCGTTGAAATCGGTTCAACTGAATATGTTAATGCCGCAAAAGAGATTCGTTGTGAACGTAGGGGAATCTCTATGCGATCTTTGACTGGAATCGAGGATAAAGATAAGTACGCAACAGGTTTTTTCGTTTCGCATGACGACATCGAAGAGCTTGCTCTTTTGGTTCGATCCGGATCGCCGATTCACGTTAGGAAATAATTAATCATTCATGTGGTAAATATGAGTACAAAGAAAACACCGAAGAAGAAAATCTCACCGAAAAAGAAATATGCGGTATCGGCTTGGAAGAGAGTTGAAATGGCCAGGCATCCTAGGCGTCCAATGATGTTGGATTATGTGGCGTCTTGTTTCGATGATTTCATAGAATTGCATGGTGATAGGCATATTGGAGATGATGAAGCAATGCCGGCGGGTCTGGTGCGTATAGATGGGATCAAATGCGTAGTGATCGGACATGAGAAAGGGCGAGATACCGATGAAAAATTGAAAAGAAACTTTGGTAGTGCAGGACCAGAAGGTTACCGCAAAGCATTGCGAATGATGAGATTTGCAGAAAAATTCAAGTTGCCAGTAATTTCTATTATCGATACACCAGGGGCCTATCCTGGAGTGGGTGCGGAAGAAAGGAACATTGCTGAATCAATTGCTTACAATTTAAGAGAGATGATGATGTTGAGAACACAAGTAATCGCTATTATTATTGGGGAAGGAGGATCAGGTGGCGCTTTGGGTATCGGAGTAGCTGACAGAGTAATGATGATGGAAAATTCTTATTATTCTGTGATTAGCCCTGAAGGGTGCGCAGCGATTTTGTGGAAGGACCGTAAGTATGCTCCAGATGCTGCTAATGCAATGAAGTTGGATGCGAAGAATTTAAAGAGATTAGGTATAATTGATCGAATCATTCGTGAACCTTCTAAGGGTGCTCATACTAATCCTTCTTTAGCATCGAAAAATTTGAGGGATTCAATCCTTGATGCAATCAAGGAGCTTTTAAGCGTACCGATCGATCAATTGTTAGATGAAAGGTACAAAAAGTATAGGGTCATGGGTGAATTTGTGGATTAGGATATTGCTCCATGCCGGTTTTCTCAAATTGCGCACGATTATGTTGATTTGATATATTTTTCTACGGCTAATGAAATTTCATTGGCAATATTACATAGAGGATCTGCAAATGATGGAGTGAACCAAGGAAAGAATCCTGTGATATCATGAATGACTCTAATCTGCCCATTGCAATCGATCCCTGAGCCTATTCCAATTGTAGGAATTTTTAATTCATTAGTAATTTCTGAAGCCAATTCGCTTACGATGTTTTCTAGAACAATGGCAACGGCACCAGCTTTTTCTAGGCTTATGGCGTCTGCAAGGATTCTTGAGTATTCTTCAGGACTTTTCCCTTTCTTTTTATAGCTTCCTTCGATTTTTATACTTTGAGGCAGTAGTCCAACATGTCCTATTACTGGTATGCCATTGTCTATAATGGCATTAATTTGAGGTATAATTTCAGTTCCTCCTTCAAGTTTAACGCCATCAGCTCCAGCTTTAACGAGTGAATTGCTGGTTATAATGGCTTTTTCTGGTGTGTCATACGATTTGTATGGCAGGTCAGCTACTAGAGCGGCATTCTTTACAGCGGGTCTGCAGGCCGATGTGTGGTGGATCATCATTTCTATAGTAACCTCCGTAGTATCATTATGTCCTAGCACTACCATGCCTAGAGAGTCTCCTACTAAGATGAGATCAATCCCGGTTTCATCTAGGATTTTAGCTGTGGGGTAATCGTAGGCGGTCAAAGCTGCTATTGTAGCTTTCCCTTTTTTTGAGCTTAATGATGTAACTCTTGAAGGATGAGATTGATATGTTTGATTTGGCATTACCAGGTACAAGTAATTTTCCTTAACGACTGCTCAGAGGATTCTATATCAGTAAGGTGCTGTAGTATTGATTTTTTTTGACTGGGCAATATGAGTGTAGGCATAATTGCGGATAACGGCTCAAGCACAAACCTTCGCTCATACAATCTGGGGTGGGGAATTGTTAAGGTTTTTGAATTTTGAACAAGTGTCCCTGCATAAATAATGTCAAGATCGATTTTCCTTGGTGTATTTTCCTCTCTTTTTTGTGGACGTTCAAATGCAGATTCAATTTGAATGCATAGGTTCAGAACTTCTTGAGGAGTTAGAGAGAATGGGAAATCGGCTGCTGCATTTAAAAATGCGTTAGTTCCTTTTGCGCAATTGACAGGTTGGGTTTCATAGATTGGAGAGTAAATGACATCATCGGGATTAGGACAATGATGAAGAAGTAACCTTTTGGCCTGACGAAGGTTTGATAGCCTATTTCCAAGATTGCTTCCAAAAGCAATTCCGTAATTAATCTGATTCACCAGATCATTTTGGTATGTTTAGTTGAGACCAAGAACATCCTGCATGTCATATAGACCCGAGTCGTGGTCAGATAACCATTTCGCAGCGTGTATTGCTCCGTTTGCAAAGGTGTTACGGCTAGATGCTTTGTGGGTTAATTCGATCCTCTCTCCGTCATTTGCATAAATGACGGTGTGATCTCCAACAACATCACCTCCTCTTAATGAGTGCATGCCTATTTCTTTAGAGGTTCTTTGACCTGTAATCCCTTCTCTCCCATGAACAGTATCTTCAGTGTAAGAAACGCCTCTGGTTTCAGTTAGTATTTCACCGAGTCTCTTAGCTGTGCCGCTGGGTGCGTCAATTTTCATTCTGTGATGCATTTCAATAACTTCCAGATCAAAGTTGTCACCGAGAATTTGAGTGGTTTTTTTTGTGAGCCAGAAAAGTGCGTTGACTCCTATACTGAAGTTTGGAGCCATGACTATCGATAGTTTTTCAGATGCTTTCTTAATCGATATAATGTCTTCTTCAGAATGCCCGGTCGTTCCGATTACTAACGATTTGCCGCTTTCAATAGATGCACTAAGCAGGTCATTTGTAAATTTATGTGTACTGAAATCTATGATTACATCACAGACATTTATATGCTCATCTATTGAATCGCCCACATCAATTTCACCAGAAACATTTACCTGACTATCATTATTGCAGCAATCAATGACAGCCATTCCCATTCGTCCTTGGGATCCGGTCACTAAAATGTTTAAGGTCTCTTTCATTTTGAAATACTAGGTTAAATTTGAATGAGGCCAAGATCCGAGAGTAAATTAACTAGATCGGTCTTGGTGCTATCACTGAGGCCTACTAGAGGTAAGCGCAATTCGTTATTAATTTTTCCAGTTAACGCCATGGCTTCTTTGATTGGGATAGGATTAGTATCTAGGCTAAGTAAGCCTTCAAAGAAGGTTTTGCATTCAGCGTTAATGTTCTCAGCTTCATCAGTTTTGTTATTTAAAACTGCACTGACAAGCGATGCTATTTGTGAGGGTATGATGTTTGAAGCTACACTGACCACTCCTACAGCACCATTATTCATAAATGGCAATGTGAGTGCATCGTCGCCGCTTAAAACCTCATATGATGCAGGTAATACTTCTAAGATTTCCACTACGCGGTTCACATCGCCACCCGCTTCCTTCATTGCGCAAATGTTGGGGCATTCTTGATGAAGGCGAGCCTGAGTTTCAACAGATATTTCGATTACTGAACGCCCAGGGATGCTGTAAAGCATAATAGGTAATGTGGTTTCATTTGCGATTGCTTTATAATGTTGGAACAGACCTTCTTGAGATGGCTTATTATAATAAGGACATACTAACAGGGCGGCGTTCGCACCAACGGTCTCAGCAAATTGAGTCATTTCGATTGCCTCGTGAGTGCAGTTCGATCCAGTCCCGGCGATTACAAGGCCTCGGTCATTTGCAGCATCAACTGAAATTTCAATAATGCGCTTATGTTCAGATGCAGTTAGGGTTGGAGATTCGCCAGTGGTGCCGCAAGGGACAATTCCGCTAATGCCATGATTGAACTGAAAATCAATCAGTTCACGTAGAGATTCTTCATCAACATTATTATTGTTGAATGGTGTAACAATTGCTGTGTGGGCTCCTTTAAACATTAATCTTACCTTCAAAGACAATTTCTGCAGGTCCTGTCAGTGTGACATTTTTATACGAATCATTTTCTTTTGCCCAACAAACCTTCAGAGTGTCGCCTCCTTGAACATTAACAAAAACTGGTGGACTGATATCATTTAATTGGTCGTGGATGAGTGCATTTGCAACGATGCCCGTGCCACAGGCTAGGGTTTCGTCTTCAACGCCACGTTCATATGTGCGAATGGATAGTGTATTTAATGAATCTTTTTTTTGAAAATTAGCGTTTGTTCCTTCTGGAGCAAATACTTCATGATGTCGAATTGCTGATCCTATTTTTTTTATGTTAATCGAGTCAAGTTCATCGACTACCATTATAGCGTGGGGAACTCCGGTGTTAATAAAGTGAATGAGCTCAGGTTGCCCGTTAATTTCAACTGGAATGTTTAGCTTAAGATCAAATGGATTGCTAAGCATTATTTGCACATCATTTTCGAATATTTCGGCAGTGATCATTCCTGCGACAGTCTCAATTCTAATCGTCTTGTTTTCATGATCTTTAAGGTTATACACAAAGCGTGCGAAACATCTCGCTCCATTCCCGCACATTTCGGCTTCGTTGCCATCTGAGTTATAGTAACGCATTCTATAG
>Ga0315334_10001830_pt1 | contig 13236 bp, 10 predicted proteins | sample M150034915metaG_FD_205555 | JGI IMG/M metagenome (GOLD analysis project Ga0315334, IMG submission 205555) | Ammonia-oxidizing marine archaeal communities from Monterey Bay, California, United States - M1 500m 34915 | ecosystem: Environmental > Aquatic > Marine > Intertidal zone | place: USA... | reverse complement strand
CAGAGCTTGAACTTAAACTTGGATTGTCTAATAATATTGAGAAAGATCATGGTGTTAAAGGATTACTGGATTGATCCAGAAGAATTAGCTCAGCTGGGTGCTGAATTAAGTGATGAATCCGGTCAGGGAATTTCTAATAATAACAAAGAGCCTTTAGTGGATTTGTTTGGTGATGCGATCCAACCTCTTGCGGGTCCAGTTGATGGGGATGATTTTCCTCAATTAGATCTTGAAAAAATTGGAGAGCAGTTAGCTGCGATAAAACAACGTGCCCAAAATAGTGGATTGTTACGTTCTAGTGGATCAAGAGAAATGCCAGAACCTGATTTTATTGATAGTGTGGCAGGAACTACACTAGTCGACAGGCTAGAATATTTTGTGAAATGGGCCTACAGTCAGGATTTGTTGACTGGCATATTTATCACGGACATGTCGGGTAAGGAGCTAGTTGATTCCGGCGCTGATCCCGTGATTGTGAATTCTGGAATTGAATTAGCTGCAGAGAAATTTCAAGAACAGCGAGAAATGCAGCATATGGTAACAGAAGGAGTCTCCACAATGACAAATGTTAGAGATTGGGAAGGGTCAGTACTAACTATTTTTTGTTGTTGCTCATCGTATGGAGAACATGTGCTGGGGACTTTATCAACAATGCCCCTAAGTGCCGGCCTTACTTTAGGCTTAAGAAAGGGTTTTGGCCGTGTGATGGGTTCAAATTAATTGGTCCCAACTTCTAAGGATTGTTTTCGTAGAGTGATTCTCAAATAACATAGAGTGGTAAGAATAAATATAAATATTACTAATGTGTTTATCTGTAAGGTAGAGATCTGCTTGCCTAAAAAGTTTTTCGATTTACCAAAAAAAACATTAATATCTTTGTGCTGCGAATTACCTTCATAGATTCTATAATCAAGCATATCAATTTCTGCTTTTGTTATTAAGTCACGTACCTTTCCATTTTGATATACATCTATGGAGCTAAGTGTGTCCTGATCATTATTGGAGTAATATTTATCAACATCGAATTTACTAGAGCTAAGTTCATTTCTAATTTGTTGAATCTTAATTTTAATATCAGTTGGATTTTTCCCGGTGATTCCAAAAGCTATAGTGTGTGCATCTTTGTATTGATTTAACTGATTTTTTTCTTTTTCCGTCAGTGTACTTTTAGTTAGCAAAAGTTCTTTTTGATGTTCAATTTCTGTTATTGTTTTAGCCAATGGGTTCAGAGTATCTTGAGCAATTATTAATGATTCATAAGACCACCTTAATGGAATGAAATTGCAGATAAAGGGCACTTGCATTTTACTGAGTTGCTTGTTTCCTGCTTTTGAAGTGAATATTGAATAATTAAAATTCATTTCTTCATATCTGATTAAGGCACCTCCTAATATAATTTGGGGAATCAGCGCGAGAGGAATTATATTAAGTGCTGTTTTGGTCGATTTAACTATGCTCGAAATTAAAAGTCCCAAAGATGATCCTACAAGGCAAGTAGTCAATGTCCATGCAAGATAAATCCATAACATGTCATTTATCGATAAAATTGCGTTTCCTATAGATAGAAATATAAAGCATTGGAAAAATGCGAATGCCGAACTAACTAAAAATTTGGCTAGAATATATTGCCAGATACTAGATGAATGATTGCGTTCACGCCTCAATAATTGCTTATCTCTAATAATTTCATCTGAGCTATTAGTTAAGCCGAGGAACATGGCCACTACTAGGGTGATGAATATGTAAGCAGGAATATGAGATGCGCTGCCAAATTCATATATTTCTTTTTCAGAATGGCGAAGGACACCTGATATTAATAACGCTAAGATTGGAGCAACTAGGAGTGTGGTAATTAAGCTTCCTTTGTTGCGAATTTTGCTTAAAAAAGCTCTACTGAGGTGAGTTTTAAAGTGGGCGAAGTATTTTTTATAGCCTTGGTTCGCTTTTGTTATAATTGGCTGACCATCTCTAGTTTCATTTGTAGTGTCATTTAATATTAATTGTTGATGTTTGATGAAGCGCTCTTCCCAAAAATTTTCAGGAAGCTTATCATTAGCTCTTTCTGAGAAATCCAAGACATCAAAAATGGATTCAGGTGAAATGATATCATTGTTAAGAGTGGATGCGTTATCGTTAGAATTTTCTTTTTGATAAAGATTTAGTAAGTATTGTTGCGTATCTTTAAAGTATTGCATCATTTCTCTAGGACTACCGTAAAATGCAGCTCTTCCCTCTTTATCTAATAGTAGAGCTTTGTCGAACAGAAGGAATAAACGAGTGCTTGGTTGATGGATGCTAATGAATGATATTTTTTCTTCACATGTTTTTCTTATAAGTCTAAGAACATTTTCTGAGTCCTTAGAAGACAGCCCTGAAGTTGGCTCATCAAAAAGATAGGCGTTAGCATCACTTATTAAGTCCATAGCAGTGTTGAGCCTTTTCCTTTCTCCTCCCGAAAGGTTCTTGTCGCGTTCGTTGCCAACTAGCTTATTAGAATGGGCATATAAATCTATTTCGGTTAGAAGAGATTCTAATTTCTTCTTTCTTTCGGAATTGTTCAGGTGAGGACATCGTATTATTGAAGAGAATGATAAATTTTCGTAAACAGTAAGTAATTGATCCGACGAGTCTTCTTCTGGTATGTATGAGATGTTTGATCTAATACTAACGAGATTATCATAAAGAGAACGATTATTTAAAAGTATGTCCCCTCCGCTGGGCTCTAACTGACCAGCAAGAATTCTAATAAGTGTGCTTTTCCCAGAACCGCTCGGCCCCATTATACAAATCATTTCTCCCGCCTTAGCACTTATATTCAACGAATGGATCGCAGTATTGTTGCGATCATAACTATGCTTTACGTTAAGTAATTGTATTTTGAAAGGGTGAGGCATTACATTTTTCCCTTATCACTTTAATAATAAATAAAGAACAAATTTTTAGCCTTATTGGCAAGTTTAGGGAAGTGATTATTGCGTCCTAACTGAACAGATTTTAATATTACGTAGTAATATTTTTATTTTAACACATTCAGGACTGATTAAAATTCACAAATTATTATGTGAATTACGCAAATTGTGATTGATTAAGAGCCGAATTGCTCAAAATTGCGATTGTGTTATTATTTTTGTGAGCGACAAAATGCTTACGATTTTAGATATCCTATGTCAGACAAGAAATCAAGCCAGCAGCCAGAGAAGGATCCCAATGATCCAAAGGGAAATGAATCTTCATTTAATATTAGAGGACTACTTTTCATCGGAATCGCTTTCGCAATTATTTTCACGGCTTTTTCGGTTAAAAGTAGCACCAAGGGTGAATCAATAACGTGGCCAACATTTAAACAGTTGCTAAAAGATGGAAACATCATTAAGGACGAAGGTCCTTTGGAGTTAGTCAGAACACAAGACAGCTCTGAAGAAATACTCATTGCTTATAGAAAAGGGTCAATGAAAGAGGGACAGAACCTTGAAGATTCACTGCCAAATGAGAAAATTAAAATTCCAGTCAACATTGATTTCCAAAAAGAAGAACTGATTAAACTTCTCAAAGATAATGACCTTCAGTATACCCCCAAATATGTAAGTAATGCTTTCGGGTCATTAATCATAGCTATACTTCCAATTATTTTAATTCTTCTGATATTATATTTCTTTTTCCGCCAGCAGATGAAAATGGCCGGGCGAGGAGCGATGAGTTTTGGTAAGAGCAAAGCAAAGATGCTGAATATGGATACCAAAAAAGTAACATTCAAAGATGTTGCAGGAGTTACTGAAGCAAAAGAAGAGGTTTCAGAACTTGTTGATTTTTTAAAGGATCCCAAGAAGTTCCAAAGATTGGGTGGACAGATACCAAAAGGAATTTTGATGATCGGTGCTCCAGGCACTGGGAAAACCTTATTGGCCAGAGCAATCGCAGGTGAAGCTGATGTTCCTTTTTTTAGTATTAGTGGTTCTGATTTTGTTGAAATGTTTGTTGGGGTTGGAGCTTCACGGGTGCGTGATATGTTTGAACAAGGGAAAAAGCATGCCCCATGTTTAATATTTATTGATGAAATTGATGCGGTTGGAAGACATCGAGGTCATGGCCTCGGTGGAGGGCATGATGAGCGTGAGCAAACATTGAATGCACTTTTGGTTGAAATGGATGGATTTGAAACCCAAGAAGGGGTGATAATAATTGCTGCAACTAATAGGCCTGATGTTTTAGATCCAGCATTGCTCCGTCCTGGTCGTTTTGATCGTCAAGTAACTGTAAGTTTACCTGATGTGCGTGGAAGACATGCAATTTTGGAAGTGCATGCCAAGAAGGTTAAGATGTCAGAGGGAGTGGATTTGGAAATCATTGCTAGGGGGACGCCAGGATATTCAGGGGCAGAGTTAGCGAATGTTATTAATGAAGCCGCTCTCATGGCTGCAAGAAAAGGACTTAAAGCTATCACGTTGGATGAACTCGAAGAAGCTAGAGATAAAGTGCGTTGGGGCAAAGAGAGACGTAGTTTGGCGCTTAGCGAAAAAGAAAAAGAAAATACGGCTTACCACGAAGCAGGGCATGCTATTATTAATGAATTGCTAGAGCATACAGACCCTTTACACAAGGTCACCATAATACCAAGAGGTCCGGCATTAGGAGTGACAATGTTTTTACCTGAAGAGGATAAATACACTCAGCGTAAGTTTGAAATGCTTGATCATTTAGTAGTAGCTATGGGCGGTCGAGTAGCAGAAGAGATAGTTTTTGGAGATGTAACTAATGGAGCGGGAGGGGATATTAAAATGGCAACAGATATAGCAAAGAAAATGGTATGTCAGTGGGGAATGAGCGATGATCTGGGAATGGTGGAATATGGCGATCACCATGAGCATACATTTCTTGCTCGTGATATGACATCTTCTAGATCTTATTCTGAAGATACTGCCCAGAAAATTGACAATGAAGTGAAGCGTTTTATTGACACTGCTTATAATAAAGCTAGAGAGTTGCTTTTAAGCCATAGAGAAGAATTGGATCTTATTGCTAGTGCTTTATTGGAATTTGAAACATTGGATGCAAATCACATTAAAGATCTAATGCGAGATGGCGAGATGGGTAATCCTCCTCCAAGTCCGAACCCACCAGATTTGGATGAGCAAAAAGTAAAATCTCCAAAGAAGGGTGAGGGTGACTCGGTGGATGACGGCATGAATCCAGGAGATTTATCACCTGTGGGTGCTTAGTTTATTTATTTGATTCTTCTAACCAAGCATCGAATTTTTTAGAGACATGTGAATAATAAGGGTAATTTTCTGTTTCTCTTGGTTTATATTTCCAGTGACGATACATCCAAAGCCAAGGCTCAGGAAATTTACGAATATAAGGTTCAAATATATCCCAGCATTTTTGCGTTATTTCAGTTTGATCGCATCCCTTTGGTATATCGAGTGGACGCAAAACTTTCATTATGTAAGTTCCGTCTGAACAAGGCACCGAAATCCCCGGTATTATTGTTGCGTTAGTTTTACTATGCAAGAATGCATGGAGTCTGGTAACCGATGTTATTAGAGAAAAGCAGCGTATAGGAATAGATTCAGATCCTGGAGGAACGGTTAGATCAGTAAGGAAAGCAACGTTATCATTTGATTTTAATGTTTTTAATAGTCTGACCATAGCTCGTCTTGACGAAATAATTTTGTGCCCACTATGTTCTCTGGCGCTCTTAAAAATTTTAGTTAATCGCGGGTTTCTAAAATCTTGTGCAACAACTGTGAATTTTGTTTTATAGAATCCCATGACAAGACTAATGAGTTCAAAATTTCCGTAATGGGGAGTTACCCATATCGCCCCATTTTGTCTGGCTTTCTCATATTCATCCCTATTTTCGAATTCTACTTGGATGAATTTTGAATAATTTTGTTGATTTAGATTTGAAGCCCAGAAAAGATCACACATGCTTAGAGCAAAGGACTGATAGCTTTTTAGTATCAGTTCATTAGGATTTGAATAAGAAATACCCTTTGATTCTATTGTTGCTTGGACATTGGCAATTCCAGTTTCTCTTCCTCTGCGATCAAATATGTAAGCAATTGTCCCTAGATTTTTGGCAATAGGGAGCAGAAATGCACGAGGAACTAATGGTATTAGAAACTTCATGCAATTTACCGCAACCCATTCCATATAATATCGAAATTGCTTGGCAGAGGATTTCATGTTCAACTAACTAAGAGAAAGTAAAATACATTGGATGGATAGTAAGGAAATTACAATAATTCTAGAATCGATTTTAAATACCCCCACTGCACCCTTTCATGAATATCATGTGTTAAAAGTGATTGAAAGTTTGCTTAAATCATGTAATTCGGCGCGAGTAGAAAGAGATTCTTTTGGTAATCTCATTGTCATTGTTGGGCCAAAGGATAAGACTCCTAAATGGATCTTTGGTGCGCACATGGACCATCCGGGATTTGTTGAATCACCAAATTCCAACCGTGAAGATTTTTCTAAATGTAAATATAGAGATAAGTTCGTTTTTCTTGGAGGCGTGCCCGACCAGTACCTGGAGACTAATGCTCCTCTCAAGGAATTCGGTCGTTTTGCCATGTGGGATCTACCTTCTTTTCAAATGACCAATGATGAGATTCGATCAAGAGCATGTGATGATTTAATAGGCTGTTCAGCAATAGTTTCCTTAATTAAAGATTTAGATATTGCTCAGAGTAAAGAATCATTTGGTGCAGTTTTTACTCGTTCAGAAGAGGTTGGGTTTGTAGGGGCAATAAAGCTTGCTGAGGAATGGCCTTTTCCAAGTGAGGCATGCTTTGTTTCTATTGAAACAAGTGTCCCAGTGGGCGATTCTTCAATGGGGAAAGGGCCTATATGTAGAGCAGGCGATAGAATTACCATTTTTGATAATGATGCGACTGAATCAATTCTTACAGCAGGTAAAATACATAAAATTCCAGTGCAGCGAGCCCTTCTGGATCGTGGTGCATGCGAGGCATCAGCTTTATCGGCATTTGGGATCAAGGTTGCTGGTATCTCAGTTCCTTTAGGAAATTATCATAATTGTACTGAAGAGGGAAAAATAGATTTGGAATATGTTAAACTTAAAGATGTTGAAAAATTAGTTGATTTAATGGTCGCTTTAATAAAGGAATTTCCCAATGGGCCTCCTTCTCATTCAGTTTCAAAGCGACACAAATATAGAAGTCGAGTTGAAAAAATGGTGCCTTTTATAGAAAATACGAAAGGTGATTTCAGCTGATAAAAAACAGTACCTGAATATTAATTAGGTATTGTTAAAAACATGAAACACAAATAAAGAGTTACTTAGTTATCAATTTAATTAAAATTATAAAGTGTTTAATAATTGTCAATTATTGGATAACGTTTAACATTTTCAATGTTGTTATCGAACATAGTAAAAACATGTACCGGTTTAAGAATTTTAGTTTGAGTGATAGGACATCAAAGCTTCATAGAAACTCTCGAATATTTTATTCTATGCCTGCTTTAATGTTGGTGATTTTTGTTAGCACTAATTGCAATAGCTTTGAACAAGGTTCCTATAATTGTTTGGCGTATCAGCCAGGAGATAACAATGCAGTAAGCGTTAAGGTGAGTCTAAGCAATTCTGCAATATATGTGATGGAGGGGGATAAACCTCTTTTAGTGACAGCTACGTGTGTTGGAAAGCAAGATACACCCACTCCGATTGGGGCGTTTAAAGCATTTAATAAAATGCCAAGAAAGCGATCCAATACTTATGGGTTTCATGTAGAAGGTGATGGTATTCGACCTGGAAAGCGAATCGATACACCATCTAAATCAAAATATGTAGGTTATCCTATGCCTTGCTGGGTGGAATTTAAGACTGGTTACGGATTCCATACTGGATACGTTCACCCAGTTCCAAGAACACATGGGTGTTTGCGCATTCATAAGAATGTAGCCCCAAAATTCTTTGCGTTGGTAAATGAAGGAACGCCAATAGAAATAGCGGAATCGTTTCCTGAGGATCAAACTATAGGAAAGAAGATTAGGCGCCCCAAAGATTATAAGGACCCTGATCCTAAAAATTCCTATATGGTTACGGAAAAATATTTTAAAGATCTTGAATTAAAAGGTTCTTTATTTGAAGAAAATTCTTAGACATGCAGACTACAGATAAGAATCAGGAGAATAGAAAGATGAAAAATCGGCGTGTTAATGTAAGAACACCTGAAGTTATGCCTAATGTGCAGATGAAGGTAGAAGCACATTACCGCAGTCACATTGTTGAAAAATTCAGACAATCTGATGGCAGATATACAATTGGGAATACTTCAGTAATATTGGCTAAGGAATTTGGATTTTGTTATGGAGTGGAGCGAGCCATAGATCTTGCATATGCAACTAGGCAAGTTTTTCCACAAAGAAGGATATTTTTAATTGGTGAAATAATTCATAACCCTGAGGTCAATAAGCAACTTCAGAAAATGGGAATTATGAATCTGGCAGGGGATCAACCTGATGCTACGATTAACGATTTAATTAAAGATGACATAGTCATTGTTCCTGCCTTTGGTGCAGAAATTTCGTTAATGGATCAGATTGATAGGAAAGGTTGCCAAATAGTAGACACAACATGTGGCGATGTGATGCGAGTATGGAAGAGAGTTCGTAATTATGCCAAGAGAGAGTTCACGGCTATTATTCATGGTAAAGCAGATCATGAGGAAACTCGAGCAACTGCCAGCAGGGCTACTACTGATGTAGGGGGGCATTATTTGGTTATCCTCACCATAGAGGATTGTGAATATGTCTGTAATTATATAATGGGAAGTGGAGTTAAAAAAGATTTTCTACAGAAGTTTAGTAATGCTCATTCCTCTGGGTTTGATCCTGACGAGCACCTAAAGAAAATAGGTGTAGCGAATCAAACAACAATGCTGAAAGGTGAAACTGAAGAAATTCAAAAGAAACTATACAAGGCGATTCAGGATAGAGATGGGGAAAAGGCAGCGGAAAGTTTTCAATTTTTTGATACAATTTGTGGTGCTACTCAAGAAAGGCAAGATGCGTTATATGAGATGCTTAAATTGGAGATGGACATATTGTTAGTTGTTGGTGGATATAATAGTTCAAATACGACACACTTAGTAGAAATAGGTCAGAATAAAATACCTTCATTTTTTATTCGTGATGCTAAATGTTTAGAATCATTTGAGCAAATTTTGCACTTTGATTTAGAGAATAAAATAGAGAAGAGAACATATTCAGGAAATTATTTTAATGCCAGTTCACCGATAACTATAGGTATTACCGCAGGTGCTTCTTGCCCTAATAATTTAATTGAAGAAACTATTTTACGAATTTTTCAAATAAGAGGGCACGATATTAGTGAATTGCACTCTGATTGAAGCAATACGTATATAAGTAAAATCAAGCTTGTTTTCACCTATATTTTGCATATAAGAATTTCATTTCCTTAAAAAATGAAAATGCTAATGGGAGTTTTGGTGAAGTAATTTAAAAAAATATTAATTTTTTAAAACGATAACGTCAAAACACTAACACTTTACTATTATTTGCAAAATAGAGGTTGGATCAGCGCAATTTTGTTTTTAAATATCTTTATAAAAAACATTTGCAAGATATGTATAAAACATCATCTTAACAGTGGCTCGTTAACAAGCCCTTAACCAAGAACAAAACTGCCATGGCAAAAAAGAAAACTACACGAAAAAAACCTGCTAAGCGTAAACCTGCTAAGAAGGCTGCTAAGCGTAAGCCTGCTAAGAAGGCTGCTAAGCGTAAGCCTGCTAAGAAGGCTGCTAAGCGTAAGCCTGCTAAGAAGGCTGCTAAGCGTAAGCCTGCTAAGCGCAAGGCCGCTAAGAAGCGTAAGTAGCTTTGCTACTTTGAGCGCATCTCATAGTAACCTCACGCTAGCGCTCACAGGAGAATTTATTTTTTCTGAGTTTCAGCAAGGAGGATCACAAAAGCTCTGGCTCGAAAGCGCCAGAGCTTTTTTGTCCTTAATTTTTGCTTAAACAGGAAAATAATAATAACTGCAATTGGAAATGGGTTGAGTATCCTTGCCCTGCATGTAATTAATTACTATTAATATGCGCGGTTAGCTCAGGGGTAGAGCACCACATTGACATTGTGGGGGTCACTGGTTCAAATCCAGTATCGCGCACCATTTAATTGTATTCTGATGGATAGAATTGAAGTGTCTTAATATTCATGCTCTTCAAAATGAAACTGTTTGGGGTTAAAGATAGGTGTTTTTTTATAAGTGCGGCCCCAGAATTCACTAAATGTTTCTTGATTGATACGGTTTTCAACAAAGTTTTGGAGATGAATTCGAATCTCATCTGGTATTTCATCGAACAAGACTGATTTCTTATGAAGGCTTGCTAAGCGATCTCCAGAACTAGAACCGCCAACAAACATTGCATATTTATTGGGCGCTCTACCGACAAATGCAAAATCTGCATTATATGGCCTTGCACAACCATTTGGACAACCAGTCATTCTGATTAAGATTTGATCTTTGTCTAAGTTGAATTCACTTAAGAGAGAATCAATCGAATCTAATAATGTATCAAAAACGCGTTCGCTTTCTGCAAGAGCAAGACCGCAAGTTGGTAAAGCCACGCAAGCGTGTGCGGTTTGTCGGGTAGCGGTAAAATCATCTCCCGTTTCTATATTGGAATCTCTTAAAATCTGATCAATATCTGCACGATTACTTTTATCTATATCGTAAAAGTAAATGTTTGCATTTGGTGTGATTCGGACTGGCCGATTAAATTTTAGCGCAATTTGGCGAAAAGCAGTGCGGTTTTGTTTTTCTTCATTATCGCTAATTCTTCCTTGTGGTACATGAATGCCAACGAAGAGTTTTCCATCTCCTTGTTCGTGCCAGCCTAACTGATCTGAAACTGTATCAAAATTTACTTTTTTGATTTCCTCGGTAGGGAAATTAATGAGTTGGAGGACTTCTTTCCTGAACCAATCAATACCTCTTTCTGTTACCAGATATTTCAAACGTGCATGTTTGCGATCTGTCCTATCGCCGTTATCTCGTTGTACAAGAAGAATTGATTCACATGCTTTTGCGATATCTTTTTTTGAACAGTAAAATAATGGTTTAGCCAGGCATGGGTAAGTTGTCTCTATGCCGTGGGTCATTCCGAAACCACCACCAACATAAATTGAATAACCGAGTACTTCATTATTCTCAGTATGCATAACTAACCCGATATCTTGACTGTACAAATCAACATCATTACGCGGAGGTATGGCGATGCCGATTTTGAATTTTCGAGGTAAATATAGCTTCCCATAAAGAGGTTCATTGGCTGACTCATTTACATGATTAGCATCAAGTTCTAACTTTTCGCCATCTAACCAGATCGAACTGTAAGCACTTGTTTCTGCAGTGAATATCTCGCTTATCTCATTTGCTAGCTCAAGGGCTGATGCGTGAGCTTCATCTTTTATTGGGACTGCGGAGCCCATGGTGTTTCGAACGACATCTCCACATGCGCCCCATGTTGTTAAACCGCAATCAGATATATACCTAATTGCGTCGCGCAGATGCCCTTTTAAAATGCCGTGTAGCTGAATCCCTTGTCTTGTAGTCAATCGCATCGTTGCATTCCCGAGCTCATCAGTCATAGAGTCGTGTGCGAGATATTGTTCTGGAGTGAGTGTTCCTGAAGGCATTTTGGTGCGAACCATAAACATCCATTCTTTATCAAGCTTTTGTTTGCGACGTTCTCTGCGACTGTCTCGATTGTCCTGTTGATAGCTGCCGTGAAATTTTAGTAATTGGTATTCGGCTTCTTGGAAATGAGATTCGCTTGAAAGTAGAGTTTCAACAATTTTACCATAAAGTCCTCGGCTCTCAGCTTTGATTTCTTCTACGCTTTGACGTGCCATACAAATTTGAGGTGTTCGTTTCTTTGTGGTAATTAGCGAAATCTAATTTTGCTTAGAGTTTTAGTAGATTGTCAGTTTTATAGGTAAAAATAAGGGCATAAAGGATACACCCTATTCTCTATAGGTAAACTCTAGGATAGAGCTTTTTATTGAGTTTGCTTCTAATGTTTATCTTCAACTGAAATGAAGCCGCATAGGAATCATTTTTGAGAATTGGAATCCTTCTTTACTAAAGAAATTCTGCGATTCCTCACTTATTTTATCGGTTAAGAGGGTAATGCGTTTAAAATCTTTTTGCTGTGCGAATTCTTTAACTGCTGTCAGGAGTTTTTTCCCATAACCTTGTCCACGATTTATCGGATGAATTATGAAATCTTCTAGCAGAAGGACCAATCCTCCTTCGGCAGTGCTTATAGTAAAGAGCATATTTACCATGCCGATAATTTTAGATTCATTTCTTATAACTAGAATTCTTCCACGATGAGGATGTTCTAGGATTAATTTAAGTCCTTCTTCTTGTTTGTCTGAATCGGGTTCGAAATCACCTTCCATTTCAAACAGTTCCATTAGGAGTTGTATGAGTTGAGGTAAATCATCCAAAATTGCTGGGGCAATTAGAGTTTCACTAGGGAAATTTACTTTTTCTTGAGGCATTAGGCTAAGCCAAATTAACAGGGATCAATGATTTGTATAAATAAATTATCATGAGTGAAAATTTAATAGTTATTACTTTTCACTATATTAATTTTACTAGGAAAAACAGGTGGTAAAGTTCGTAATTTGTCGTTGCGTGTCAGTTTTTTGAAATCACAGAGTATTTATCATGGAAAGAATTTATTTAATGATCAGGTGGATAAAATAGAATTAATTGGCGGGATCGATAAGTGATTTAGTTTTTTGATGCTATTAATTATAAAGTATTAGATGATAATAGAAAAAGCACTCCAGGATTAACTGCAGTGCTTTTTAGTTGAGGCCCCACATTATGCCGACTGCGGAAGTTAAGGGCTCACGTTTCCCGGTGAATTCCAGGTGGGTGGCCGCCTTGCTGAAATCTGCCTTCCAGTGAAGGCCTGACATCAAACAACCGACTAAGCCTCCCTTTTATGTACTAACGGGCCGGGCCCATGTGATCCGCGAACGCGAACACCGCAGGGTCATCTCAAAACAAAAAATCAAAGAACGGTTCTTGGTGATTAATATTCCCAAGAATATATTTTCAGCGGAATTCAATTGGCAGTTTTGTTTTTAATTTACTGAGAACTTTCTCATGCTCTGTATCAACTTCCGCTGATTTTAATGTGCGCTCATGATTGCGATAGGTCAATGAAT
>Ga0315334_10001829_pt1 | contig 13240 bp, 9 predicted proteins | sample M150034915metaG_FD_205555 | JGI IMG/M metagenome (GOLD analysis project Ga0315334, IMG submission 205555) | Ammonia-oxidizing marine archaeal communities from Monterey Bay, California, United States - M1 500m 34915 | ecosystem: Environmental > Aquatic > Marine > Intertidal zone | place: USA... | reverse complement strand
AGTCGCCTTACCAATGGAACTAATAATCGTTAAGCTCAAGCTTTCACCCTGCCTCTTGTCCGAAGAAACACCAAAAAGTATATGAGCATCATCATTTACAAATTTAGATAACTCATTCATTAAAATCTCAACCTCAAACAGTGTCGTCGTTTCACCACCACTAATATGAGCAATTAAACTGCTAGAATGATTAAGCATCTGCCCCTTATCCAAGAGTGGATTTTTAAGCGCGCCTTTTAATGCTTCTTGCGCACGGTTATCGCCTGAAGCTTTGCCAAATCCAAACAAGCATCTAGAACTATCATTCTTAAGAGCAGTTAATAGGTCATCCATTCCAATTCTCACTAAGCCAGGCTGAGCAACTAATTTAGTGATCGCCCCTACACTCTGACCGATTATCTGGTCAGCCGCAGCGAATGCCTGTTGAATTCCTTCCTTTTGGTTTATCAATCCTCCCATGCGATCATTCTCAAAAGTCATCAAAGCATTCGTGCATTTCTCCATCCGAGTCAAAGCCGATTCAGCCTGCTCCAAACGTCTACGCCCCTCAAAAGAAAAAGGCATTGTAACAAAGCCTACAACGAAAGCACCAAGCTCCATTGCAATCCGAGCAACGACTGGCGCTGCCCCAGATCCGGTTCCACCTCCAAGGCCAGCACAAATAAAGACTAGAGATTTGTCTTCCAAAGCTGCACGAATCTCATCTTCAGTTGTTTGGGCAGCTTCTTCACCAAGATCAGGATCACCACCGGCTCCAAGGCCCTGAGTAAGATCCTTTCCAAGCTGTATCTTATCTTGCGCAACCGAAGACACCAAATCCCTCACATCAGTATTGAGGACTAATAATTCTCCATCATCCATTCGCTCATGAAGAGCGATACGGTCCAAGACATTAGAACCAGCACCTCCGATACCAATTACTTTTACTTTTCCAGGGTCGAGAGCCGATTCTCCATCAGCTGGTTTACGTTCATATTCAAGCATTGATTATTTTGGTCATTTAATTTTTATTTTCTATCAAACTAGAGCCACTAAATAATCCGCCAAGCTTTTTCCTAAAAAGCTTAACTGGATTAATCTTTTCGGTTCTATTTGATTCAATCATTTGAGCATACCTAATTAATCCCATCGGAGTTGCTAATTGCGGATTTTCGAAAGGTGCCGTGGCTCCACTCATATTACTGATACTGGCCAAAGAAACAGGCAAAGAAAAGATTTCTTCTGCAAGTTTATCAATTTCTTTCAATTTACTGCTACCCCCAGTCAGGAAAACTCCAGCTCCTAATGCCTCAATATTGTCATTCTTCACGATCAGATCCCTGAGTTGCTCAAAAGTCTCAGATACTCGAGCATTAATAATCTGATTGAGCATTATTTTATCAATTTCCAATCCAGAAAAATGTGGGTCATCTTCAAGCACAATAAATTCATCCTTGCCCTCATCTTGCACCATGACGCTTCCATGTTCGATTTTAAGCCGCTCTGCACGCGTAAGCGGAACCTTCATTACCATTGAAATATCATTAGTTATATGATCTCCCCCAACACCTATGCATCCTGACTGCGCAACAGATCCTCCAAAATACATAACATAGTCTGTGGTTCCTCCTCCTATATCAATCAATAGTGCACCTCGATCCTTTTGTTCCTTAGATAACATCACCTGAGCAGCTGCAATTGGACTAAAAACTACTTCTTCAACGGAAAGGGGAATTTCACGCACGCACCTTATAGTATTTTGCATGCGTGTTTTAATCCCATGGATGATGTGATAATCAGCCTCGACAACCTTAGCAAACATACCTACAGGCTGCTGAACCTTTTCTTGGCCATCAACATAATAGTCCCTGATAATGCTATGCAAAAAAACATTTTCCTGAGGTAAAGATACGTCCCTAGCCAATTCCCTTACTTCATCAAGGTCTTCGTCCGTTACTTCATTAGCACCGGCCCCCTCACCCTCAGGTATACGAATCGAACCTCTGTTACAAAGACTCTCTATATGAGCTCCTGTGATAGCCAAATAAACGTTACCTATCATGACATCAGTTTTTTCTTCTGCCTGCACAAGGGCATCATGAAGACATGTCTGCGCCGTTTCAAAATCCACTATCTCCCCTTTTCTCACTCCACGGGATGGAGCCTGCCCAATTCCAAGGATTTTAATTGACCCATCATTATCCACTTCACCAACGACGACACAGATCTTGGACGTTCCGATCTCTAAACCAGCATAGATTTTAGATTTAGCCATCTATACATAGCGAATACGCTATATATGACTGCTAAGTCAACCCCTAGAATCAATGTCTTGTGAAAAAAAAGATGATTTATGGATTTTTCGCCCCAGAACTGACTGGTAAGGCCTTAAGAATAAGCTTTGATGAATTAACTGAAATTTTAGTCCGCTCTGATGTATTTTTGAATGGCAATGCACGTGGAACACTGCGCGAAGTGACGGGCAATGCTCGCGGAATTGATACATTAGATCTTGCTGAATCCGCAAATTGCACAGGTGTATTCTTCTTCACCATAACATTAGCTGCCACAAGTACTTTACCTCGGCGCCTTGCTTCATTTAATAACAATTTTAGATCTCCAATCTGTCTATCAATTTCATCCAAACCAAAAATAATTTCAGCACTGTTATTTAAATAACCAATTAATGAATAATCCGTTTCTGATCGAAGTGAACTTAGCCTTATTGAAGAACTTTTAAATGCAGCGGAAAAGTCCACAGCCAAATGAAGCCCTCTAAGGACAGTAAGAGCATGAATTCTTTGTCCTGCCTCAATATGTAATGATTCTTCAGAAAAGATTACGGGAAGCGAATCATATCTTGAAGGTGAATCCTCACAAAAAAAAGCATGCCCACTCGCATCCAAAAGAACTCCTCCTACATTTTTTTTCTCTGCACCAATATCATCAATACCATTCAACCACGCTACTGGAACTCGCTCTGTAATTGTTATCGAAAGATCACCAGGTAAATCACGAACTATCTTAACGTCCTCCACCTGTGGCAATTGATCTAGTATCAGTTGGCGAACATCCTTTAAATCAATTCGCAAAATATTAGCTCCAACTTCAACACCCGAATACTTCATTATTTTATCTTTCGGCAGAGTGCCGTCAGTTTCATATGATATCTGTCGTAATAAGAATTTTGGACTTTCAAATAAAAAGGAATCTATACTTCTATAGGCACCGATAAGAACCATGCCCACCAATGTCATGACTGCCGACCATTTAAGTGTCCTTAAAAATAAAATTCTTCTTCTAACACTTATCGACTTCTTAGAGTTTACGCGAACATTCAAATTGTGATTAGATTTGCGCTTGGATTTCTTCCGTGACCGCACAGTAGAACGAGATCTCGAATGCTTACTTTTGTTTTTTCTACTCCTCATTTTCTCGGTAAGTGTTTTTTATTTTTTCCTTAACTGCATTGACAATTGAACGATTTGTTGACAAAGATCGCCAAATTCAATTCCATTTGCCTTCGCCGCTTTCGGCAAAAGACTAGTCTCAGTCATCCCTGGAATGGTATTCACTTCCAGTACGTATGGGATGTCATTTTCAGAAAGAATGACATCAACCCTCGAATATATTTCTATCCCAAGAGCTCTATGTGCCTCAATTGCAACTGATTGTACACGTCTAGTTGTTTCCTCATCAAGTTCTGCAGGACAAAAATACTCACTTCCTTCCCCTCCCCCCAACCAAGGATATTTATTGTTCATATCATAAAACCCTGACAGAGGTTGAATATGAACTACAGGCAAAGCCTCACCATTCAAGACTCCAACCGTTAATTCCTTCCCCTCTATAAATTCCTCAACAAGTATAATCTTGTCGTACTTTGATACATCCTCCATTGCTTCAGTTATAGACACCTCTTCCTTTATTATATGAACCCCTACACTAGATCCTTCCTTTGGCGGTTTGATCACAAAAGGCTTCTGAAAGGATGGCGATATCCCATCATCTGTAGATACAAACTCAAAGGCTGGAGTATTAATCCCATTCTCCACAAAACACTTTTTGCTAAGACCCTTATCAAAGGCAAGCTCACTACTTGTTACACCTGCCCCGGTATATGGCACTCGCCGCTCATTAAGAATCCTTTGCAAAGAACCATCTTCTCCAAACGTTCCGTGTATTACATTAAAAACAAGATCAACATCATCCTTTAATTCAAAGTCTCGATCCTCAACGCAAAGATCTACAACCGTTGCTCCTTTATCAGACAAGGCCTGAGACACACTGTTACCTGACGCCATTGAAACTTCCCGCTCATTACCAGGCCCTCCCATTATCACAGCTATTGTCTTATCACTAAGCGGCATATTATTCTATTTATGTTAATTTATACTTAAAAGTTTAATTTCTCCTGCCCAATAATTTGCACTTCAGTTTCAAGTTCAATTGCTCTTTCTTTCTTAACTTTGAGCTTAATTTCTTCAATAAGTAATATTACATCTTGTGCACTTGCCTCACCATCATTGACAATAAAATTTCCGTGAACTTCAGAAACCCGGGCACTCCCTACATTAGCATTTTTCAGTCCCAATTCTTCTATCAATTGACCAGCAGAAATATCGGTAGGATTTTTAAATATACATCCAGCACTTGCCGCAATTGGTTGAGTTCTTTTTCGTCTTTCCATAGATTCACGGATCCGGTTATCTATCGCCTTAATATCACCCTTAGTTCCTTTTAATACTGCTGAAACTGCATAATTTTCATTAAGTTGAGGAACGTTCCTGTAATTACTTTCGAATTCCTCAGCCATTTTTTCATGAAGCCCTCCCTCTGAGTCTAAATATTTTATGGAAACGACTTGATCAAATGTTTCAAAGCCCATTGCTCCTGCATTCATTCTCAATCCACCACCAACATTACCAGGAATGCCTTCCATCCACTCGAACCCACCGATCCCATTGGTTTTTGCCACATTACTAACTTTTTTATAACGCGCTCCCACTCCAGCTGTTAGGACATTTTCGGAAATTTTTACTTCTTCAAATTCGCCACCTACGGGTCGTATTACTGCACCTGGAATTCCACCATCGCATATAAGTAAATTAGAGCCTCTTCCGACTACTCTGACAGGAATGTCTTTATTGAAGAAAAATCTTAAAGACTTGGCAAAACCCTCGATACTTACCGGCTCGATCCAATACTGTGCAGGACCTCCAATTTTAATTGTTGTGTGACGACTCATCGGCTCATATAGCCTACATTTAGTCTGCGGATCATCTAATTCCCGTCGGAGCTTATCCAGAATTTCTAAGTCACGCGCAAGGGCAGCCCCTACTTCATGTATGTTACCTGCACCCAGTGTTAAAATGGTATCGCCACATGAAAGTGTTACACCGACATGAAGGTGAGCAGTCCTTATGTCTGAAACAGAACAAACATTTTTGTGACCATCCTCATGCACTGCCACGGCAACCGTTTCGCTATTAATACCATCAATTGGACTCTCTCCAGCAGGATATATGTCCGTCACAAAAAGCGCATCAACTTCTCGAAATGCTTTTGCAAACTGATCCATCATGAACTGCGTCCGACTATACCGGTGAGGTTGAAACACGCAGATTAATCTTTCTGGATTTAATTGCTTGGCCGTTGAGATAGTTGCTTTGATTTCTGTTGGGTGGTGACCATAGTCATCAACAACAGAATAGTTAGAGGAGCGATACAAAACATCAAACCTTCTTCTTGCTCCTCTGAATTGACTCATCGCATTAGAGATATCTGAGAAATCCACTCCAAGTTCTGTGGCTAGAGCTATGACTGCTAGTCCATTTAAAACATTATGTTTACCAGGAATTCCCAAGGTGACTCGCCCCAATAGATTCCCATATGCAAAAACATCAAAGTCCGTACTACCCTCACGCACCTCACAGACTTGAGCACAAAAGTCATCACCACTATCCCATCCATACGAAATTACATTACTGCGAGACACACAAAGGGCAGATGATTCTGTATCGCATGAACAATATATAATCTTCTTTTGTGCTGAATCTAGAAATTGGTCAAACACATTACGGATCCCCTCAATCCCATCAGTGTAATGATCGAGGTGATCTTCCTCTACATTTAATAAAATTGCATAATCAGAATTGAATTGAATTAAAGAGCCATCGCTCTCGTCACCTTCAGCAATAAAGTAATCACCTTCTTCGTTCCAATAAGCATTATTACCTAGAACAGGAACTTCCGCGCCAACATAATGCGAAGGGTTTAATTCTCCTGCCTGCAACACTTTAGCCGCTAGTGCCGAAGTTGTTGTTTTACCGTGAGTACCAGCAATTACTATACTTTTCTTTCGTGACATTATTGAGACAAGAGCTTCAGCTCTTCTCAGCATTGGGATCTCTGCTTTAATTGAAGCATCATAAACAACATTACCCGGCTTTATTGCTGATGAAAAAACAACCAACTCAACATCTGCTATCAACTCAGGTGCATGTGGACAATGAAAGCTAAGACCAACCCTCTCAAGGCGATCTGTTTCTTTTGTTGAAACTTTATCAGAACCACTAACTCGATGCCCAAGGCTTAACAATAATGAAGCTAAACCGCTCATCCCTGAACCAGCAACTCCAATGAGATGTATCCTCATTGGAAATTTGGCACCTGAGTGCAGTTTATCTGACCATTTATCTTTCACTTTGAGTTTAGTAGTATTTGTTCACATATATTTTCCGCGGCGTCAATGACCGCCATCTTTCTCATCGTGACACTCATTTCCCTATGTATCTCATTGTTATTATCAAACAATTGACACAAAACGTTGGTAAGCTCATCCGGATTCACATCTTCCTCTCGCATTAAAAATGCGGCACCAGCATCACTATAAACAAGCGCATTGAGCGTTTGATGGTCATCAGTTGAATAAGGATACGGAACTAGTATTGAAGGTATCCCATAGGCAGAAAGCTCGGCAAGACTGGAAGCTCCTGATCGCACGATTGCAACATCAGCAGCAACGTAAGCCAATTGCATGTGATCGCTAAAGGGTTCGACATAAGATCTAATATCCACACCCTCGTATAGTGAAATGACTCTATTATAATCCGTTGGGCCTGTTATATGAATTACCTGCATATCTAATTCCCTCAGATTACCCAGCGACTTGACTATAGCAGAATTAATACCATGAGCCCCCTGACTACCTCCCATCACTAGTAATATTTTCTTATCAGCACTTAGATTAAAGTGTTCAATGGCTTGGCTTCGGTCGTAAGATTTCCTCATTACTCCTCTTAATGGAGTACCCACAACTTCAACATTCTTACCTGAAAAATGCTCACGACATGATTCCAAACCCAACAACACAATGTCAGCCCAGCGGGCAGCAACACGATTGGCCTTTCCGGGATAAGCATTTGATTCATGAATAAATGTCTTTGCGCCAATTCTTTGACCCGCCATCAGTGCCGGTAGGGAAGTGAATCCTCCCATACCAAGAACCGCATCAGCTCCGAAATCACTTATCAGTTTCTTACAAAAGAAATAACTTTTAAGATACTTAAAACCAAAACTCAGCATCTTTGGTGAATATATTTTTGGCATACCTATTGAAGGCAATGACTCATATCGAAAATGCTTGTGAGCTCGAATTGCTATCGTATCAATTTCTTTCTCAGAAATAATTAGTAACGGATCACCCCCTCCATCCAATAAAGACTGAGCCACCGCAATCCCAGGGAACAAATGTCCACCTGTTCCACCACAAGCAATAACAACACGGGCACTCATTATTTATATTATATCCTCGGCGTTACTCTTGAGCCGTTAAAAAGATCCGCATCAGGATCTTTTACGGGCGCATGACCCTGTCGATAGATATTCAAAAGGATTCCGATAGCCGCCAAACTAAACAATAAATTAGATCCTCCATAACTAACGAATGGAAGCGGCAATCCCTTATTTGGCATTAACCCAGTAGTAACACCTATGTTAATTATTGCCTGCAAAGAAATTAATGTTACTAGCCCAAATCCAAGAATCTTACCGAAACGGTCAGGGGCAGAATTTGCTATGGATGCACCAAATATTAATAACATAACAAAAGCAAAAACTACTGACAATGTTGCCACAGCCCCAAGCTCTTCACCAATCATAGGAAATATGAAATCTGTATGAGCGTATGGCATATACATAAGTTTCTCACGCCCCTCACCTAGACCAAGTCCAGTTATACCCCCTTCACCCAAAGCTAATTGCGCACGCCATTGTTGTAACCCCAATCCAGTCTTATGAGCTTCTAAATCAAGGAACGCAATGAACCGCTGGAGCCGGTTAGAATTCATCCAAACTGCAAGGCCAAGGACAACTAAAGAGCAGAGTCCACTCCCTACAAAAAAACGAATATTACCACCCCCCACAAGAAGTATTATCAATGAAGCACAAATTAGCAATGCCGCAGTTCCCATATCAGTTTCGAACCCAATTAGCAACACAGGAATAAGAACAATCAGTACCGGATAAATAAAACCGAACCTTACTTCACTTATCTGATTTTTATGCTTTGAACACCAACCGGCCAACACAAACACTACTGCTATTTTTGCTAATTCTGAGGGCTGCAAACGAGCAAAATCAAAACCAAAATTACTTAGTCCTATCCACCTAGATGATCCATTTGCCGGCTGCGCAATCGGAGGAATAAAGCAGAGAATTAATAAAAACAAAGCAACATAAAACCACACCCATCGTGAGCGGTCCCAGAAATGATAATCAATTGAAGATGTAACAGCACAAACAATTATCCCCAATCCTAACCAAATAAATTGCCTCTGAACATCATGATAAATATCCACCCTATCAGCAATAAAAACACTTGTGCTAAGCAGCATCACAACACCAAGGACAAGTAAAGCCACGATTGAAAAAACAAATATCTTTAAGCTCTTTTCTCCCATAAAAAAATTTGCACTAAATGACGTTTACTCTTAAGGCAACCTTAGAGTCTTACCTATGCCTAAAGTCCTAGGATCAACTCCAGGATTTAATTTTAATATGGAATCAACACTGATCTTATACTTTCTAGCGATTCCGTAAAGTGTATCACCTGATGATATAGTATACGTTGAAGCAATCAATTGTCCTTTCAATTCATTGCCAGTAACAATAAAATCACTTGTAGATATCTCTTTAACAATCTTAGGGGGCCGGACAGGGTTGGTTTTAGAAACAGGAATCGCACGCGGCACCACTTCGCTTGTTTCTACTGGAGGAACTGACTCCAAAAATTGAAATCCGTCTCCTTTTTCATCATCATCTCCCAATCTTTTACCTGCTGTAACCTTTTCAACATTTCCTGCAGAATTTGTCTTCAACTCTGGTAATTTATCCAACAAAATATAATCTTCATTCCCTGATTGAGAAGGAATCGGAAATTCTTCACCCTTGTTAACAACTAGGCTCAATTTAGGCACTCGCAATATTCTTCCACTCACTAAAGGATGATCCTCATCAATTAAATTGGCCGCTAACAATTCAGTTCTAGAAATCTTATACGATTCAGCAATTGTTCGAATACTATCTCCATTACGCACAATGTAACGCTCATACCCTTTGTCATTTTCTGCATCCGGTTGAATCTCAGATACAATTTCTTTAGCAATTTCCTTTGAGCGAATTTCATTATTTTCCTGTTCGGATGTCACAAGTGATGAATTTCTCGCTTTGGGCTTAAACATTTCAAAAGCCAATATGCCACCAACTGCAACCACATGAAGAATCAGAACTACAACAAACGCCCTCGAAAGCTTTATGTTGGGAACTTCTGATTGCCATTGCTGATCCGAATTGGAATCCGAACTCGATCTACGAGTCCTTGCAAAAACATCCAGCCAGTTATGTCTTCTGCTATTACTATCTGTTTGCCTGTTTTTATTACTCATCATTTATTTTTGTTTTATTTGTTTTTCTACAGCTGCTTTAAATAAATTTCCTCTTTCCTCATAGCCGGAAAACATGTCGAAAGATGAAGTTCCCGGTGAAAATAAAACAGTGCTCCCGCTTTTCGCTAATAGTCTTCCTAAACTCACTGCTTCATCAAGATCTTCAGCAATTCTGCAATCGACTTGTTTCGCCCAAGTTTCAGCCATTTGGAAACGTGTTTCACCAATGAGAATTGCATGCTTAACGTGCTTGGAAACTGAATCAATGGTATCCATAAAGGACAATTCTTTATCTTTCCCTCCAGCAATCAGAACAATCCCACCTCCTGATTCTGGTAATGATTTTAAAGCGCTTTCCATTGCATGAAGATTAGTCGCCTTGGAATCATTAATATAATCGACTCCATCAATTGTCGAAACCAACTCGCATCTGTGCGGAGGAGCAGTATAACCTGAAAGAGATTCCACAATTAAATCGATAGAATATCCTTTAATTTGAGCAACAGCAGTTGCTGCCATTAGATTCTCAGCATTGTGATTACCTCTAAGGTTAGTTTGTTGAAGATTGAACAAAAGATTATCCCCATAAAAAACATTACCTTGACTGAGGCTGTAGTTCCCTGATCCCTGATACGCTGAAAAAGTAATCGTCCGAGCCCTCAACTCCAAAAACTCATCTTTACCATTTACTACAGCCCAATCCTCCTCATTCTGGTTCACAAATAACTTCATCTTTGCAGACTTATATCCTTCAATCCCTGAATACCTATCCAGATGATCTGGAGCAAAATTAGTCCATACCGCCACGTTCGGATGAAATTCACTTATCGCTTCTAGTTGAAATGAACTAATTTCCAAAATTACAGAAGAATAGCTCTCCGGATCACAAACAATATCAGCGAGAGGTCTTCCATAATTTCCTCCTGCCACTGCTGTCTCTCCACATCCGTTCAATATTTTTTCTATTAATCCTACAGTAGTAGTTTTACCATTTGTTCCAGTGACCCCTATTATTCCAGATGAACAAAATGGGTAAGAAAATTCAATTTCACCAATCACTCTAACTCCTGAAGCCGTAAATTGAGTTGCTATTTCCCAATCAAGACTGATCCCAGGGCTAATTATGGCAAATGCATATTTTCTAGGATCGACGCAAAGGGCATCATTGCCCATTACAACTTCGCACCCCTCACGGCTAAGTTCTTCAGCCCTATCATGAAGATCTAACGAATTACCCGTATCAAACACCCTGACATTAGCGCCTTCACGTAACGCTAGCCTTGCTGCGGCCATTCCACTCTGACCGCAACCTAACACTGCAATATCTGTTCCTTTGTATTTCAGATTATTATCTTAGTTTTAGTGTTGCCAATCCAATAAGAGCACAGAGAAGAGATAGGATCCAAAAACGAATGATTACCTGATTCTCATGCCACCCCTTAAGTTCAAAATGGTGATGAATCGGAGACATTCGAAAGAGTCTCCTGCCTCGAATTTTAAAACTGAGCACCTGAAGGATCACAGACGTTGCCTCCATTACAAAAACACCACCAATTACTACGAGTAAAATTTCATGTTTTGAACATATTGCTAAAGACGCGAAAGCTCCTCCCAAAGCCAATGAGCCAGTATCTCCCATGAACACTTTTGCTGGATGGCAGTTAAACCATAAAAACCCCAATCCAGCGCCTACCAACGCTAAACATACGATTGTAAGTTCTCCTGCGTACCTACTATGAGGAATCAATAAATATTTTTCGCCTAATTGCTGATTGCCAACCAAATAACAAATCGCTGCATAAGCTAATGCAACTGACACAGAACATCCAATAGCCAACCCATCCAGGCCATCAGTCAAATTCACTGCATTCGAACAACCTACGATAATTAATACGAAGAAAGGCAAACAAAAAATGCCCATGTCCTCGATCAGTGAATCTTTATTAAAAGGAACATATAGCTCACGGATGTATGTTGAAGTTTCTGGGTTTAAATATAAATACAACCCCGCACACAGTGACACTAGAACTTGAAGAATCAGTTTCGTCTTGGCACTAATACCTTTGGAATTCTTCTTTTTAACTTTCTGGTAATCATCGCAAAACCCAACTAGTCCTAGACCGATAAAGACAATCACCACAGCCAAAACAAGAGGATTCGACAATCGTGCAAACAACAAGACGCTGATCATGACAGCCGTTACAATAATCACACCTCCCATCGTAGGAGTGCCAGTCTTGGAATCATGAAGCTCAGCCAGCTCATTAATTTCGTCGGCACCCCTTATCGGTTGCCCCATCTTCATTGCAATAAGACGTCGGATTAAATAAGGACCAATGAGTAATGTAATGCCAAATGAACAAACGCAGGCGACTCCAGCTCTAGAAGTAATATAACGCAGTAACTGCACATCAACACCTGCAGCTTCTTTCAAATAATCGTACAACCAGGGAATCATGAAATTTCTAAATTATTTATTACATTCTCCATTGCAGAGGAACGGCTCCCCTTAATCAGAACCAAATCACCTGAACGAGCCTCGCCGTTAAGAAATTCTGCGCATTCCTCATGATTGCTAAATGACCGAGAATTAACTTCATTAACTTTTCTAGCACTCTCATGTATCGGCAATGCCACTTCGCCAACACTAAGAACAAAATCAATTCCTAAATTGACTGCTTCGATTCCAATTTTCCGATGTTCTAATTCAGATATTTTACCCAATTCAGCCATTCCTCCAATGACAGCAAATCGACGACCATTACAGTTCATTCCGGCGAGGCAATGAAGTGCCGCCAAAGTCGATTCAGGGTTAGCATTATATGTATCATCAATAATAATAACGCCTCCAAATTCGCGTTTTTGCAGCCTTCCCCCACTTAACTTGGCCTGACTCAGGCCTTGAACAATCACGTCAAGGTTCATACCTTCATTCAAGCCGATTGCTACCGCCATCAGAGCATTAAGAACCATGTGCTTTCCTGGAACTGTCAAAAACGCTTCTTCACGCTGTCCTTTTGCATCTATTACAAAACTTACTGATGTACTTTTAATGGCTATATTTTCTGCCCTTATATCTGCATCTCCAAACCCAACCGTTACGGTCCTTACCTGAGTCCTTTTCGCAATCGATTCCGAATAACAATCTTCAGCATTAAGAACAACAAACCCATCTTCCGTTACACTCTCAGCAAGGGATCCCTTTTCTAGAGCTATGGATTCGCGAGAGCCCATATTTTCAATATGAGCAACTCCAACGTTAGTAATTACTCCAATATTTGGCTTCGCTATATTGGCTAACAAAGCAATTTCTC
>Ga0315334_10001828_pt1 | contig 13242 bp, 14 predicted proteins | sample M150034915metaG_FD_205555 | JGI IMG/M metagenome (GOLD analysis project Ga0315334, IMG submission 205555) | Ammonia-oxidizing marine archaeal communities from Monterey Bay, California, United States - M1 500m 34915 | ecosystem: Environmental > Aquatic > Marine > Intertidal zone | place: USA... | reverse complement strand
CGTTATCTTGACCAATGCTTCTCGAAAGACCTACGCAGAGTTACAGAAGTCATTGTTGGGCGGTGAATTGGAAGAAGAGATTCGCAATGCGGTCAAGGTCATCTATCCAGTACGTTCAGCGGTCATCCGCAGGAGTCAACTTCTACAATCTGGAGTGGTTCCCGAGAGTGGCCCAACCCTAGATGAGATCCATGCAGAGGAAGAACGCCAGACTGCAGAGGTTGCTGCACGTAAAGCCGCAGCACTGGCCGCAGCAGAAGATGACGGCGATGTTGCTGAAGAAGCAGGGGTCCTGGCAGCAGCTGAGGCCATGGAAGCGGTCGCTGAGAAGGCAGCGGAAGTAGCAACTGAAAGCGCTGAAGAAGCGGAAGGATCAGAGGTTGAGGAAGCGGAAGAACCAGCGGCTGAGGAAACTGAGGAAGAAACTGAAGAACCAGCAGTTACAGATTCTGAGGATGACTTCTCTACATTGCCCGGGGTCGGGCCTGCAACTGCCAAGAAATTGGTGGATGCGGGACTTTCATCATTTGCTGCTTTGAAAGAAGCAGGAGTGGATGGAATCTCGGAGACCAAGGGGATATCGGCCGCATTAGCACAGAAGATAATCGACCATCTCAGTTGAAGGACCGGTTCTGTTCATGCATTTGCATGAGTGATGAAGAACGACCCGTCGATGTTGAGCAATGGCTTGCCAGCGGAGCAGGTGGACGAGTGTTGGCTGTAGCCGAATCTGACGTTTCACCAATCTTATGTGATGGTCGTTTTGATACCATGATGGCACGCACAGCGAGATTCCATGACAAGCATGCTTTCGCAGAGAACAATGGGCATGATATGGGCTATCGTCTTGCATTGACGATTGAGGAATTGGGTGAATTGGCAGCAGCGGTGACCAAGGGTAAGCCGAAGTCTGACCTTGAAGAGGAATTGGCGGATGTCTTGATTCTGATACTTGGGCACGCTTTGGCCATGGAGATTGATCTCGAACGTTCATTTCATGACAAGATGGATCGAATCATGCTCCGCCCTTCACGTAAGGGCCGTCTAGGAGTCAGAGTCACTGAGTACGTTGGAGAATCCTGAGGGCCCAGGAGTGTTGATCTCCTTCTTCCTTGGTGGCGGGACTTCGAGAGACCTCGTCCATCCCATCTGGAATCGCGAAGAAGGTATCAGCATCATCGACCACGGTTTGAACTTCAGTCAGTTCGATGGTGTCAAGTTGGAAGAGACTGTATATCTGGCCACCTCCGATGACGAAAGCCTCCTCGACATTTCCGCATGCTGCAATCGCGCCTTGCGGATCACGAGCCATGATGACTCCAGAAAAATCTTGTTTTCTGGATAATACGATATTGAGGCGTCCATCCAAAGGGCGCCCAATGCTCTGAAATGTTCTGCTTCCCATGATTACAGGTCCACCCATCGTTCTTTTTCTGAACCGGGCGAGGTCCGAAGGAAGCCTCCACGGAAGCCCACCCGCTTTGCCGATGGCCCCTTCAAGGTCACTTGCCACAAGAGCGATCAGTTTCATCAGAACACCTCAGACCGAAATCGGTGCGGCGATGTGGGGATGGTGCTCATAGCCTCTGACCTCGATGTCTTCAAACTTGAATGAGTCGATGTCATTCACTTCTGGATTCAGATATAGAGTGGGCAACTGCATGGGATTTCTTGAAACTTGCTCACGTGCCTGCTCAAGATGATTATTGTAGAGATGAGCATCGCCAATAGTGTGTACGAAATCACCGACTCCAAGGTTGCAGACCTGCGCCATCATGTGCACCAAGAGACTGTATGAAGCGATGTTGAAAGGTACGCCAAGGAATACATCGGCACTGCGTTGATAGAGTTGACATGACAACTTTCCATCATTCACGTAGAACTGGAAGAATGCGTGGCAAGGCATCAATGCCATTTCTTCCAATTCACCAACATTCCATGCACTGACGATGATTCTCCTGGAAGTGGGATTGGTCATTATCAACTCAATGGCTTGAGAAATCTGGTCAATGACCTGGCCCTCAGTGGTTTCCCAATTTCGCCACTGTTTTCCATAGACTGCTCCAAGCTCTCCATTTTCATCAGCCCATTCATTCCAGATCCGCACTCCGTTATCCTGTAGATACTGAATGTTGGTTTCCCCTTTCAAGAACCAAAGCAACTCATGGATGATCGACTTGAGGTGCAATTTCTTGGTGGTGACCATCGGAAATCCCTCACTTAGATCAAAGCGCATCTGATGTCCGAAAACAGAGATGGTGCCGGTGCCGGTTCTATCGCCCTTTTGTGCGCCCTCATCGAGGATGCGCCTGATAAGGTCGAGATACTGCTGCATGCGACTCAGCAGTGCTTCAGATAGCCGGTTCTTCAATGATTGGAATCAAGATGCAGCCAGTGAAAGTTCGAAGTCATCGGAATTGTTGCGCTCGTCTGAATGGTCAGGGCGCTCCCAGAGCAGCGATATCGCGCATCAGGTCATCGGTGAATCCACGAAACATCTCGGCTAATTTGGACTTTCTTTCGGCCTCATCCATCTTCAACAAAGCAGCGATATCATCGCTGGAGAAATCATTCCTCTTCAGCCAGTCATTCCAAGAGGTGCCATGGCCGCAATTGACCTTGACCTTCTTCCACAAACGCGGAATCTTGTGCACTTTGGGAGCCATCATTTCTCTGCTCCCGATCAACGCCAATGGAACCACTGGAACCCCGGGATGTGCGGCCGCCAATCTAGCAACTCCCGTCTTTCCCTTCAACAAGAATGGGGCTTCAGTGTTCTTGGAGCGTGTCCCTTCGGGGAAGATGCCAAGACAGCGTCCTTCGCTGAGAATATCACTTGCTCTTGCTAGAGCACCTGCTGCACCTGATTCACGTTCGGTCTTGATCTGCCCAGTCGCTTTCATGAACAGTGAAACGCCGGGAGTAGTGAAATGTTCATCCTTGGCCAGATAATGCAATCTCCTGCGAACTGTTGAGACCACGATGACCGGATCCACATGTGAGAGGTGATTGGCTGCGAATATCGCTGAGCCCTTTCTCGGTATCCGCTCCATTCCCCGCGGCGACAGGCGGAGTAAGAACCGAATCATTGGGACGATTGTATGTTGCATGAATCTGTAGGTGATGGTTGATGGAAGCGGAATCTTGGTACTCTGGATCCTGACCCCATCTTCGAGTTCTGACCATGCTTCCACAACATCCGCCATGGACTCCGGTCATGTCGCTTGATTTTCTAGGTGGCGGCTGAAATATCATCGAGGAGCATGATACAGCGGTATCGTATTGAGAGTGAATCGAGTGGCGATAATATGCGCTCCACTCCATTGACCATGTTGTTGGTGTTGCTGATTCTCCAACCACTGGCTCTTCCAGTTGCTGCTGCATCATGGGAAGAAGACGGTTGGTTGGAGACAATTGGGGCAGAAGAACGTCTGTTAGCAGGAGATGAGTTCGCTTGTCATGGAATACCCGGTCTTTCATGGCAGGCCGATCCTGGGGCTGTGGCCAGTGAATGTCGAGAATACATCACGGATCGCATTGCAGCATCGAGTTGGGGTGAGCAGCCGCTATCGGCAAGGACACCTTCTGGACTGACATATCTGGATCATGCACTCGTCGATGACCTCGGTTTTCCAGTGCATGGAGACTTGACGGGCCTTGCTGACACCGCATGGCATTCACAGGATGATGAGCCTGAACAGCCAGAGGATTGGTACAATCTTGGTAGAAGAGGAGGGAGTCTTGAGAAGGCGATGAATACGGTCTCCGGAGTTGAGTCCGAAGCTTCCAAAGGTGGATTATTGAATTTCTATTGGATTGGGAAAGTCGGAGATAACACCATTCGACATGATTCCGAGATAGAGGGTTGGTTATTGGAAAGTGATGCTTGGTTCACCACATGGGGCGTAGCATGGAGCACATGGATCATCCAGCGTTGTCATCAGTTTGAACATGATACTCTGAGTACAGATGCTGATGGCAAGTGGCTGTTCGAGGTCTCGCGTCCTACTGCCTGTCAATCGCTTGAGGGTCGAGCATGGGATGTTCCAGTAACTTGGAGAATAAATGCAAGCCAGTCCTCAGTTTCATCAGTCGTATATTCTGAAACGGGAGAATCTCTCGAACAATTGGAAGTCACTGAAAACCAACTCAAGAGTGGTTGGAGGATGGATGGCGGGCATCTACTTCTCACTGTTGCTGTTGGAAAAGAGGTTGAGATCAGTTTCGAGAATGCAGATGTGGATGTGGACATCCTCGATGAGAAATGGTTCAATGGCCGTTCCTTTGCAGTCACGATCGCCTCCCATTCAACAGAGGATCTGTTCACTTGGTCGAAACGATTTGATGCTTCTTCCGACCTCCGATTCACTTGGCTCCTCACTCCAAGAGATGCCAGGACCTCTTCTCCATGGCTACCTATTGTTGGCGTTGTGGTCGTTCTTTCATCGATGCTGGCATTTTCACTCATCATCCGCAAGGATAGACGATTCATCGGGCCCATCGAGGAAGAATGATCAAAACGGGTCTCGTTCGATGTGCACTCCAGCATCGAGCAGGCGACTCTCTGCATACTGCAGAAGTTCAGGTATTGCTTCTGGGGGACTTACACCTTCTGGGATGAGTCCTGCCAAGGCAGCATCGATTGCAGCAAGAGTGACCAGACCCGTGGTTCGAGCCATCGAGGACCACTTTTCATCGCCCCTGTCGAGCAAGAAGCCAGTCCATTCTCCAGCAGCTGTTTCTGCTTTGATGTATAGAATCGTCATCTCATCCCTGTTTGAATCGAATCTCCATTCTTCAATCAGTTCATCATTCCTAGAAGAGGCCAACCACTTATCGTAGTGTCCAGGCCATCTGAGTGTATACTCCAGCATCGTATCTGCCTCGATGGTATCGAGTAGACTTCGCAATCCATCGGTGATCGCTGCCTCCAAGGTGCCGATGCCGGAAATCTCAACCAAATGCCTCATTTCAAGTGCTTCCAACACCATGTTTCGCCCATTGATCCTGACTCTGGCTGGACGGGTATACTCCTCGATGACATCAGCGGGTGAGAATGGGGCCATGTACGACCATCCATCGTCTGGCTCACTAGGGATTCCTCCGACCAATATCTCAACCTTGAACACATCTTTCAACGCTGCAGTCCAGAGGTTTGACAGACCTGGGGCGATGCCGACATCGTAGACCATCCTCCCAGCGTGGTGATTGCGCGGGTCCTCAATGGTGAAGGCCAGATCGACCACAGTCTGTTCATTGTCAAGCAATGGCTTGCGAACCTTATCAGCTATGCCGCCAGGCAACATGTTGACCCAGACGTCCACCTCTTCCATCTCCAGTATCTCTGGAGAAAGTGCATCAGCGCACATGACCTTGCAGTCCATTGAATTCAGTGAATCAGGATTGAGGTCAACAACCGTGACCTCGTGTTCCTCCAGTTGTGAGACAACGAAACCCCCAACCAGACCCGCACCAAGAACCACTATCCGCGCCATCGTATCACTCCGACGATGGGCCTCGAGCACTTCATCGTGGCGAAGCCTTCATCCACTGTCTGAGCGGCCAAGGCATCAGGTGAGTCCGGTGGCAGATGAAGTACGCATCGACCCATGGTCCAGTACACAGTCCACTGACTACTCACGAATCATCGACCAGTTTGGATTGCAAGCGGTTGATGTTTCGGCCATCAGCAATCCTAGTTTGCACCATCGAAGAGGTATCGTCTTTGCACATCGCGACCTGGATGTGGTGCTAGCAGCTCAATCCCGAGGACTTCCTTTTGGAGTCATGACGGGATTGATGCCCAGTGGGAGAATGCATCTTGGTCACAAGATGGTCATCGATCAGGTCCGCTGGTTCCAGCAGCAGGGAGCGGATGTTTCGATAGCGGTTGCTGACCTTGAATCAAATGCCACTAGGGGAGTATCTCTATCTGAAGCCAGAAAGGTTGCACTGGAGGAGTATGTTTCGAATTATGCTGGAATGGGGTTAGACCCTGAAAGAACCCAAGTTTACTTCCAGTCGCGTCGTCCCGTGACTCAGAAGTTGGGTTTCACCCTGGGTAAGCGAACCAACTTGAGTGAGATGGAAGCGATATACGGTTTCACTGGCGAGACCAATCTTGCTCATGTGCAGGCACCTTTGGTGCAAGCAGGAGATATTCTGCATCCGCAACTCGACGAATATGGAGGTTTGCGCCCAATCGTTGTTCCAGTGGGGATTGATCAAGACCCACATCTCCGACTGACCAGAGGGCTTGCTTCGAAATCCAATTGGTTCAACGTTTCAGCCGCCAAGAATGGGGGGATGGTCATTGGATTATCGTTGCAAGATGATAATGCTGCAGCACTTGGCATTGGAGCCGATGGCAGAATGGATAGGGAACATCGGAAGCGTCTTTTCGATAGGATATGCGGTGAACTCAAGGAACTCGGGTTCGCGGATTTCATCTCAAATCCCAAACATGGTTCGATTCAGATTCCATCTGCAACCACTGCTGACAGGGCCTCCATGAGAATGCGTCTACTTGCTATAGAAAGGAGCATGGGGGGGATAGGGCTGCTTCAGCCATCCAGTACTTACCATAGGTTCGCAGTTGGATTGACGGGCGGGAAGATGAGCTCCTCTCAACCCAAAACAACGATTTTCCTTTCCGATGATGAAGCAACATTGGAGAAGAAGATCAAGCGTGCTTTCTCAGGTGGGCAAGCTACAGTGGAGGAGCATAGGCGCTTGGGTGGCGACCCTGAGAAGGATGTCGCATACCAATACATGATGTTCTTCTTCGAAGAAGATGATACTTTCTTGGAGCAGACCGCAGCATCATACAGAAGTGGTGAGTTACTTGCTGGTGAGATGAAACAGATGTGCTTGGAAAGAGCAACTGAGTGGTTGAACAACCACGTTGAGATGAAGGCACAGAATGCCCATCTTGTCGACGAGTTCCTGGCTGCCGATGCACGGTGATCATTTCTCTAGAACCGGAGGGTCTGGTCCGAGAGGTAACGCCAATGATTCTGCGTCGCTCAATTCTCTATCAATTGCATCTGGATGAAGAATCTGGCTGTGGCCTCGAGGGTCCAACAATTCAAGCGTCACCCCGCTATGCTGTCCACCGATCAATTTTCCGAGGTTCACTTCAAGTTCAACACAGCGCAGCATTTCTTCATCACCATCTTCCTCAAGGTCTCTCTTGACCATGTTGACAATCTCAAGAAAACGATTCAGGACGCCTTCGACATTGCTGACATAACCGCTTGAACCGGTACCGGGGCTGACCTCGAGTTCTAGTTCCGGAATTCGAATCGTGCAACTGGAAGAACGAACAACACGCGCATTAAGGGCATCTTCGCCTTGAATCAACAGACTCCAGGCGCCGGGTTTTCTGCCTTCAGCCGGAATGAAATCGGTCTGTCTCCAGCCACATTCCTCACACATCATAGTGACCTGCGTGTGCTCTCCGAAATAGGGAATATCATCGACATGTGAAATCATTTTCAGATGCCCTCGTGAGGCACATATTGGACATGGCATATCAATTTCTGATTCCATGCTTCTCTTCACTCCAGAGGTCCAGCTGCAAAGGCCTCATCATCAACTCCGCGAATTCCTCTGCATCCCGGGGGGAGAAGCAGCAGTCTTGATGCGGTCAATTGCACGATTTGTCCTTTCAAGTCATTCTCAATGAATATGTGAAGTTGATTCAGTGCGGTCTCGAACTCAACCTCTCGTTGCATCATCCTTCCCATCTCAACTATTGCTACATCTCCATCACTGACCCAATCGAGCAGTTGTGGCAATCCAGTCAGGTCCTGCAGCATTCCCCTGTGCAGAACGAACCCTCCCTCCTCGGGGATGGGTGCTGCGGGATACAGTCTTTCAAGGTCATGATAGAGGACGTCGGCAGGAGGCGGATGGGCATGGCCAGGAGTACGTTCACTAGGCATCTCAATCCTCCTGAGGGGCTCCTTGTTGGTGGGATCAATACCAGTCACTGGAGGTGGAATCAAAATCTCTGCAGGTTCGATGGATTCAGTGATGAAAGAGTCAAGGGATGATTGATTATCATCCTCAACTTCCTTTCTCATGACACCTCGTGTGGGGGAGAGGCACATGAACCTGTGGCAGATGTAACGACGTCGGGTTGATAAGTCCCCTCTGTCTGCATCACCTCAACACTCAAGGGCCGTCGCCGCCGGCATGGTGAATGTCCTGAGACAGAGGTGATTATTGATGGAGGCGATGGCTGAGCAATTCAAGACTGGAACCAGTACCCTTGGAATATGCTTCAAGGGCGGAGTTGTTGTAGGTGCAGACCACAGGGCCACAATGGGTCATTTCATCGCTAACAAGAGTGTTCAGAAACTCTTCAAGATTGCAGAGAATCTTGCTTTGACCACCGCAGGTCTGGTTGGACATGCTCAGAGCCTCTCTCGGATGTTGGCTGCGGAGGTATCACTGTACGAATTGAAGCGGGGCCAGAAGATGAGTGTCACAGCGGCAGCCACCCTGACGGCCAACATACTTGGAGGCAGACCATTCTGGGTCCAGCTGTTGATTGTTGGAATGGATAGTGATGGTCCTAATGTCTACAGCATTGATTCAGCAGGGGGGAGCATCCCTGATGATTACTGTGCCACAGGTTCAGGTTCTCCATACATGTACGGTGTTCTGGAAGATGGTTTCAAGAAGGGAATGAGTGAGAAAGAAGCACTCAACCTTGCAGCCCGCTCTCTATCCGCCTCTGGTCAAAGAGACGCTGCCAGCGGCAATGGCATGGATCTGGCGGTCATCGACAATGATGGATTCCGCCAGTTGACAGATGCCGATGTCGAATCCCTGCTCAAGTGAGCCAATCAATTTCCCCGGTACCATTTGGAACCACGCCCTTTGTAGGTGGTGATTCTTCATCACTCATCAGAGCAGGAAGGGGAGAGGAGATGTTTGTATGAGAATGACATTCAAAGAAGTGAAAGACAATATCAAGAAGATGGTGCCCAAGGATCTGGAGTATGAGGTTGAACTGGAATCTGCCTCTATAGCGATAGTGACCCCTACTCCTCGTCAATTCGACAGAGGGGGCCTGTTGGGAAGGATCGGTAGCACGGTGAAGCGTCGAATCGTATTGCGACCCTCAGATGATATCCTGATGCCCGAAGAAGAGGCTGAAATCAGGATTCGGGAGGAGATTCCAGATGGAATCAACATCTCTGTCGTTCATTTCGACAGATGTCTGAAGGAAGTTCTCGTTCAGTGTGACGACCCTAGGACTGCCGTGGGAAAGAGAGGCGCCATCCGGGAGAAACTTCAGGACGAAACCGGTTGGATGATTTCCATCGAAAGGACACCTCCATTGGAGTCCAAGACCACACATGACATCAGAGGCTATCGCCGTGCACACTGGAAAGAGAGAAAGAAGTTGTTGAAGGAATTTGGATTGAATATATATCGTCCTAAAAGGGCCGGTCCTGATTGGGTGAGGTTGACTGCACTTGGTTCATACAGAGAGGTTGGGCGTGCATGTCACTACATAACGACAAATGAAAGTCGAGTGATGATTGATGTAGGAGTGAACATTGCATCCGATACCGATCCAATGCCATACTTCAATGCACCAGAGGCATTACCATTAGAGAAACTCGATGCGGTTGTTTTGACCCATGCTCATCTTGACCATGCAGGAATGTTACCTGTGCTGTTCAAGTATGGATACAGGGGGCCTGTTTTCTGCACTCCACCAACAAGAGATATGATGCTGTTGTTGCAGACCGATTATCTCAAGGTCACTAGTTCGGAGGGAAAACGCCCACCATACGAGATGGAACATATCAGAGAGTGTATCAAGCACGTCGTTGATGTGGATTGGAACCAGACAACGGACATCGCCCCTGATATCAAATTGACATTCCATAATGCAGGGCACATCCTTGGTTCTTCTTCAGTTCATCTGCATATTGGTGACGGAGTTCACAATATTGTCTTGTCAGGAGACACTAAATTCGAGAAGTCATGGCTATTCGATGCTGCCAATTGTAAATTCCCACGCTGTGAGACCTTGGTGATTGAATCGACCTATGGTGCAGCGGGAGATTTCCAGCCAAGTCGGGCAGAAGCGACGATGGAACTACAGGATGTCATTCGTAGGACCATGAAACGAAATGGTAAAGTCATCTGTCCAGTGTTTGCGGTTGGACGTAGTCAGGAGGTCATGATCGCTATCGACGAATTATTCCGCAGTGGAGAGGTAGAACCAGTACCGGTATATCTTGATGGAATGATACAGGAGGCAACAGCCATTCATGCTGCCCATCCTGAGTTCCTCACCAGTGCTCTGAAACGTTCGCTGTTGCAAGATGATGGAGATAATCCATTCACCAGCAGTTGGTTCAGACAGGTGCAAGGCAGAGACATGCGAGAATCCGTGGTTCTTGACCACTCTCCTTGCATCGTTCTGGCGACGAGTGGAATGTTGAATGGCGGTCCGGTGATGGAATATTTCCGAAACTGGGCTGCAGATGAGAGAAACACCCTGTGTTTCGTTGGATATCAGGCCGAGGGAACACTCGGCAGGCGCTTGCAGAAAGGCTTCGGCGAGGTTCCAATGCACGTTGATGGAAAGATTGAGATCGTCAAGATAGGTTGCGAGATGGTGACCATCGATGGCTTCAGTGGACATTCCGACCGCAAGCAACTACTCGATTTCATTGACCAGATGAGCCCAAGGCCGAAGACAGTGATATGCCACCATGGAGATTATCACAAATGCAATGAATTGGGACTTAGTCTACGTGATAAATTCAATGTCACTTCTCACGCACCAAAGAATCTAGAGACTGTTCGCTTGGTCTGAATTCATTGGAAAATCAGGCAAGATTCACAGTGGAATCTCAAATCCTGTATCGAGTGGGTCCGGCAGTTTTTCTTCCACTTCAGGAGTATCAGTCTGAATCTTCTCGGCTTTAGGTTTCAATACACCAGCGGTTGAAGTATCTCCATCGTCAACCGAATTGGTATTCAATACCAAGATTCCAATCAATAGCAACCCGAACAACAAGAGCATGAATACCGAGCCACCCTCAAGCCCGTCACCTCCTCTGCTGATGGCGAGAAGGAATACGAGGCTGGCAATGCCTCCTCCGACCAAGAGATGACTGACTCTCATCCGTTATGCGACTGACCATGGTGTTCATGAACCCCATTCCTGTCCTGCGTCCATGGTGCCAGTTGATTCCCCTCCCAAGAGGCGCTCTAGCAGTAAGTCGACCCCCGGATGGTTGATGACCGCTGTTGCACCATGGGGAGAGAACGCTGAGGACGCCTTTGATCAAGGGCTGGTTGAGATGGGACTGGGCGATTGTCGTCTCATCAGGGTAGAGGGTGCAATGTTGCCCATGGGCTTTGAGCCAGTTCCTTTGCGCGCCCTTCCTATGGGCTCTCTGGTGGAATGTCACCTAGCAGTCGCTATGGCCATTGACAGGGGTACTGCCAGCGCAGGAGTAGGTTGGGCATCTGCGCTCACTCCAGAAGGAGATGAGTGTTCAATAGTCGCCAGTCTGGTGACAGAGGAAGATTTTGAGGAGACAGCATCCTTGCTCAAGCGAAATCTTCAGCGAAAACTTGCTAGTCGCGACCTTGAGGTGACCGCATTTGATATTGCAGTGGATGAGGTGACTGCTGGACACAAGCACCACGGTGTGGCGATGGCCGCTCTCATTATGCCTGATAGTCTGAATATCGGGATGGGTGCAAGAGGCAGGATCCGAACTCCACCTGTCGTCAAGCAGGCGGAGGAAGGCGGAGAAGGATTCGGTAGCAAACCGAGTGGTCCGGTCAAGAGCACAGGAACCAGAGAAGCGGATGCCGGAATGGATTTCTCCTGGTGAACGAATATATTGTATTCCATCGCCATTTCTGAGTTGTCATGGAGCCGCCTGAGTGGACAGTACTACGCTGTAGTTGCTGTTCGATGTGCTTCGGCCGGCGGGTCGGTACCCGAGGAAGATGTACCCGTTGTGGAATCCTCGCCAATGATTCCACAGAAGTGGTGTCCCATGCAATGAATGTAGAGCAATTGCAGAGCGAGATAGGACTGGCCAACATGCCAGAGGACTTGCGAGAGGAGTTCATCGAGAAGATGCAGCATACAACTCCAGTTCAATCGCATTCTGTAGGTGATCCTCGTCGTTTGAAGGAGTGTATTCTTCTTGCTGCTGAAGATGGAACGCTAACCGCTGAATCCGTTGCGAAATCTTTGGCCAGAATGAATATCAGAATGAATGCCATCGACCTGATTGAAATGGGATATGAACAAGGATTACTGTTCAAGTTGAGTGAGGATGAGTGGCAGGTTCTCGACTGAATACTTATCACCGAGTCGCTGGTCGCCGAGTCATTGGGCCCGTGGGTTAGCTTGGCCAATACTCGAGCGTTTGGGACGCTTGGACTCCGGTTCAAATCCGGACGGGCCCACTTCGTGTGATGATTCTCGTTTCGTGGATACATTGTTCAGATTAACGATTCTTTGAACGGTGGGATTGATTTTGTCCACGGGATGAACGATTGTTTTGATGAGACTGATTTGAATCACTCCGATTGGAACGATGTCGACGTCGCCTTGACTGAGAGTTAGAATTCCGCTGGCGATTGTGGTGATTATGTTGTCTTTTCTGTGAAGAGTTCTTTTCCTTGATCTTCCCCGGTTTTTGTCCAGGCTTTGGTATTGCTCCAATGTAGTGGAATTCATGGTTTTCATCGATTGGAATGTCATACCCAATCAGTTGTTGAATGGCGACCAGATAGCCTGATTCTGAATCGTCACAGAAACCGTATGCCATGCCTGATTTTCCGGCTCTCGCCGTCCTTCCAATTCGATGTACGTAACTCTCGGGTTCATTGGGTAAATCGTAATTGAAGACATGTGTGATTCCCTCAACATCAATGCCTCGGCTTGCAATGTCAGTTGCAACCAGAATTGAAGTATTACCATTTTTGAAGTTAGCCAAGGCCTTTGTTCTCGCACCTTGACTTTTGTTTCCATGAATCGCCGCCGCATTGATTCCACCTTGGTCGAGTTGCTTGACCAACCTGTTCGCTCCGTGCTTAGTTCTGGTAAACACGATGGCACGCTTCACTTGTTCATCTTTGATGATATTGACCAATAACTTCCGCTTGTCTGCTTTACGAACAAACATGATTTTCTGCTCGACCAACTCTACTGTGAGTTCTTTTGGACTGACATCGACC
>Ga0315334_10001827_pt1 | contig 13242 bp, 13 predicted proteins | sample M150034915metaG_FD_205555 | JGI IMG/M metagenome (GOLD analysis project Ga0315334, IMG submission 205555) | Ammonia-oxidizing marine archaeal communities from Monterey Bay, California, United States - M1 500m 34915 | ecosystem: Environmental > Aquatic > Marine > Intertidal zone | place: USA... | reverse complement strand
CATGAGATCGCGTGTTCCGATTGGAGTTCGGAAGGTATTTGCCTTCTTCGACATGCATCATCCTCGGGAGCGTCGGGGGGTGTGATGAAATAGCTGCCCGATGAAGCTTCCATCGTAGATGGTTCGACTACAAACTCCCCGACTCTTATCGATCTACATCTAGGTTCATGATGGAGGCCTCACACTATTTGGCACCACTCGGCGGCTATCAAATACGCCGTCAACATTTCTTACAGCGGCGAGTAACTGCTCCAGTAGGGTCGGGTCGCCCACTTCAACCTCGAACTGCAGCACCGAAACCTGATCATCGCCCGTAAAAGTGTGAGCAGTTGAGATGCTCAGATGGTGGTCTGAGATCACATAGACAACGTCGGCTAATAGGTGGTCGCGGTCAAGGGCTCGCACCTCGATCATGGTGCGGAACTGACCACTGAAGGCCGCATCCCAATCAACTTCGACTTGTCGTGCTCCCGAGGTGTCAACCAGTTCAAAAGCGTTAGCGCAATCGTCGCGATGTACTGATATTCCTCTGCCCTTAGTGACAAAGCCAAGAATTTCGTCTCCCGGCACAGGGTTGCAGCATCCGGCTAAACGCACCAGCGAGTCATCGAAGCCCTCGACATGCACTCCGCTGGTTCGTCGCCGTCGTGAACCGCGATGCTGCGCCGGTTTTGCCGGCAAGCGCTGCGTACTGTCTTCTCCTCGCAAGCCGGCGACCAGACGTTTAGCTATCGAGGAGGCCTCTAGATCACCTTTGCCCACTGCTTCGAAGAGCACCCCGAGATCACTCCGGTTGAACTGTTCAGCCACATGGCGAAGTTCATCGCTATCGATAAGCAGCTGAGCTCGCAGGCCTTCTTCACGCAAAGCTTCTAACAGTTGCTCTCGCCCTAGCTCAAGCTTTTCCTCTCGATCTGTACGCGCAAACCACTGTCTGATGCTATTTCTGGCCCTGGGCGTGGTCGCTATGTCAAGCCATTCGCGCGACGGTCCGGCTCCTTCAAGTTTTGAAGTGAAGACCTCGACAGTGTCGCCCGATTGCAATTGACGGTCTAAGGGCACAAGCCGTCCATCTATCTTCGCGCCAATCATTGAGTCTCCAATGTCGGTGTGGATCGCATAGGCAACGTCGATTGGGGTCGCTTGTGTTGCGAGAGTTAGGACATCACCTTTCGGGGTGAACACGTACACCTCGTCTTGGTCTAAGTCCACCGCGAGGGTGCGCATGAACTCCTCGGGATCATCGGTTTCTGCCTGCCAATCCACGATGTTGTTGAGCCACGACATGTCAGCTCCCGAGCCCTCAGATGGATCCTTATAACGCCAATGGGCTGCGACACCATGCTCTGCTCTGCCGTGCATTTCTCGAGTGCGGATCTGGACTTCAACGCTCCCCCCTTTGGGCCCGACGACCGTGGTATGCAGGGATTGATAGAGGTTGAATTTTGGCATCGCTATGTAATCTTTGAAGCGTCCCGAAACTGGCTTCCATGTGCTGTGGATCGAACCAAGTGCTGCATACGCGTCTCGAACGGTGGAGACGACAACTCTGATTCCGACTAGATCAAAGATTTCGTCGAACGACCTGCCCTTTACGATCATTTTTTCGTAGACCGACCAATGGTGTTTTCTGCGTCCCGTCACCTCTCCGTCGATAGATGTTGTGGCCAAGCGATCACGAACCTTCTCTAAGACACCTTCGACATACGCCTCTTGTGCCGGGGTTCGTTCGGCGATGAGTCGGTCGATTTCTGCGTAGCGCTTGGGGTAAAGCGCGGCGAAGGCCAAATCTTCAAGTTCGTTTCGAACTTCTTGCATGCCGAGTCGATGCGCGATTGGTGCGTAGACGTCGAGGGTTTCACGCGCAATTTGTTCTTGTTTTGCCGGTCGGAGTGCCCCGATGGTACGCATGTTGTGCAGGCGATCTGCGAGCTTGATCAGTAACACCCGAAGGTCGCTGGCCATCGCAACCAGCATCTTTCGAAGGGTGGCAGCCTGTTGCGCCTCTTTGGTGGCGAACCGCACTCGATCGAGTTTCGTAACACCGTCCACAATGGTTGCGACATCGTGCCCGAATTCGGTCTGGATCTGAATCAATTCGACGGCAGTGTCTTCGACTGCATCGTGTAGAAGAGCTGCGGCTATAGATACGTCGTCTAATCCCATGTCAGCCACTACTGACGCAACCGCCACGGGGTGCAAGATGTAGGGCTCTCCGGATTTTCGACGCTGGCCTTGGTGAGCCTGATCAGCAGTCTCATACGCTCGCAGGAAAAGGTCAGGGGCGCTTTTGGGCCAGCGCGCCCGATAACGATCCACCACACCCTGAATTTCAGTATGAACAGGAGCAGCGGAGCGTCGCCACGGCAAGATTCTGGTGACGGTAACCATTAGGAAATTAGGGGCCGGTCGCGATACATATCTCTAATAGTGAATCACGGCAGCTATGTCTAAAGCACCTAGATGCCCGCGACCGCCCAAAAAATCCAGTTCGATCAATACCGCGACACCAGCCACGACCGCCCCTGCTGTACGCACAAGACGTGTTGCCGCGGTCAGCGTTCCACCGGTGGCGAGCACATCATCAACTAGAAGAATTCGATCCCCACCGGTAATCGCACCCGCCTGGATCTCTAAGGTATCGCTGCCGTATTCCAGGCCGTAAGTCTCAGAAATAGTGTTACCAGGCAACTTTCCGGCCTTTCGAATGGGGCAGAACCCGACTCCTAAAATGTCAGCAATGGAAGGGCCGAAGAGAAATCCGCGTGACTCGATGCCAGCAACTTTGCTGATCGATGACTGGTGGAAGCTCGATGCCATTGCCTGTGCCGCGGCAATAAACGCCCCGGGCTCAGACAACAGGGGCGAAATGTCACGGAAGATGACGCCGGTGTGTGGAAAATCATGAAAGTCGACCACGAGATTCTTCAGTGATTCGGCGTCGAATTCTTGTTTCATCTCACAATGCCGCTGATGTTTTCACCGTTTTCGACCTTTCTTGCGTGGTCGAGGTGGTGAGCTTCTGTCGTAGCGATCAGCTGCTAGTACTGCCGCCGCGTCTTCAATTGCGTTCGACTGTCCAAGAACTCCGGCGCTTCGGGCTTGCTCTGCCCAGTGACTCTCGCGGCTCTTGAGCTCCGAAACGACAGGCATCGCAACAAAAAGTGAGCTGTAGGAGCCAATTATCAGGCCGACCAACAGGGCGATCGCGAATTCTTGAAGGCTGGTGGCTCCCAGGAAGAGGGACCCGACGACGAGAAGGGAAAGGACAGGCAGAACGGAGGTAATGCTCGTATTCACCGAACGCATGATTACCTGATTTAAAGAAACATTGGCCAAATCAGGATAAGTCATTCGGCTTTTCGCGGATAGCGAGCGCTCGTTGTCTTTTACCCGGTCGAACACGACAATCGTGTCGTACAGCGAATAACCCATAATCGTTAGGAAGGCGACCACTGTTGCTGGACTGATCTCGAACTGGAATATGGCGTAGATGCCTACAGTGAAAGCTATGTCGTGAGCCACAGCAACCAGCGCGCCGAGGGCCATTTTCCATTCGAAACGCAGGGTCAGATAAAGGGCAATGAGAATTAAGAACACGATCAGTGCGCGCCGAGCTTTGCCGGCCACTTCGTCGCCAAATGAGGGGCTGACGGCTCGGGTGCTAACCGTCTCCGCGTCAACGCGAGCTGCTTCTGCCAGTTTCGAGACAACCGATTCGGCGCTGGCATCTGGGGTTAGCTCTCCACGCACGCGGAAAATATCTTCACCACCGGTAATACGCTGGACTCGAGCTTCTCCCATGCCGGCATCAGACGCAGCATCGCGTAAGTCATCAGTTGTCACCTGTGACAATGCGGGTACCTCCCACACGCCTCCACCTTCAAATTCAATTCCAAGGTTCAGTCCGCGAACGAAGATTGCGACAACGCATACGAGAACGACGATTGCAGAACCCGCCAGCACACGGCGGGAGACGCCTAGAAAGTCCCAAGAATTTTCGCCGCGGTACATGGCTTTAAGCGAAAAGTTCATCGTATGACTCCTCCAGCCATGTTGCTGAGCCCGAGGCGACCGGGGCGCTCACCTACGAGGCGCCGGGCGACCAGAATCACTAACGGTCGCATAAAGAAGAACGACACAGCGAGGTCAATGAGCGTCGTGATCCCCAAGTAAAGCGCGAATCCGCGGACAGTTCCGGTTGTGAGTTGATACAAGACGCCAGCACTGATCAGGGAGGCAAGGTCGGCCCAAATAATGGTCGAGAATGCGGCCCTGAAGCTGCCGGCGGCGGCTGATCGGACCGCTCGGCCTCTCCGAACTTCTTCCTTGATTCTTTCGTAGTAGACGATGTTTGAGTCAACTTGGACGCCAATTGACACGACGATGCCAGTCGCTCCGGCCAAAGTGAGTGCTAGACCTCGGCTTTCGCCCAACCAAGCGACTATTGACCAAAGAATTGCCCCACTTGTCGCCAAACTGCAAATGGCGACAAGACCGAGAAGTCGGTAATAGAGCAGCATGTACGCGCCGACGAGGGCTAAACCCACGAGGCCAGCGATGACGCCGGCTCGAAGAGTTCCTTCTCCCAGTGTTGCAGAGACAGTGCGTACATCGTCGCGTTCAAATTCGACGGGAAGAGCACCGAACCGCAGGACTAGCGCCAAGTTCTTTGCCTCTGCTTCATCGAACGAGCCCGAGATCACAGCCTGCCCGTTGAACTCCTCTGCATTGATCGTGGGCGCTGATTCCACGACACCATCGAGCACAATTGCGACTTGCCGCCCGTAGTTAGCTGCCGCCATTTGGTCGAACAGCGTCGCTCCTTCGTCATTGAACGAAACGTTAACTATCCATTGTCCTTGAAACGTCGCCGCAGCCTCTTCGATCACCTCTCCGGTGACATCTGCGGGGGCCAAGACAAAACCGGTTTGCCCACTAGTGCCTAGGAGGGCGACCATTGCTGACACGTCGTCTTCTTGAGGTGGGGTTAAAACATCAGACAGAGACGCTCGGCTATCTGGTATCTCCGGCTCAGTCGTCTCGACAGAATTTTCGTTGCCAATATCGCCATCTTGTCCCTGGTTCATGGCTTCTTCGATGGCCGAGAGTTGTTCCGGATCGGTCGGGTCGAACATTTGCAGTACAGGCCTAAAGCGGAGTTCAGCCGTTTGACCTATGAGATCAACGGCGCGTTGTTTATCTTTTACCCCAGGCAATTGAATGACTACTTGAGTTCCTTGTCGAGTGATGTCGGGCTCGGCGACACCTATCGCGTCGACTCTGTTTCGAATGATTTCTATTGCTCGTTCAAACTGTTCGTCAGAGATCTCGTCGGCGGGTCGAAGCACCACTTCGACACCACCTTGCAGTTGAACTCCGAGGACCGGCGTCCAGCCAGCTGACAAAACCCCTGCCAAGGATGCAGCAGCGAACACCACAACTAGAATTAACGAGACAAGATGAGAACGGCGCACGTGATAGATCCAGATCAGTTACGGCTCAGAGGTCACTCTTCATCGCTAGCTTCGTCGGAGTCCTCAGTTTCTTCACCGGCTTTTGAGATAATTTCACCGATGGATCGCCGCTGTACACGCAACTCAACGTCGGTATCGACCACCAAAGACACAACCTGTTCGTCTTCTTCTTGAGCCACAATGATTCCGATTACTCCACCTACGGTCGCGACTTCATCTCCGATTCCCGCAGCGCGAACCAATGATTCTCGCTGTTTCATCCGCCTTTGCTGAGGCCGAAGAATTAAGAAATACATCCCAACAAAGACAAGAATTGGCAGTAACAAGGCCATAAATGGTGACTCCGGGTTAGAGAATTAGGTGACGGGGACGCCAGCGTACTGTGCTCACCTCCGGACTCCATGAATCCTCGTGTAGCCATTTGCTTCAATTGGTTCTCTAAGCCCAAATTTCTAGTGTCTCAAGTCGGAAGGAGTCATATCTACCCTCCTCAATAGCGGTTCGGGCCCGTTTCACAAGGTCAAGTAGAAACCAGAGGTTGTGCAAAGTGGCAATGCGCGCGGCCGTTGGTTCTTTTACCTGCATCAAATGCCGTATGTACGCCCGACTAAAACCATTTGACATTGGATTTAGTGGGTCGAGAGGTTGATCATCTCCGGCGTGTTTTGCGTTCCTCAGGTTAAGTTTCCCTTCACTGGTGAGGACCGTGCCATGACGAGCAAGTCTGGTTGGCAATACACAGTCGAACATGTCGACTCCGACCCTAATTGCGTCAACAATGCGAACTGGGTCACCGACTCCCATCAGGTAGCGAGGCCTATCTTCGGGCAACTCTGCGATAGCCGCGGACAGCGCAGGCATCATCTCGCCATGAGTCTCCCCTACTGAGAGTCCTCCAATTCCGTAGCCCGGAAAGTCCAGAGAGGCAAGGCCCCTGGCGCTTCGACTACGAAGAGAAGGGTCGATTCCTCCTTGCACGATGCCGAATAAAGCCTGATCGCTTCGCCGGTGTGTGGCCTTCGCTCGCTCCGCCCAATCATGGGTTCTTTGCACAGCGAGAAGCACCTCGCTCTCTGGTGAGGGCAGCGCGGAGCAAACGTCAAGGGCCATTTGGATATCGGCTCCTAGCCGTTCTTGTATCGAAACCGCATCTTCAGGTGTAAAGCGCAATTTCTCGCCATCGTATATCGAGGCGAAAGTGACCCCATCGTCGTCAACGTCAACGTTGTCGTTGAGCGACATCACCTGGAAACCACCCGAGTCAGTCAACATATGGCCGTCCCAGGAGGTGAACGCATGGATGCCTCCTAAAGCATCAATTATTTCTGCCCCCGGCCGCAACATCAGGTGATAGGTGTTTCCTAGAACCACTTCGATCTCTAGGTCTAAGTAGTCGCGTTGATCTAGGTGGATTACTGCTCCCCTCGTTCCTACGGGCATAAAAACAGGTGTTTCGATGGAACCTCGGGGCGTGGTAATGCGACCGCGCCGAGCTTGGCGATCGGAAGCAAGTAGTTCGTAAGTCAGCGACACAGTTACTACAGCATGTCAGAGGCCGCCGTTACGTCGAAGCGCGGTCCAGCAACATTGCGTCGCCGAATGAAAGAAAACGGTAGCCCTCTCGAAGAGCGTTGTTATACAGATCTTTCCAACGGGGTCCTATAAACGCGTCGATCATTATCAACAGGGTTGAGCGCGGGAAATGAAAGTTGGTCATCAAAAGATCTACGACCTCGAATGGCACGCCACGGCGAAGGAAGAGCTCAGTGCGTCCCGACAGCGGGCCTCTGGCAGCGGATTCAAGCGAACGAGCGGTAGTGGTGCCGATAGCAACTACTCGACGCGCGTTTTGACAGGCCTCCCAGGTACTTTCTGGCACCTTATAGGACTCGCTATGCATCACGTGGTCAGATGGGTTATCGACGGTGACAGGCCGAAAGGTGTCGATGCCGACGACCAAATCAACGGTTGAGACTGCGACTCCGCGTTCATTCAATCTCCTCAAGAGCGCTTTGGTTATGTGGAGGCCGGCGGTAGGTGCGGCGACCGAACCTGGAGAGAGCGCGTAGACGGTCTGGTATCTCTCAGGTGAATGGCCAGTCGAGACGATGTACGGCGGGAGGGGGAGTTCACCGGCGAGGGAGAGTCGATCACAATCAAGGGGGCCGGTCACGCTCTTGCCGTCGTGAACGACTTCGACTTTCCTTTCACCGCCGTCACCTATCTTCTCTCCGACGATGACCCGTAGGTCCCGGTCTCGTTCACTGCGTAATTCGGTTCCGTTCTTCACTCGACGTCCCGGCCGAACTAGTGCTGCCCACCCTTCTATAACTGGCTCAAGTAGCAGGACCTCAACGGCACCTCCGCTGACCTTTCGCAGTGGGAGCCGCGCGGGGATAACTCGTGTTTCATTGAGTACCACCAGGTCGCCCGGATCTAGCTGTTCGGGCAGGTCGGCGACAGTGAGGTGCTCTGGTCCGCGCACGGTTCCCCGGTCTAGTAAAAGTTTCGCGCTATCACGTGGATCGGCGGGATATTGACCGATGGCGCGCTTGGGTAATTCGTAATCGAATTCCTCCATGTTCTGAACAGGGCGCTCAGCACTCATGATGTGGTTGATGTTAGGTGGCTCGATTTACTAGTCCTAATAGCGCTTCCCGAGTCCATTCAGGAGCAACGCCCTCAGCTCGTAAAAGCCGATCAACGTGTTGACCCAACTGGTTGGTCTCCGCTTCTAAGAATCCCTCCAACATCACGCTCAGGTATGACTCTCCCGGCGTGCTCGGCTTCGGGGGGTCAGGGCTAGTGAACGTCATAAGTGGCCGGCCCTTATATTTCCCAAGACAGACGATGCGGGAATACCAGGAGCTCCCAATCTTGGCCTGTCCGTCTGCAACCACTTTGTCGACATCTATCTTGAGGTCCCCGGGAAGCAGGCCATTCTCTTGGGCGGCGACGTCCATGAATTGTTCGTGTGTGATATCCCAGCAACGAACACTCGCGCCTCGGTCGTTGTAGGGGTCCAAGAAGGCCACGCCTCCACCCCATCGCGAGGAAGAGAACCCAAAGCACAAACGCCACGGGCCGTGTAGTAATGGTGACTCATCGCCGGGCTCTCGCCGGTCGCGAGCACCCACATGTTCTCGATGGCCTTTGGCATAACTTCCGCCTCTGAGATAAAGAAGAAATCGTGCTCGCAGAAGATTTGATCCATATGCGGCGTACCAAAGACGGTCTGTGTTCACCTGAGTAAAGCCATCATTATTCGAATAACGAGCGGCCTTCTGCGAAACGATCTGGAGGGTCTACAGCCAGGTGCGCGAACGCTGCCCTCGTGACCACCCGACCCCGTGGCGTCCGTTGGAGAAGTCCCTGCTGGATTAGAAAGGGCTCATAGACATCTTCAAGGGTTTCGGGTTGTTCACCGACGCTGATGGAAAGAGTGGACAGTCCCACCGGGCCGCCTGCGTGCATTACAGCGATCGATTCGAGAATCGAGCGGTCAACCTTGTCAAGCCCAAGTTCATCCACACCGAATAAGGCCAATCCGTCGCGCGCTACATCGACATCGATCACACCGTCTGCACGCACCTCCGCATAATCGCGGACCCGACGCAGTAAACGATTCGCTATTCGCGGCGTGCCTCGGCTTCTACTGGCGATCTCGGCCGCGCCGTCGGAATCAACGGCAACGGAAAGGATCCCCGCCGCCCTTTCAACGATGGCTTGAAGTTCAACAGGAGCGTAATAGTCAAGACGCTCTACGAGACCGAAACGATCTCGCAACGGACCCGAAATCAGTCCGGTTCTTGTTGTGGCCCCCACCAAAGTGAAAGCTGGTAGATCGAAGCGAATCGAGCGAGCCGCTGGTCCTTTGCCCAGCACGATGTCCAGCTGAAAGTCCTCCATTGCTGGATACAACACTTCTTCAACCCGCTTGGGAAGACGGTGAATCTCATCAATAAACAAGACGTCACGATCGCCGAGATTTGTGAGGATTGCGGCAAGATCTCCGGCCCGTTCGACGGCCGGGCCTGAGGTGATGTGCATAACCACCCCGAGTTCTGCCGCGACAATTCCCGCAAGCGTTGTTTTCCCAAGCCCTGGGGGGCCGGCAAAGAGCAGGTGGTCCGGTGTTTGTTCTCGAGCGCGAGCCGCGTCTAGAACAATTCCGAGGTGATCTTTGAGCTCTTGTTGGCCAACAAACTCTTCTAACCGCCGAGGTCTTAATCCCACCTCGTCTTGTTCTTCTCCCACAGGCTCAGCTCGAAGGATTTCATCTCGATTTTCACTTGGGGCGCGGCGAAATCCCTCTTCTCGGCCCCAATCGTGCTCGGTCACTTGGCTGCCAGGCGCTGTAGGGCGGCACGGAGCATGATTGAGGTGTCATCACCTTCGATGCCTTCCACCGCACGCCGCACTTCGTCGGTTCCGAAACCCATTTGAGCCAGGGCATCGCGAACATCACCGAGCGCTGTAGAAACGGACAGGTTGTCGACCTCTAGTTCACCGTTGTCAAACGCGGAAATCTCGAGGCGATTCTTCAGTTCTAAAACCATTCTCTGTGCCGTTTTTTTTCCAACGCCTGGTACCAAGCACAAAGCATCCACGTCATTGGTAGCGACGGCGAGTCCAAGCTCGTCGGGCGGCAGCGTGGCCAGAACAGCCATCGCCAGGGCAGGGCCTACTCCGTGGGCTCCGATTACAGATTCAAAGCACTTTCGTTCAGCCAAAGTCGCGAATCCGTAGAACTGTTGATCGCCTTCTCGGATGTGGTGATGAACATGCACAAACACATCGGAACCTATTTCTGGTAGTTCGGCGAAAGTTCCAGGGTTGACGCTGACCCTGTAACCGACTCCGCCTACTTCTACTATGACTTCTCCCTCACGATCTTTGTCCATGAGCAAACCACGAAGCGAGCCAATCATCAGACCTTGAACACCTTTTCGAGGTGACGCGTTGATGCGCGTGCGAGGTGGCAGAGGGCGACAGCAGCAGCGTCGGCTGCATCGGGTGGTGACGGAAGATCAGGCAAAGAAAGCAGGGATTGAACCATACGCTGCATCTGTTCCTTCGTTGCACTTCCCCAACCTGCGACGGCTTCTTTCACCTGGTTGGGGGTGTATTCGACAACTTCGGCGCCAGCTGCCGCGCCTACCGCCATAGCAAGGCCGCTCACTTGGGCGACTCCCATCGCGGTGCGCGCATTGACCTGAAAAAACACGCGTTCTATGGCCACCACATCTGGGCGGTGTTCTTCAATTAATTCTTGAAACTCTCGATGAATAGCGGCCAAGCGTTGAGGCGTTGCTGCTTTGGCGGGGGTACGGACCACTCCAATAGCTACTGCTTCGGTTTTACGGCCCACCTGCTCCACAACGCCATATCCGCAACGGGATAGGCCAGGGTCAATTCCTAGAACGAACACAGGTTCGATTCTACCGCACTGCCCCGAGAGTACCGATCAGCTTTCCGTAAGCTCCGCAAGAACTTCATCTGGAACGTCAAAGTTCGCGTAAACACCCTGAACGTCATCGTGGTCGTCAAGAGCATCCATTACGGCTATGACCTGTCGGGCATCACTACTTGAGGAGAGTTCGATGACGTTTTGAGGCAAATAGATGAGATCGGTGGAAGACACTTCGATACCTGATTCTTCGAGTGCTTCTCGGACCGCGATGGTGTTGGAGGGATCGGTCGTCACCCTCCATAGCTCACCTTCGACAACAAGGTCTTCTGCTCCGGCTTCTAGTGCAGCCAACATCAGTTCGTCCTCGTCGAGTGTGCCCGGCACCAGTACTACTCCTTTGCGGTCGAATTGCCATGCAACAGCACCCGGTTCGGCTAGAGACCCTCCGGCTCGGGTAAAAACGCTGCGGATCTCAGCCCCAGTTCGATTTCGGTTGTCGGTCAAGACGTCGACGAACATTGCTACGCCATGTGGGGCGTAACCTTCGTAGGTGACTTGTTCGTAGCTGACGCCTTCAAGTTCACCTGTCCCACGTTTGATAGCCCGTTCGATAGTGTCGAGCGGCACAGAATTATCACGAGCCTTCTGGTACATCGTGCGGAGGTTTGCGTTCGAATCTAGATCGCCTCCGCCTTCGCGGGCTGCCACTTCAACCTGGCGGATGAGCTTCGCGAAGAGCTTGCCTCGAGCTTTGTCAGCAGCACCTTTTTTGTGTTTGATGGTCGCCCATTTGGAATGCCCGGACACTTGGATACCTCCGAGCTATATTCTGCCACCGAGACTGCAAGATGCGAACATTGGCATCTGTGGAGCACAGCGCGTGGGTTCCCCTATAGCTCGCTCAGGAACATTTGATGCAGGCGGAGGTCGTCTGTTAGCTCTGGGTGAAAGCTGGAAACCAGGACGTTGTTCTGACGGCAAAGGACCGGTATTTCGATCTCCGTGTCGAGTTCAATGGTTGCTAGAACTTCAACTTCCGGGCCGACGGACTCTACGCCGGGTGATCGAATGAAAACTGCTTGGAAAGGCTCTGCTAGGCCTCGCACGTCGATCTGTTTTTCGAAGCTCGCGATCTGACGTCCGAACGCGTTGCGGCGTACGGAGATATCGATTCGGTCAAAACTTCGTTGGTCATTTCGACCATCCAAAACCTCGTTGGACAGCATGATCATCCCCGCGCAAGTACCGAAGGCGGGAAGACCTTGAGAAAGAAGTTCTGATAGCGGCTCGAATGTTCCGCTTGATTCCAAGAGCATGGAAATAGTTGTGGACTCGCCGCCCGGAAGGATTATCCCGTCAATAGCAACGAGGTCTTCTGGCATGCGGACTTCTTGAGCGCGGATTCCGAGCTTTCGCAGTGCATCGACGTGCTCTCCTGAGGCGCCTTGCAAGGCCAGAACCCCGACGAGCGGCGCCAAATTAGCCGTCTACCAGCCGCGTTCGGCGAGCTTGGTTTCAAGCGTGCCAATTTCTAGACCGGGCATCGCGTCTCCCAACCCTCGACTTACTTTCGCGACCATTGCAGGGTCCCGATAGTGCGTTGTCGCTTCGACGATGGCCTTCGCTCGAGGCGCTGGGTCTTCGCTCTTAAAGATTCCCGATCCCACAAACACTGCTTCGGCTCCGAGTTGCATTACTAGCGAGACATCAGCGGGAGTAGCGATACCTCCAGCGCAGAACATGGGCACGGGCAACGCGCCTGTCTCAGCCACCTCTTGTACGAGACCCAGCGGAGCTTGCAATTGCTTCGCCCAGTCAAACAATTCTGCTTCGTCGGCTTGGGTGAGTTTACGAATATCGCCCAATATTGATCGCAAGTGACGGACTGCCTCAACAATGTTGCCGGTTCCTGCCTCACCCTTGGACCGGATCATGCACGCGCCTTCGGAAATTCGGCGCAAGGCTTCACCGAGGTTGGTGGCGCCGCATACGAACGGCACGGTGAAAGCCCATTTGTCGATGTGGTGAGCTTCGTCAGCTGGAGTCAGCACTTCAGATTCGTCGACATAGTCGACCCCAAGCGACTCAAGCACCTGAGCTTCAGCGAAGTGACCGATCCGAGCTTTGGCCATTACGGGAATCGTGACTGTCTGTTGTATCGCTTCGATCATCGAAGGGTCACTCATTCGAGCGACTCCACCGTCGCGTCGTATGTCGGCAGGGACACGCTCTAGGGCCATCACCGCGACGGCGCCGGCGTCTTCCGCAATTTTTGCCTCATCAGGGGTGACCACATCCATGATCACACCGCCTCGAAGCATGTCAGCGAGTCCGCGTTTAACAAGGACGGTG
>Ga0315334_10001826_pt1 | contig 13243 bp, 14 predicted proteins | sample M150034915metaG_FD_205555 | JGI IMG/M metagenome (GOLD analysis project Ga0315334, IMG submission 205555) | Ammonia-oxidizing marine archaeal communities from Monterey Bay, California, United States - M1 500m 34915 | ecosystem: Environmental > Aquatic > Marine > Intertidal zone | place: USA... | reverse complement strand
CAAATATTTTTCGAATTACGAATTCATATGGTCCACGAGAGCAAGTTAAGCCAAATAAGAATGCTATAAATTTTTTAATTTTTCAAGCCTCAAAGAATAGAAAAGTGAATATTTACAATAAAGGAGAATTCTTTAGAGATTTAATTTTCATCGATGATGTAATTAGTGGTATAGTTACAATTTTGAAGAAAGGAAAACCAGGTGAATTGTATTGGATTTCATCAGGTAAGAGAATCTGGTTTAAGAAATTTGCTAGAATTTTACAAAATATGACTGATTGTGAAATAGCTTTTCCAGCAACTCCAAGCTATACAAAAAAAGTAGATGTTGGAAATTTTGTTGTAGATAATAAAAAACTTAAGAATTTAGGATGGAATACCAAGATTTCAATTGAAGATGGTATATCAAAGACATTAAAATATTTTGAAATGAAAAGAAAATAAGGTAATATGATTAGTTTTTAAGATATTTTTCAAAAGATGTAAATTCATAAAGTGAAAGTAATTCTTCCATTTTGGTATATGCCCTATCAAGATTATGATAAGTGATAAAACTATCTTCCAGAGAAAGTTTTAGTTTGGGCATGTATTTAGGAGTTAATTCCCAAGAATGTATGTAGAATACACCGGGGGTTTTCTGTTTTTCATATTGATTAAAGCTCTTTTTAATTAACCTAAACGGTAACGTTCGAAGATAAAATCCGCCCCCAACAGGCATAGATTTTCCCAATAATTTAGTGACCATTATAGGAAATTCGATTATTTTTCCATTGTTAGAATTATTTTCTAGAGAGTTACTAGTTATTTTATATGGTATCTTTTGTGCGTTTGGCATTCCATACAGACTAGTTTTTGCAGGAACAACACTACTATCATATACATAATTATTTTTTTCTAAGAGATCTATTAACCAAGAGCTGGTTTTGTTAAGTGAGAAACTTGGAGCACGAAATCCTTTTGATTTTCCATTTGTTAACAAATGAAACTTTTTTAATTCTAGTTCAAAAGTGTCTTTAAAATTTGGAGTGTCAAGCCTAGTATGTTTCATGGTATGAAAAGCAATTTCGTGATCATCGTCTAGAATGAGATCAAGTAATTCAGGTTTAAATTCTAAAAGCTCTCCTACAACAAAAAATGTTGCATTAGTGTCTTTTTTTCGTAATAAATCTAATATGTCATGTATACCACGTATTACTTCAGGATGTTTTGTTTCGTTTGTGACATATTTTTGGATTAATTCCGGATGAAACCAATCTTCAAAATCAATTCCTAAAATATTCATATCGTCAACTAATGATTAATTTTTTTTACGACTCTGGCAGGATTTCCAACTACAACACAATAATCAGGTACGTCATGAGTTACAACACTACCTGGAGAGATTATAGAATTTTCTCCGATTGTCACACCAGATATAATAATAGCACCGGGATTGATAACAGCTCCAGATTTGATATTGACTTCTGCTACTTTTCTAGGATATTCACCTTTTTTTAAAAAGAGATTAGCGGTTGGATTACTATGAGCGAATAACATGGAATGAGAGCCTAACGTCACATTATCACCAATAGTGATGAGTTTAGGATAGATCAGATCAATGAATGCGTAAGGATTGAAATGACAATTAGAACCTATTTTTACACCTCTAGATCTTTGCATTTTAATTGCAAATCCAGAATGTGTGGAATGAAATGCAAGGTTATGTAAGAACCATGAATTCAGATAATTGAATCTTAATTTGATTTTTCCGCCTAATCCAGAATATCCATAGTATTCCATTAATTCTTCTTCATTAATTTTAAATGTATTTTCAGATAATTCTTTGAAATTGCTCACAAACGCGAGCTTAGTTCAATATATCTAAATATTTCTAAGGAAATGGAGGTTAACTTTGTGTGATAAATTCTAAATTCAAGGGAGTTTTTATTCTATTAACATGAAAAATGAAGAAAATTTGGCTTATTTTTTGAATGAGGCGAAAACTATCAAAACTGGAAGTTTGGAGAAGAAATTACGTGTTGCCTTTTTGGCTAGTTTTACAATTAATGGTTTTGAAGAAACAATGCGTGTAAAGTGTAAAAAGAAAAAAATTGAATGTATGACATATGTTGGAGATTATAATCAATATAATCAAGAAATTCTAGAAAATGATTCAAAATTTTATAGATTTAAACCAGAATTGACATTTTTGATTTTGGATGTCAGACACATTCTAGGAGAATTATTTTTTTATCCATATTCATTATCCGTCTCAGAAAGAGAAGATTTTGTAAAAAATAAAATTCGTGAGATTACAAATTTGATTAGAATGATAATTAAGAATTCAGGCTCGCGTGTAATTCTTACCGAGTTACAGATTCCAACATATAGCCCATACGGAATAAGTGACCAAAATGAAAAGGTTGGTGTAAAAGAAATTGTTAGAGAAATTAATATTGGAATAAAACATGAAGTTAAAGATGAATTATTAATATCTATTCTTGATTTTAATCAATTTATTCAGAGATATGGTGAACAGAATATTTTTAATTATAACCAGTTTTTTTCTGGAGATATAAAAATTTCAATTGAGTATATTCCAAAATTTGTGGATGAAATGATGAGATATGTTACTGCAATTACAGGTACTACAAAAAAATGTATAGTATTAGATCTAGATAATACATTGTGGGGAGGTGTTGTAGGAGAAGATGGATTTGAGAATATCAAATTGGGCGATGACCCAATAGGTCGTTCATTTGTAGAATTTCAAAAGAGATTATTAGCACTAAATCAAAGGGGCATTATTCTAGCTATTAATAGTAAAAATAACTTTGATGATGCAATAAAAGTGGTTAAAGAGCATCCAAACATGATTTTAAGAGAGGAAAACTTTGGATGTATTAAAATTAATTGGAATGATAAAGTTACCAATCTTTATGAAATTTCAAGAGAATTGAATATTGGATTAGATAGTTTTGTATTTTTTGATGATGATCCAATAAATAGAGAATTTATAAAAAAACAATTGGAACAGGTTCTCGTAATAGATTTACCAAGTGATTCAGCAAAATTTGCACATGTTCTGACAGAGATGAATGTATTTGAATCATTGAAGATTACTGATGAAGATGTAAAAAGAAAGGATATGTATCTGGGTCAACGTAAAAGGGTTGAATTTGAGCATAAAATTGGGGATATTAATGAATTTCTCAAACAGATGAATATTCAAGTTACAATAAAAGAGGCAGATAATTTTTTAGTTCCAAGAATTTCTCAGTTGACGTTGAAGACAAATCAATTTAATCTTACAACAAAACGATACCAACAAGAACAAATATCATCTTTTTCAGATGATAAAAATTATGTTGTGGAATGCATCGAAGTTAGTGATAAATTTGGGAATAATGGTATTACTGGAGCGTATATCATAAAGAAAAAAGAAACGGAATGGATAATCGATACATTTTTGCTAAGTTGTAGGATAATTGGACGGGGAGTTGAAGATGCCATGTTGAGTCAACTAATTGAAAGAGCGAAAAGAGAGAATATTAAAAAAATTAAAGGAGAGTTTATTCCAACTGCAAAAAATAAACCGGCTGAAAATTTTTATAAAGAATTTGGTTTCAAAGAAGAAGAAAATTTTTGGGTTTTTGATACAGAACAAACAATAAAAAAAGTGGAACATATTAAGATGGTTAAAAATGAGTAAAAAATTATATGATATTGTATCAAAGGTGTTTAATGTTAATCTTGATAGGATTAACGACGATAGTAGTCCAGAGAACCTAGAAGAATGGGATTCATTTAATTTTTATGTATTATTAGATGAAATTGAAAATGAATTTGATGTAAAATTTGATCTTGACGAAACATTAGAGATTAAAAAAATTGGAGATATTAAGAAATTATTTGTTAAATATGGAATTAGGTGTGAATAGATGAAATTACATCATGTCGGAATTGTTGTTAAAAATATTCAAGAATCACTTGGAGAATTAACAAAGTATTTGGATTTTGAAGAGACATCGGTTCCAGTAGAAGTAGAATCACAAAGAGTAAACGTTTGCTTTTTAAAAACATCTAGTGTGTATATTGAATTAATTGAACCAATCAAAGATGATTCACCCGTGAAAAAATTTTCAGAGTTAGGAGGAGGTTTTCATCATCTATGTTTTGAAGTTGAAAATATAGTTGAGGAGATTGAAAAAATGAAGAATAATGGCGCAAGGATAATTGTGGAGCCAACTAAAGGTTTTGAAGGAAGATTAATTGCATTTGTTTTACTTGATATGAAAAATACAAATTGTAATTTGATAGAGTTCGCAGAACAGAAGTGATAAGATTGCCTGAAAATCAACAAATAGGCATAGATATTGTGAAGATAGAGAGATTCAGGAAGAAGAAAATTTTTGAGAATCAAAGTTTCTATGAGAAAATATTTACTAAATCAGAGATATCATATTGTAAGAGGTTTATCGATCCATACCCACATTTTGCAGGTAAATTTGCTTTAAAAGAAGCTGTACAAAAATCAATTAATGAAAATTTAGTTTTCAATAAGATTGAAACATTTCATTCTAACTCAAGACCTAAAATAAAATTAGAGAACTCTAAAGAAAAATACGAGTTTACTACCTCAATTTCTCATGAAAATGAATATGCAATAGCAATTGCATTATCAAAAAAAGAAAATTAAATTACCAGTCTACATAATTTTGATAAGAATCTTAGTGTAGAATTAAATGGAATTTTATTTTTTAGATTTATTCCTTTAGGTAAAATCACTTCATTTTTAAAATGTGAAATTATTGTTTTATCATCAACAGTTCTTTTTTTCTGAATTTCTATATATCGAGAATTAATTTTCCTGAAATTTTTTAATATATTTAATGAAGCCTTGATTTTTTCGGTGAATAACCCATTCTTCAAATAAAAAAAACCAACAGCAATATCTACTAGTATTAATGCAGGAAGAAATTTTAAAAATGTACTTCGAGAGTAGTGCGTAAACAGACAGTATAATCTATTTCTCTCCAAAAGAAAAAACTTGAGATTGCTCCATTTAAAACTAAATCCTTCTGAAGGATGAAATACAATAGAGGCGGGAACATAATATGATTTTATTCCTTGCATACTGGCTCTCCAACAAAGATCTAGATCATCATGATAAGCAAATAGAAATGAATCAAAGAGATCTAATTGTGTGAGTATTTGTTTAGATGTGAATAAACATGTTCCAGATGCATAATTGACAGTTTCTATACTGTTGAATTGTTTTTCATTTTGATCACCTTTGTTTCTTGAATATCCAAAACCAAATAATTGGATCATATTTCCAGTACTTTGGATAATTGACTCATTATCAATAGTTAAAAATTTTGGTTGGTATATTCCATCACCAAATTTTTGATATCCAAGAAGCAATTCATCGATCCAATTAGGATCAACAATTGTATCAGGATTAAGAATTGCTATGAAGTTACCATTGGAACTTCGTATCCCAACATTATTTCCTTCACAATAACCTAAATTTTTTTTATTCTCTATTAGATTGATTGATGAGAATTTTTCATTACACGCTATATGACTATTATCTTTTGAATTATTATCAACAACTATAATCTCAAAATTTTTGTAATTACTCTTATAGATAGAATCTATACATTCTTCAAGTAATTTACCTGCATTATAATTCAGTATAATTATACTAACAAGAGGTTTTTCTTCATATACCGTCAATTTGATAAATCGTTAGTAGAGTGTAATATATTGAAGACGCAGGAAATATACTAGTAATAATGTTAAATTATTAATTAATTTGTAAGTGATTATGGCAGATAAGACAAGAAAGATTGTTTATAACTCAAAGAGCGTGGGTGGGATTTTAAGTAAATTTGCAACTATATTTCAATTCAAACTTTTATCATTTTATAAAGACAAAGAAATTGTAGAATTAATCAGAGAGATTAAGAAAGATGTTGATTTTGCATTTTATCCTTATGAAGCCTTTATGATTTACTCCATTGTAAAAACTCAAACAGCTATTGAAGGAGATTTGGCAGAAGTAGGAGTATTTCAAGGTGGATCAGCTAAATTGATTTGTGAAGTAAAGAAAGAAAAAGAATTATATCTTTTTGATACATTCACAGGACTGCCAGATTTATCAGATGATGATACACATTTTGGTGAAAAACATTGGTATGAAAATCAATTTAGTAATACAAGTGTAGAATCAATAAAAGAATTGTTAAACAAATATGAAAATGTACATATCATAAAAGGAAAATTTCCTGAGTCAGGGAAGGAAATTGTTGATAAAAGATTTTGTTTTGTACATTTAGATGTAGATTTGTATAAGAGTACAATAGATTCTTTGAGATTTTTCTTCCCAAAGATGGTACAAGGAGGAATAATTCTAATACATGATTATCATTCAGATGGAATTCAGAAAGCTTTTAGAGAATTTAAAAATGAGAACCAGGTACAGGTGATCGAATTAACTGGATCACAAGCTATGATAATAAAAAATTAGATTTAGAGATAAACTTTCGTTCCTTCTCCAAGTAAAAAGATTTTTTCGTTATTTGATTGATCAGCTTGAATAATTTTTGAGTTATTCGAAATTATACTATTTCGTATTTTTGCTGTGGAGTCTATTTCACAATTTTCCATTATGATTGAATTTTCAATATTTCCTCGATTAATTATTGAGTTATTTCCTATGCTAGTATTAGGTCCAATAATAACTCCTGAATTTATTTTACAATTTTCTCCAATTATTACAGGTCCTGTAATAATGGTATTTTCTGCTATAACAGAATTTTTTCCAGTTAACACTTTGCCTGAAATTTTTGTGTTTTCTGATTTTTTGCCATAGAAATATTCAGGCATCTTTTTGATGATTTCTCCATTAGCATGAATAATATCTTCCGGAGTACCAGTATCTTTCCAATAATCAGTAATAATTTCAAAACTTAGATTGTCATTTTGATTTAAAAGAATGTCCAATGCATCAGTAATTTCTAATTCATTTCTCCAAGATGGCTTGAGGTTTTCTATAATCGTGAATATTTTGGGCGTTAGTAGATAGATTCCGGTTACTGCAAGATTTGATGAAGGATTTTTTGGTTTTTCAGTAATTTTTATAATTTTTTTATTTTCTACTTGTGCAATTCCAAAGCTTGAAGGATTATCAACTTTGCAGAGTAATAGTGTAGCATCAAAATTCGATTCTTTAAAATTCTCTATAAAATCAGATATTGGACGTTGTATTATATTATCACCAAGAAATACAAGAAATTTTTCATTATTGACAAAATCTTTACATAGATAGATAGCATGGGCAATTCCTTTTGGTTCATCTTGTTCAACATACGTAATATTGACACCAAATTTTTTGCCGTCTCCATAATATTCCTTAACTTTGTTAGAACCTAATCCGCCAATTATTATTGCAATGTCAGTAATACCAGTTTCTCGTATAGACTCCATGCAGTATTCAGACATAGGTTTATTCGCTATTGGTAAGAGTTGTTTTGGTCCTGTGTGAGTTAGAGGCCTCAATCTGGTACCATGACCACCATGAAGAATTATTCCTTTCATTTTCTATAATTCCATAATTTAGTGAATTAATTAGAATTTTTCCATGGTGTTGGTTCCAAAGCATTTGAGATATTATTGAGAATTCCAGGGTTTTCAAGATACCATTGAATGGTTTTTTCTAAACCATCTTCAAAGTTTGATTTTACATTCCAGCCAAGATTTTTCATAGATTTACTAGAATCCATACTATATCTAAGATCATGTCCAGGTCGATCTTCAACAAATTCTATAAGTTCTTCCGATTTATTCATAAGTTCAAGAATTTTTTTTATAACAGCCAGATTACTGATTTCATTATTAGCCGATATATTATAGGATTCACCAGATTTGCCATTTTTAAGAGCAAGATGAACTGCATCACAATGATCATCAACAAAGATCCAATCCCTAATATTTGAACCGTTCCCATAAACAGGAATTTTTTTATCATTATAAGCTAATACGATAGTTTTTGGAATTAATTTTTCTAGGAATTGTCTTGGTCCGTAATTATTTGTACATCGAGTTATAACAACATCAGAACCATGTGTAATGAAGTATGAATTGATTAAAAGTTCGGCGGCAGCCTTTGTTGCAGCATATGGACTTGATGGATTAAATTTAGATTCTTCGGTAGCAGTTCCATTAGATAAACTTCCAAAAACTTCATCAGTAGAAATCTGAATCATTCGTTTCTTCTGTTTAGTTGTTATATCGAGTATTGTAAACGCACCTCTTATGTTAGATACTAAGAATGGATTGGCGTCGTTAATGCTTCTGTCAACAAACGATTCTGCAGCAAAATTAACTACTGCATCACATTTTCCAATCTGTTCCTCCATAAATTTTTTATTTGATATATTGCCCTTCTCAAAATGATATTTTTTTGAATTCTTAATTTCGTGCAGGTTTTTGTGGTCAGCACCAAATAATTCAGCATCAACATTGATTATCTCAAAATCATTGCTTTCTCTTAATAATTTGAGAATAAAATTACTTCCAATAAATCCAAGTCCCCCAGTAACAAGCAATTTCATACAATCACGATTTTTCCAAACCTAATAAAATATTGTATAGTTTACTAAGTACCTTTAAATCCAAACTTTTATTGGCTAAATTAAGGCATTTTTTAAAATGGTTAAAAAAATTGCCTCGGTAATAGAATTAGAAAAACATGTTACAAAAGATATACATGATTCTCATACGAATGGAGAATTAACAGTAATTTGGAGAGATTGGGATAATATCATTGAAAAAACACCCAAAATGGTTTATGTAAGTTCAGTCAATCCGGGAGAAATCAAAGGACCCCATTTGCACAAAAAACGAACAAGTTATTTTTCTTGTATTCATGGTAAAGTAGTTTTTATTATTCAGGATAAAGATGGGAATTTTGAGGAAATAGAAATAGATTCAGAAAAACCAGTTTTAATTTGTGTTCCTAATGGCATTACGTCCGCACATGTCAATGTTGGTAAAGAACAAGCAAGAATACTTGTTTTGGCAGATATAGCATGGAAACCAAATGACAATGAGATGGTTAATGTGGAATTTAATGGTTATAATTGGAAAAAATGGAAATGAAGTATGAAGTTAATTTTTCCACATTATTTTGTTTCAAAAAATTCTATGTTTAATATTTTGGAGATAAACAATTTAACCAATGATAAGAATTGAATAAAACAAAATTACAAAATTTATTATCTATTGGTATAGGAGATTCTATAGGTAATGCATTATCTGCCGCTTTTTGGTTCTACATAGCATCTGTACTTGAACCAGAACAATACGGTGAAATTTTTTATTTTCTGGGTATTGCAGGGTTAGTAGCTGCTGTATCATTAATTGGTACACAGAATACTATTGTTGTTTATACAGCAAAAAAAATTAATATTCATTCAACATTATATTTTCTTTCGTTAATATTTGGTGTAATATCATCAATCGTGATAATTTTTCTATTCTATAGAGTTGATGTAGTAGTATTATTATTTGGATATATTATTAACACTTTAGCTATTGGTGAATTACTTGGAAGAAGGAAATATACAAGTTATTCAAAACATATCTTAATTCAAAAAGGATTAACACTAGTATTAGGAATTGGATTCTATTTTATTTTTGGTCCAGAAGGTATAATCTATGCATTAGCATTGACATATGTTCATTTTAGTTTTATTATCATAAAATCATTTAAGGGAATAATAACTGGCTTTAGATTAGTAAAGGGTCGGATTGGATTTATAATAAATAATTACATTTTAACACTTCTAGGTAGATCTACAGGACATGTAGATAAATTAATCATAGCACCGCTGTTAGGATTTGCATTACTTGGGAATTACGGTTTAGCATTACAGGTTGTAAGCCTGTTAATTATTCCATCTCAAATATTTTATAAATACATCCTACCGGAAGAATCCAAAGGAAATATTCAGACGAAATTAAAACTTATTGCGCTTGTTATCTCCATAGGATTAGCAGTTTTAGGTTACTTTCTATCACCTTGGTTTATTACTTCATTTTTTCCAAAATTTACTGAGGTTTTAGATGCAATTCAGATAATGTGTTTCTGGGTTATTCCTGGTACCATTGTAATACTCTATCAAACCACATTTCTAGCACAAGAAAAAAGCAGGTTTGTACTAATTTCAAACATCATCTCACTGTCAATAATAGTTTCAGGGATGATTATTTTAGGACAATATTTTGGTATTGTAGGACTAGCAATAACCTACGTTTTGTCATTCTCAATTGAAGCAGCATTTTGTTTTATTGTAAATAGAAAGTATATGGGTAAAACCTAGTCACATATTTCTCGATATAATTGTATTAACATAAACTTCAGTCGTAGAAAAAATAATTCATTAGGGGAATATTAATACTTGAAAATCATTGAGAATTTGATTCTTGAATAAATTAGATACACCTATCGGAATTTCAAATAGGTTTACAATTTTTGGAATTATTGGCATAATGATTATAGGATTAGCTATAAGATTATTTTATTTTCCGCATGATTTGCCATTGTCATTAGATGCATTAAGTTATTTTGCATATGGATTTGAGATTTCTCAAACTGGACAATTTCCAATAGGAGTTGAGTTAGTTAATAATGGATGGCCAACGTTATTATCAGTGTTTTTTTCTGCATTTAAATTTGATAATTTTCTATCATATATGGAAGTAGAAAGAACGGCATCGGTTATTATTTCACTTGCTACAGTAATTCCAGTTTATTTTTTGTGTAGAAAATTTTTTACAAAGTTTATCTCATTAATTGGTGCAGCAATATTTTTAATCGAACCTAGAATAATATCTAATTCGGTTTTAGGAATTACTGAGCCACTTTATGTTTTATTGGGAACTAGTGCAATAGTTTTATTTTTGAGTGGTAAGAAATGGATTTACCTATCCTTTGGTGTGTTAGCAATATTTTCAATTGTAAGATATGAAGGATTATTATTGTTCATACCTTTTTCTATAATGTATTTTATAAGATTCAAAAAAGAAAATAAGAAAATTATCAAATTTGTATTATGTGCAGGAATTTTTTTCTTAATTTTGTTTCCAATGGCTATGATAAGGATGGATACAATGGGAAAGGATGGATTTATCAGTCATTATTCTCAGGGCTTGAAGGTAATAGACAGGTATGTGATTCAGGGTATTCCTGTTGGGCCTGATCAATTTCCTGGTGAAGAAAATACTAATAGAATAGGACCCTTCATTTCTACTGGATTATCCACTTTAATGATTAATTTTGGATTAATACAAATTCCTATTTTTATTTTTTTCATTCCTTTAGCAATAGTTTTTATTTTAAGAGATAGAAAGTGGAAGAAATTAAATCATAAACATGGAATTTTACTTTTATGCTTTATTTTTTGTCTGCTGCCAATTTTATATGCTCATGGTAGATTGATTTTGGAGTTTAGATATTATTTTATTCTTTATCCATTAATAATTTTAATTTGTTTGTATGGTCTAGATAGATTACAACCAAAATTAATCAATAAAAAAATAATTTTAATTCCATTAATTTTTGGTATTTTAATTCTATCAATTGGTTTTTTGGAATTTAATAAAACAGATCTATCCTTAGAAAGAGAATCATTTAGTATAACATCCCAAGTAGTTAGTATGTCAAATGTTGTAAATGGAGATAGTTTACATGGAAATTACATCACTACAGCAAATATGATAAATGAATGGCCTAATTTGAAAAAACCTTCAGATGTAAAAATTAACAAAATTTCACCTTGGGGATATCAAGACATAGAGGAGTTTTTAACGAAATCAAAAGAGAAAGGATTGGATCATATTGTAGTTGATGATATGAATAATGGTCCAGAATATATTCAGGAAATTTTTAGTAATGAAGAAAAATATCTATTCCTTGAGAAAGTTTTTGATTCAAAAAAAGTAGGATACAATTATCATGTTAAAATTTTTAGGATAAATTATGAAATGTTAGATGGAGAAAAATAAGAAAATGAGTTTTAAAAGAATCTATCAAATTATTTATTATCAATTTTTGAAACGTAATTATTCTGGCATTACAGCAAAATCTCGAGTTTTACCAAATTTTTTGATAATCGGTGCAGTTCGTTGTGGAACAACATCATTGTATTATGATATTTGTCAACATCCATCAGTAGAAAAGGCAGCGTATGATGAGATAGGTTTTTTTGATGATAATTACCATTTGGGGGAAGATTGGTATCGCTCGCTCTTCCCAACCAAGAAGAAAATGGAAAAAACTGAACAAAACACAGGATATGCAATTACAGGAGAAGACACACCATTCTACATTTGGAATAATGATGTGATAAAAAGAGTTGCAGAAATGCTACCAAATATTAAATTAATTTCTATTTTACGTAATCCAGTTGATAGAGCTTATTCAAATTATCATTTGGGAATAAGAGAAGGGACTGAAAAGAGAAGTTTTGATGAGGTAGTTAAGGTAGATATGGATTATATCAATTCACAAAAAGAAAAAAAAGTAAAACTAAATCGCATTGATTACAAAAAATCATATATCGCAAAAGGGATTTACTCCGACCAATTAAAAGAATGGTATGAGGTATTCAACAAAAAACAATTATGTGTACTTTCTACTGAAAATTTTTCAAATAATCCAAATGAAACTCTAGCAAAAGTTTTTGAATTTTTAGAAATACCAAATTTTTCCATTAAAAGATTTGAAAAACAAAAAATATCAGATTATCCAAAAATGAATGATGATACAAGAAAAGAAATTAGTAAATTTTTCTCAGAATACAATGAAAAATTATATCAAATGATAAATGCAAAATTTAATTGGAATGGTTAATTGACATAACCTGAAATTCGTTTTTCGTCATCACTAAATATTACACCAATAGTTCTAAGTAAAACTATATTATTTAACTTACAAAATTCAGAAAGTTGGTTAATGTAAACAGCAAATTTTTCTAAGGGTTGTTTTGATTTTAATAAATTCGAATAGAGATCATCGTGGTCTAGCATCATTACACGTGATTTGTAATCAAGTGATTTAGCAATTTCTTCTATGTTTTCAATTCCTATATGACTTTCAATTTTTGGTATCAATGTTATAGAATTAGGCAATTTTTCAATATATTCAGAAAGATCATTTTTGGATTCTACGTTAGATATTGCAAAATATTCAATAT